>SMEQ01000795.1_pt1 | contig 9930 bp, 8 predicted proteins | sample 2456281 | NCBI WGS metagenome assembly SMEQ01 (sample SAMN10132596, study PRJNA489261) | soil metagenome | isolation source: day1 antibiotic-loamy sand soil ammended with raw manure from dairy cow... | place: USA | collected 2015-04-01 | reverse complement strand
TGCCAGGGCTGCATGAGTGCGTGCTGCTTAGGGTGGGCATAGAGCAGTCCAACACCATCGGGGCCGTAGAGTTTGTGGCTGGAGCAAACAAAAAAATCACAATCTAGCTGTTGCACGTCAGGCTGGCGATGTACTGCGTATTGCGCGCCATCAACTACAGTAATAATGGATTGGGCGCGTGCCTGTGCGAACAAGGGTTGTAGGTAGTGTAGTTGCCCCAGCACGGTTATCGACCGGTAAAATTTTTAGCTGCAGTTGTTGCCGTTGTACAAGATGTTGCCATGGCAGTAGGTTGGCGTGGTGTTCGTAACCGCTGAGCAGGATTTCATCACCGGCTTTTAGTTGTCCTGCCAGCGCATGGCTGAGCAGGTTAATACCCTCGGTGGCGCCCTTGGTGAAAAGAATGCAGTCACTGCTGGGTGCGTTCAGCCAGTGGGCGGCTTGTTGACGTGCCTGTTCAAAAGCTATGGTGGCGCGTTCACCTGGTTGATGCTGGGCGCGGTGTACATTGGCAACGCCCTGCTGATAATGCTGCAGCAAGGCATCCAGCATAACTTGAGGTTTTTGTGCGGTGGCGGCGCTGTCGAGCCAGACCTGACCAGCTTGACTAAGATGTTGGATGCCGGGGAAAAGATGCCGCCATGGGGAGTGCAGTTGCTGCATGGTTGGCTCAGCGTTTTGCTAGTTCAGTTTGATAGTAATCAGGCTTAAAGCCCACCAGTGTGCGCGCGCCCAAGTCGAGCACGGGGCGCTTGATCATGGAATTGTTTTCCAGCATCAGGGCGATGGCTTTGTCCTGGTCTAAATCCTGTTTGCGATCATCGTCGAGCTTGCGAAAGGTGGTGCCGCGGCGGTTTAAAAGGGTTTCCCAGCCGTGCTCGTTGCACCAGCGCTCCAGTGAGGCAGCATCAATGGCTTGTTTTTTGTAGTCATGAAACTCAAAGGTATGTTCGTGCTCTTGCAACCAAACCATGGCTTTTTTCATGGTGTCGCAGGCTTTGATGCCATACAGAGTTAGCTGAGTCATTGTTGTTCTCCTTAGTGTATGGATACGGCTAAAACAATGCGGTAGCTGAGCGAACTCATCATGGCCAGAATGCCCAGCAAAACCACTACCGGTCCCCAGGCTTTATCTCGCCATGTATAACCCACGATTAGCACAATCATGCTGAGCACTATAATACTGGTCATAACATTGAGTGGGTTATCCATGCGTGGGTCCTTGTTTATTTAATTTGTGATTTCAGTTTAGTTGATGCTGGTGGCTAGTTGCGCTACGAGCGCTTCTTGCAGTTTTGCGCACAGCTCAGGATCGATCAAAGGATGGCCTTGGTTATCGGTTAAGAAAAACACGTCTTCGATACGCTCACCCTGAGTGATAATTTTGGCACTCACCAACGACAGGTTAAATTCTAAAAACACCTGCGCAATGCGTGCTAGCAAGCCGGGTCGGTCCGGTGCGACAACCTCGACAACAGTGTAAGGACGCTGTGCATCATTGTTAATGTTGACTTGTGGGCTAAAAGCAAAGTGCTTTAAGCGCCTAGGCACACGGCGTTGAATGATTTCAGGGAATTTATCTGGATTGTGCAGCGCATTACTCAGCCCTTGGCGAATGGCCTGAATACGTTCTGGATTATCGCCAATGCGCTCACCATCGGCTTCTAACACAATGTAGCTTTCAATGGCGACTTGCGCGCTGGAGGTCATAATGCGTGCTTCGAGAATACTGAGATTCAGTTGATCCAAAGTGGCTGCGGTGGCAGCAAATAGGTCGCTGCGATTAGGGGCATAGACGAACACCTGCGAGCCACCATCGAATCCGCGCTGGCTGGTTTCGCGCACCAACACTAAAGGTTCGTGGCTGTTGCCATGCTGGACTAATGCGGCGCTATGCCAAGTGATATCACCGACGCTGTGGCGGAGAAAATAATCATCATCCAATGTTGCCCACAATTGCTTAACCGCAGTTTCTGGGATGTTTTCAGCGATCAGTAAGCTTAAAGCGCTGGCTTGCCGGGTTTCTATTTGCTCATCGCGTTCTAATGGGTTTTCCAGTCCACGTCTGAGTGCACGACGGGTTTCGCTATACAGCTGGCGCAGCAGTTGTGCGCGCCAAGAGTTCCAGAGTTTGGGATTGGTGGCATTCAGATCAGCTACTGTGAGCACGTAAAGGTAATCCAAGCGGATTTGTTCACCCACCTGTTGCGCGAAATTGTAAATAACCTCAGGGTCGGTGATGTCTTTACGCTGTGCTGTTTCAGACATGATGAGATGGTTGCGTACTAACCAAACGATTAAGCGTCTATCCCAGGTGGGTAATTGGTGGCGCACAGCAAAAGCTTCAGCGTCCTGAGCACCTAGTTCGGAATGATCGCCACCGCGACCCTTGCCTATATCATGGTAAAGACCTGCAATATAAATGAGCTCTGGTTTAGGTAGGCGGCTCATAATGGCGCTAGCCAAAGAAAACTTTTCTGCAAAATCCGCATGACGTAACTTACGCAGATGTTTGATTAAATTTAGGCTGTGCGCATCCACGGTATAAATATGATAAAGGTCATGCTGCATTTGCCCTATAACGCGGCCAAACTCCGGCAGGTAACGGCCAAGAATCCCATATCTGTTCATCCGTCTGAGATTCATATGCACGCCTTCTTGGCAGCAAAATAATTCGATAAACAGCGCCGTATTGCGCGGGTCTAAGCGAAACGTATCATTAATTAAGTGGCGGTGATCGCGCAGCAGGCGAATGGTTTCTGAGCGTGCGCCCTTGATTTCTGGGTGCTTGGCTAGCAGCACAAAGACTTCCAAAATAGCAGAAGGGTTGTTGCGAAAGACGTCTGTGTCAACGTGCTCAAGAAAGCCATCACGCACGCGAAAGCGCTCATTTAAAAGCAGCGGCAGTGCGGTACTGGTTGGGCGTAAGATGTTTTCTTCAAAGAATTGATTAATAAAATCACTCAGCTCGGCCACACTCATTACCGTGCGGTAATACTGCTGCATAAAGTGTTCGATAGCCTGCTTAGCATCGTCGCCATGAAAGCCAAATAGCTCGGCAACTTTGTGTTGATACTCCAGTAGCAGACGATCTTCGGCGCGTCCAGCCAGCATATGCAAAGCGTAACGCACACGCCATAAAAACGCCTGAGAGCGGACCAGCAATTGATATTCGTTGGTGGTTAAAAAGCCTGGTGCTTCAAGGCTGGCTAGACTGCGCATGCCATAGCGTCGCTGTGCAATCCATAAAATTGTTTGGATATCGCGCAGACCGCCGGGTGAGCTTTTTACATTGGGTTCAAGGTTGTATTCGGTGTCGTTATATTTGTCGTGTCTTGCGCGCTGTTCTTCGCGTTTGCTTAGGAAAAACGCTTCGCTGGGCCACATATACTGCGGACCTAGTTGCTCGCTTAGGGTTTTGTGCAGTGCGTGGGAGCCAATCACGGTGCGGCTTTCCATAAGGTTGGTAATGATGCTTAAATCATTGGTCGCCTCGGTAAGGCATTCAGCCAGCGTGCGTACACTATGACCAACCTCTAAACCAATATCCCACAGAAAAGTCAGGAACTGGCCAATATGCTCTTGCAAAGGCGTGTTGGGTTCGTGCTCCATCAGTACCAGCAAATCGATATCCGAATGGGGGTGTAACTCGGCACGACCGTAACCACCGACGGCAATAAGGCTGAGGCAGTTACTGTGGTTCTCTAAGCCAAAATGTATCCATGCATGACTGATGATCTGGTCAACAACCATAGCGCGTGCATGCACCAGTTGTTCGATATCACGGTCATCTAAAAAACATTGATCCAGCGTTAAGCGTGCATGCTCAAGGGTGGAGCGGAACACGTCTAGTTGGTTGTCATGCTGAGCCAAGCGCAGTTTAAAATCGGCAGCATCAAACAGCACAAGGTTATCAGCGGACATTGTTACCTCTTGCAAGGCCTAGGCTTGCGGTGTAAAGGGCTATTATGGAAAAACAGCAGGGAAGCTTTCTTCTTTGCGCAGGGTAAAAATTTCGTAGCCATCGGCGGTAACTGCTAGGGTGTGTTCCCACTGGGCGCTCAGTTTGCGGTCTTTAGTGATGGCGGTCCAACCATCGCCCAGCACGCGAGTACCGGCGCGACCTAGGTTAATCATTGGCTCGATGGTGAAGGTCATGCCTTCTTCCAGCGCCATGCCCGTGCCAGCTTTGCCGTAGTGTAAAATTTGTGGTTCTTCATGGAATACGGTGCCGATGCCATGTCCGCAAAATTCGCGCACTACGGAATAGCCATTTTTTTCGGCATGTTGCTGAATCACCGCGCCTATATCACCCAAGCGTGTGCCGGGGCGGACTAATTCGATACCTTTATACAGGCATTCCTGTGTTACCTGGCACAAACGCTGCGCCCACTCAGGAACGGTGCCGACCATAAACATTTTGCTGGTATCACCAAAATAACCATCTTTGATAACGGTAATATCAATATTGATAATGTCGCCGTCTTTAAGCGCTTTGTCATTAGGGATGCCATGACACACAACATGGTTGATCGAGGTACAAATAGACTTAGGGAAACCGTTGTAGTTTAGCGGTGCGGGAATGGCTTTTTGTACATTAACGATGTAGTCATGACACAGAGTATTGAGCTGATCAGTGGTGACACCTATCTGAACGTGCTCCTCAATCATCTCGAGTACTTCGGCGGCCAAACGGCCAGCGACACGCATTTTTTCGATGTCTTGGGGTGTTTTAATGGATACGCTCATGTAGGCCTCTTGTCGCAGTAAACTGGGAAATAGTTGCAAATCGGTGTCGTGTTAAATAATAAGTTGTGAATTTTAGCACAAAATGCGTTCATTCGCCGAGAAGAGGCAAGGGCTGAGGATTTGTGCACAGCTTGGTTTTTTAGAGCTGGTATTTAATCATTGCCGCTGGAAGCTGCCAGATAATAGCAGCGACGAGTAAAACGCCACTGAGGGCAAAGTATTTATACCAAAATGCTTTGCCGAGCTGAGTCGGTGGGCATTTAAGTTGCAGTACGGTGAGGGAAAAACCGCAAGCCGCTATAGCAATCAAAGCGCCTGCCATCGTATCCGTTGGCCAGTGCGCGCCTAAATAAAAGCGGGAAAACGCCACCAAGCTTGCAAGAACGCAAGCCATCGTAATGGTTAAAATACGCCAATTAATGGCCAAGCCACGGTTCAGTAAGATCGCGATGATCAGAAAAAACAAAAATCCGCGCGCGCTGTGACCGCTGGGAAAACTACCGCCAGATAAAGGCTCGAGCAAAACTTCAGGACGACTGCGTTGCAGTAGGTACTTTAATACTAGTGTTGCACCGTAACCCGCTAGAATGCTGCCGGCAGTAAAAAACAAAGCAGCCCAAGCGCGCTGTACTAACAAGAACAAACAAAGCAAGGCACACAAAGCCAGCTGGATATAACGATCCGCTACCAGTGTGCTAATCAGCATCAGCTTGTCGAGTGCAGGGGTGCGTAGCTGCTGCGCAAGATCCAGCACAAAGGCATCGAACTGACTTAACCAAGGTAGGCTAATGATCAGGGTCAGCAATAGCAGGCTGGCGGTGATTGTTATCGCTGCATAGCGCCACTGATGTTGGCGGCGGGTAAGGTGGTAGCTGATCATTAGGATACTCAAGAACTCAAGCAAGGGGATTAGAGTTTGCAGCCAAAAACCATCTGGCGGCTCGATATGCATAGCAGTGCCGGTAAACCAAGCGGGTAAAATAAACAGTGCTGACCAACACAGGGAGGCGAACAGGATAATAATACTAAACTGCTGGCGTGGCACGCTGACCATACCGGCAACCATAGGCAGCAAAGGTCTGAGCAAGCCAACAAACTGGGCAAAAAATATACTGGCTGAACCGTAGTTCTGTAAATAGAGCTGTGCATGCACCAGCCAAACAGGGTTTTTGCGCAATAAGCCCAGTTTTTCAGTTTTGCTTTGTAGCTTGGCTCCGAGGGTGTAAGAGGCCAGGTTGGCACTAAAGGCGCCAGAGCTGGCCATAAGCAGGGTCAGCCATAGGGGTAAGTCGCTGTTAGCAGCAATGAGGGTAACCGAAACCAGTAAAACCACCCCGGGAAAGAGAATGCCAAACAGTGCCAAGCACTCTAAAAAAGCGATGACAAAGATACTTACGGCAAGCAGGACGGGGTGGTTGGCGCTCCAGTTAAAAAACGTCTGGAAAAAATCAGGCATAAAGGCTCTAGCCTAGGGTTAACCAAATGGGCGCATGATCCGAAGGTTTTTCCATGCCGCGGATTTCGTAATCAATTCCCGCATCCAGCAGGTTGTCGGCAAGACCTTGACTGGCAAGGATTAGGTCGATGCGCAAACCGCGTTTTGGGTTGTCTTCAAAGCCACGACTGCGGTAATCAAACCAGCTTAGGGTGTTGCTGGTATCAGGATCTAGGTGGCGGAAGCTATCAATAAAACCCCAGCTCATTAAGCGCTGCATCCATTCGCGCTCTTCGGGTAAAAAACAGCACTTGCCGGTGCTGAGCCAGCGTTTGGCGTTGTGCTCGCCAATACCGATGTCGGCATCTTCTGGGGCGATATTAAAATCACCCATTAAAATAACAGGCTGTTGGTTGTTAAATTGTTGTTCCAGTAGCTGCTGTAAATCGGCGTAAAATTTAGTTTTAGCGGGGAATTTGGTTTCATGTTTGCGGTTTTCCCCTTGCGGGAAATAACCATTCATCACAGTAATGGGTTCGCCATTAAGTCCGGTGTATTCAGCCCAAATAAAGCGGCGCTGCGCATCTTCGCTATCGTTGGGAAAACCCTTGTGTACTTTTAAAGGCGCTTGTTTAGACAGCAGAGCAACACCGTAGTGACCTTTTTGTCCGTGGTGTTCAACGTGGTAGCCCAATTCATGGATCATTTCGAGTGGGAATTGCTCGTCGGCGACTTTGATTTCTTGTAAGCCAATAATATCTGGCTGATGTTTATCAATAATGGCGCTTAACTGATGTGGACGCGCACGAAGGCCGTTGATATTAAAACAAATGATTTTCATAGTGCTGGATTACCTGATGCTGTACTGCGGGGGTCGTAAGTGTGTGATTATACAGACTCAGGGCGATAAATCCTTTGGTGCGTTGAGATTTTCTGCGTGCTCAGTCTTTAAAAAACGCTGCAGCCCAGTGTGAGGCAAGGTAAAATGCACCCATGTTAATACGTATTTTTGTCAGTCTCTTACTTTTGCTCTGGTTGCCATGCACGTGGTCACAAGCACGCCTTGATATTGTGGTAACGCCCGCCAATAAAGCCATCAAAGAGAATATTCAGGCCTATATAGGCAATCTAGAAGACTATGATGAAGAAGCGTTGCAGCGTTATCGCCGCACGGCGTTAAGCATGGCGCGTAAAGCCAGTGAAGCGCTTGGTTATTATCAAAACAGTTATCAGGTTACTACCGTGCCGGGCAAGAAGTCTAAGCTGCGTATCGAGGTTGCTTTGGCTGAGCCGGTGCGTTTGCGTAAGGTTGATATTCAGGTGTTGGGTGAAGCCAATCAGCTGCCTGTTTTTACTGAGTTTGCAGACGAGCGTTTGCTGCCCGGTGCGATTTTACATCATGGTGCTTATGAGGATTTAAAGTCTAAGTTGCAGCAATATGCGTTGCGCTATGGTTTTTTTATGGCCAAGTTTACACAACAACGTTTAGATATTGATCCCGAAATGGGCGCTGCGGACATCAGCCTGCATTTTGATAGTGGTCCACGGTACTACTTGGGTGCTGTGGAGTTTTCTGAGCAGAGTTGGATTGAGCCACAATTGTTAAACCGATTAGTGCCTTTTAAAGAAGGGGATGCGTATAACTCAGCGGTTTTGGCACGACTAAGTCAAAACTTGCAAGCCACGGGGTATTTTGAACAGATTCGTGTGGATGCCGTGGGTGAGCCTGATGGACCTTTATTAGTGCCGGTTCGTGTCAGTCTGCAGCGGGTGAAACCACGGACCTTTGGCGTGGGTGCGGGGTTTTCTACCGATATTGGACCCAGGACGCGCTTTAATTGGGAGCAGCACCGAATTAATAGGCACGGGCATAAGCTAGGCTTTGAAACAGAATGGTCAAAGCCGCAGCAGAGTGTTACCGGCTGGTATGCTATTCCGTTAGAAGCACCGTTAACTGATCAGTTGCGTTTTGTTTCGGGCCATCAACGGGAAGAATATGTGGACGCACAGAGTCGTCGTTACACCTACGGTGCACAATGGCACAAACATGTGGGTCATGATTGGCAGCGTGTGGTGGGTTTGCGTTGGGATGAAGAAAGATACGACTATGGCCGAGCGCAGCCAGAAAAGCGCAGTCAGTTTTTGCTGCCTAGTCTGGGTTTTAGCAAACTTAAATCCGACTCAGCCATAGACCCAAGCGTAGGTTATCGACTGCAAGCAGATATTAGCGGTGCGAAACAGGATGTTTTTGCCGATGCGGATGTATTGCATGTCAGCGCGTTGGTGCGCGGTCTGATTACGCTGGCCGACAAGCATAGGTTTTTAGGTCGTACCCAGGTGGGTGCTATTGCCACCAATAATTATGCCCGTATCCCGCCTTCGCTACGCTTTTTTGCCGGTGGTGACCAGAGTGTGCGTGGTTATGATTACCAGAGTCTTTCGCCACGCGATGAATATCGCAATCGAATCGGTGGTCGTTATTTATTCGCGCAGAGTGTGGAGTATCAGTACAGTCTGACGGACACATGGCGCATCGCTAGTTTTGTCGACCGGGGTAATGCAGTGGAAAACTGGACTGATGCCATGAAGACGGGCGTCGGTATCGGTGTACGCTGGGTATCGCCGATAGGTCCTTTACGCTTGGACTGGGCGCATGCACTCAATGATGACCGAGGGTGGCGCATTCACTTCTCCATGGGGCCTGAGCTATGAGTAAGTCCAGGCTGATCAAGCTGCTCATCCTGCCGGCGATTATTTTGGTTTTGTTGCTGACACCGGTCGTGCTGCTGTCAACGCAGTCCGGCAGTCAGTGGCTGCTCAGGCAGGTGCCGGGCTTAACCGTGCACAAATTTACCGGTGCGCTGCTGGGTCAGTCAGCATGGCGATTGACCCCGGTTGTCTGTGGCGCGCAGAGCTGTGTGTGCAGGAGTTGTCGGCTAGGCAGCTGTCCATACAGGTATTGGAAAATGATGAAGAAAATACGGACTCTGAGTCTTTCGAGTTAACTGATTTGCAACTGCCGCTTACTATCAGTGTGGCGCAGTTTAGCCTGCAACAGTTGTTGTTCAATGATGAGCTGATACTGCAGGGTATAGAGACGCAGGCGCAGTGGGTAGATAACCAATTACAGATCCAGCAGTTGAGTCTGGCCTATCAAGAAAATACACTAGAGCTACAGGGCTCGCTTACCGCCAAGCAAGGCTGGCCGCTGGAGCTAACGATTCAGGCGCAGGGAATATTGCCTGAATTGGGCGAACAACAGCTGAACTTAGACATCAGCGGCACACTTGAGCAATTACTGCTCAAGGGCGAATTAACCGGTGTGTTACAGGGCAGTGTGACCGCTGAACTACAACCCTTGGCAGCGAATTTGCCCGCCAAACTGAGCCTAGAACTCACGCGCTTGCAGTTGGCGGCGGTGTTGCCCGAGCTGTTAGTAGTACAGCAGTTATCAATTAGCGCCCAAGGCGATCTGGCGGCAGGTTATCAATGGCAGCAATCGGCGCAGCTGTTAGCCAATCAGCAGCCCGTTGAGCTAGTGGGTGAAGGCGTGCTTGATCAGCACTCAGTCAACATTAAACAGCTTAAGTTGATTGAATCAGACACGCGTTATGCGCAAATAACTGGGCAGCTGGATTGGCAGCATGAGCTTTCTGCGCAGGCGCAGGTGTATTTGCAGCAACTCAGTTGGCATCAGTTATTAGGTGTCGAGGACGTGGGTATTGAGCTTAATCGCGCGCAGATTG
>SMEQ01000676.1_pt1 | contig 9940 bp, 5 predicted proteins | sample 2456281 | NCBI WGS metagenome assembly SMEQ01 (sample SAMN10132596, study PRJNA489261) | soil metagenome | isolation source: day1 antibiotic-loamy sand soil ammended with raw manure from dairy cow... | place: USA | collected 2015-04-01 | reverse complement strand
GGTGCGGTCATCAAGAATTTTTTGAGTTTCTCTAACCAATTTCATTTCCTCTTTTGTGTAGCCATTTTCTTCAAACACATCACAATGAGGAATCACGTTTTTATGTATCGGATAAGGATAAGCCATTTCTCCTTTTTTGCCAGCCATTTCGTTTTCTAATTGTTTTACCGCTTTTAACCCCGTTCCAGTAATGGATTGATAAGTGGAAACAACAATGCGTTTGACCTTATATTTTTTATGTAAAGGCGCCAAAATCAAAACCATTTGAACCGTACTACAATTTGGATTTGCAATAATTTTATCTTCCGCTGTCAAACTATCTCCGTTGATTTCCGGAACAATTAATTTCTTGGTTGGATCCATTCTCCAAGCTGAACTGTTGTCGATGACGTATGTTCCTATTTCTGCAAATTTCGGTGCCCATTCCAAGGATGTTTCGCCACCAGCGGAAAAAATTGCTAAGTCGGGCTTCATTTCCAATGCAGTCTGGATGTTTACTACTTGATATTCATTCGAACCAAAATCAATTGTTTTTCCAACCGATTTTTCGGTTGCAACTGGAATTATTTCCGTGACTGGAAAACTCTGTTCACGCAAAACTTTCATAACCAATTCTCCTACCAATCCCGTTGCTCCTACGACCGCTATTCTCATAATCCACTCATTTTTAGTCTTTTTTTTATGAAAAACATCTATTATTCATAAAAAAACATTTTTTTCTGTAATTCAAAATTACTATATTTAAACTCTTAACATGCCCTAATCATGAAAGTCTTTCTCAACATACTGTTTTTAATAGTCCCTTTTTTGATGTTTTCGCAATGGTCTGAAGATTTTTCAGATGGCGACTTTTCAAATAATCCCGCTTGGAACGGTACGGTCAACCATTTTGCAATAAATTCAAACCTCCAACTACAAACGGACATAACAGGAACCAATATTTCCTATCTTTCCACTCCTCACTTATTAGGTGATTTAGACGATAAAGAGTGGAGATTTTACACCAAAATGGCATTCGCTGGCTCAGCCTCCAACTACGTTCGAATTTTTTTAACTGCTGACAATCCTGATTTAACAGCAGCAATGAATGGCTATTACATCCAGCTAGGAGAGGCATTAAGTATCGATGCAGTACGCTTGTTCAAATTAGAGAACGGAAATTCAACCCAAATTTGTGCAAGTCCAGATGGCAGCATAGCAAGTTCGGCCAACATTGGCGTTAAAGTAACTCGATCCTCACTGGGTGATTGGGAATTATTTGTAGATTTTACAGGCGGCGAAAGTTACACATCGCAAAGTACAGGAAATGACGCTTCTTTACTTCTTCAAGCACATTTTGGAATATTGGCAAAATACACCTCTGGAAATAGTAAAAAAGTATTTTTTGACAATGTGTATGTTGGTCCAGAAGTTGTTGATATCACACCGCCTGATTTAGCAAGCTCAACAGCCGTCTCTTCCACTGAAATAGATTTAATTTTTACGGAAGACGTTGAAGAATCAAGTATTCAAGATATTTCAAATTATAGCTTTACACCAACTATTAATTTAATTTCAGCAACGCGTGATGGTGTTAACTTTACAAAAGTAAGATTGGTTTTCGATGCGTCTTTTACAAATGGTGTTACCTACCAAATAAACATCATAAATGTGACAGATTTAGCTGCAAATTCAGGTTCAGCTTCTGGAAGTTTCAGCTATTTAGTGCCAGAAACACCTTTGCCAGGCGATGTTATTATCACGGAATTCATGGCGGATCCTTCTCCTGTCATCGGCTTGCCGGAATTGGAATTTGTAGAAGTTTTCAATAAAAGCAACAAATATTTTGACGTAACCGGTTGGAAACTGGGTGATAACACTGCGGATGGAACCATCACAAGTGGTTGGTTGGCTCCAGGAGAATATAAAGTTTTCTGTGCAGCATCGAGTATTTCTCAGTTTCCCGGATCGATTGCCGTCACCAGTTTTCCAAGTTTAAATAATACTACCGATGACGTTGTGATTAAAGACCCAGCAGGAAACATTTTGGATAAAATCACCTATTTCGATACGTGGTATTGCGATGAAATTAAGAAACAAGGCGGTTATACCTTGGAAAGAATTAATCCCAATCATCCATGTTCTGATTTCAGCAATTGGATTGCGAGTACAAATCCAAACGGTGGAACTCCAGGCTCACAAAACTCAGTTCACGATTTAAGTCCAGACAATACTGCACTCCAAATCACTCAAACTACCTTAATTCAGCCCAATGGCTTAGAACTACAATTCAATAAAAGTTTAGATTCATTGAGTGTTATCAATGCTACATACACCTTCAATCCCACGTTAAACATTGATGTAATCACCGTTTCAGAAAGTTATCCGAGAAAAGTAACCTATTCGTTTTTAGAAAACGTGGGAGCTTCTCAACTGTATCAATTTACAATTTCAAACCTTCAAGATTGTTGGACTAACAATGCAACCGTGAACGGCCAGTTTATCATTCCAGATAATCCGATTCAAGGGGATGTAATTATTACTGAATTCATGGCTGATCCTTCACCAGTTGTTGGTTTACCCGAATTAGAATTTGTTGAGATCTTCAACAAAAGCAACAAATATTTTGACATAACCGGTTGGAAATTGGGCGACAATGCTAGTGATGGAACAATTACAAGCGGTTGGTTAGCACCAGGAAATTATCTTGTTTTGTGCGCTACGAGTAGTGTCTCACAATTCCCCGGATCAGTTGCGGTTAGTAGTTTCCCAAGCTTAAACAATAGTACTGATGACATTGTTATTAAAAATGCTAGTGGATTGATTATTGATAAAATTACTTATTCGGATACATGGTATCGCGATGATGTTAAAAAGCAAGGCGGATATACATTGGAATTGATTAATCCAAATCATCCGTGTTCAGATGGGAACAACTGGATTGGAAGTTCAGATCCGACTGGTGGAACTCCAGGAATTCAGAATTCTGTTTATGACATTACTCCTAACACAAGTCAGTTGCAAATTATACAGACTTCTGCTTTAGAGCCTAATCTATTAGAAGTTTATTTCAACAAAGGATTGGACTCTTTGAGTATTTTCAACGCTAATTACACTTTCAGTCATGCATTGACAGTCAGCACAATAACAGTCACAGGAAAGTTTCCTCGCAAAGTATTTTATGAATTCAATGAAGATTTAATTACATCTCAAAACTATCAATTTACCATCGACAATTTAAGTGATTGCTGGATGTCCAATTCGACTTTAAATGGACAATTTATTCTTCCAGATTCTGTTGCTGTTGGCGACTTGGCGATCAATGAGATCTTGTTCAATCCAATAACTGGCGGTTCTGATTTTGTGGAAATTCGCAACAATTCCAGTAAAGTAATCGACTTACACAAACTTTACATCGGAAATATTAAAAATGAGGCAATTGGAAATCAGAAACAAATTCCAGTTCACTTCTTATTGAAGCCAAATGAGTTGGTGGTCGTTTCTGCGGATACTTTATCACAACTTCAAACTTATCCAATGGCAGTTCCTGGAAGATTTATTCAAATGAGTTTACCGAGTCTCAATAACGACTCATCCACTGTTTTCTTGCTAAAAGATAGCAACATAGTTCTGGACAAAGTCAGTTATTCAGCCAAATGGCACTTGAAATTGATTGCTGATGTAAAAGCAAAATCGCTGGAAAAAATCGATCCTTTTGGAAGTGCATCGGATAGTAAAAATTGGCACACTGCCGCTGAAGCAATCGGATTCGCAACTCCAGGCGCGCCTAATTCACAATATTCTCCCGCACAACACAACGGAGATTTTTCATTGACAAGTACCATTATTTCACCTGACAACGATGGTTTTGAAGACGTTCTTCAAATTAATTACGTGATGTTGCAAGATGGAATGGTTGCCAATGTGAAGATTTTCGACGATAGAGGAAGATTAATCAAACACGTTTGCAAAAACGAATTATTGGGCAAACAAGGAAGTTTGATTTGGGATGGAATCACAGAGAACAATCTCAAAGCAAGCATTGGAACCTATGTGGTCATTTTTGAAGCGTTCAAATCAAACGGTGGAGATTTATTTGTTCAGAAGAAAGCGTTTGTTGTTGCTGGAAAATTGTAATGTTTCGCAAAAACTTACTTCTTGAAAAAGTTCCACCGTGTTTTCAAAGAAGTTGAACGGTAATCATCCAACAATTCCGTAATTCCTTTGGAAGCTAATTTCTTTTGTAACTTAATGGTTCCTTTCCCCATTTTATAATCCATTTCATCTTCGAAGATTGGTAAAACTCCGAGAAAATGAACGGTAATATCTCCAATGATTTGAGGTTTCAATTCTGGACGCAGATAATCAGGGTCAATCAACATCAAGTATTTCTCTTTCATTGTGGAAGACAAAGCAACCGCTGGATTCTGATTTGGAATGGTGTGTCCGTGCGCAAAATACGTTTCTTTTTCAACTGCATACCGCGCCAGTCTTTGTAGCCAATCAAAAACCCATCTATTTTCAGGCGCGTCTACTTCCCAATAACTAGGCAAACAGAAATACAGTTCGTTGTGACTTCTCGAAGCTATTTTTTTGGGAACAGGCATTTTATAGTTGCGCAAACCATCGGTCATCACAATCGTAATGTTTGATCTTTTATGGTGTTTGATTTGAATCAATGGAAAATTTCCTTCGATTTTCGGTTCAATAATTTCGATGTTCTCAGCACCAAACCGTTCTTTCAAAATTGCATGGAATTCACTCATGCTTCAAAGGTAATCCGAATTTGTTTAGGTTGAAAGAATATCGTGTGATTTTTGACCAGGGAGTTTTGATGAGCATGTGTTAATTATAGCCACGGATGCACGGATTTTAAATTGGAGAATTACATGTGTTAGAATTACACGGATGAATGCTGACATTCTTTTAATTCGTGAAATAAACACGAGCTAAAATAAAGCGATAAAACTTTAATCCGTGCATCTATGGCAAAAGCATTTTTACAATTATTCTTTTTCAAAGTGAATTTACATACAATTTAATTACTTTTGGTTCATGGCATTTTGGTTGGTATTTCTTGGCGGTGGATTAGGTAGCGTAGCGCGTTACGGCATTTCCATTTTGAGTTCTAAGTTTTATCTTGGTAAATTCCCACTCGGAACATTCATCAGCAACATTTTAGCTTGCATTCTTTTGGCATGGATTATCTATGTATTAAAAGATAAAGTAAGCGGCCAAGCGTGGGTTTTCCCACTTTTAATCACCGGCTTTTGCGGCGGGTTCAGCACGTTTTCAACTTGGAGCAATGAAACTTTTGCGCTGATTGAAAACGGCAATTACGGCATTGCCATTGCCAATATTTTACTTTCCGTATTGGTTGGCATTGGCTTGATTTTTTGGATCAAGCTTGCTGCGTGATTATGCTAGAGAAAGCACACTGATGCATGTGTGTTATTCTTTAGTCGCGGTTTTTAAATTTGAAAATGCTCGTATTTGAGTTTCACGGATGAATGCCATCATTCTTTATTCGTAAAATTACCACAGCATAAGCTACCACGCTAAACACTATAATCCGTGCATTCGTGCCAAAAGAAAATTCTAAAAATCAAATTTGTTTCTTGAATGCTTCTTGCGTAACTTTGCACCTGAAATTGATATGAGTACATCCAAAATTAACATCCGCAACCTTAGTTTTCCCGAGATCAAAGAACAGTTTGAAATCATGGGAGAAAAATCCTTTCGTGCCAAGCAAGTGTACGAATGGTTGTGGCAAAAGAATGCATCGACTTTTGAAGAAATGTCCAACCTAAGTAAAGACTTGAGGTTGAAGATGGAAGACTTGTTCTTTATCGACAAGATTAAATTAGACGATCAGCAAATCAGTTCAGACAGAACCATCAAATGTTCGTTTGAAGTGGATCCAGGAAAAGTAGTGGAAGGCGTTTTAATTCCGACCAATTCTCGGACCACGGCATGTATTTCTTCTCAAGTTGGTTGTAGTTTGGCTTGTACTTTCTGTGCAACGGGAAGGTTGAAATTGATGCGAAACTTAACCGCTGGCGAAATCGTGGATCAAGTGGTGTACTTGCGAGATCAAGCGGAATCGAGATACGGACAACCGTTATCTAACATCGTTTACATGGGAATGGGTGAACCGCTATTGAATTACAAAAACGTTCTTCGTTCCACCGAAATATTGACTTCTCCAGAAGGTTTAGGAATTTCTCCTCGCAGAATTACCGTTTCAACCGCTGGAATTGCAAAAATGATTCACAAATTAGGCGACGATGAAGTAAAATTCAACTTAGCTGTTTCGCTGCACGCTGCCAACGACAAAAAACGCAGTAAGATCATGGAAATTAATGACACCAATGATTTGAAGTCCTTGAAAATTGCGCTGCAACATTTCTATGCAAAAACAGGTTCGCGTGTTACATACGAATACATCATTTTCAAAGATTTCAACGATGAGTTGGAAGATGCACAAGAATTAGCCGAATTCTGTAAAATTATTCCATGTAAAATCAACATCATCGAATACAATTCCATCGACGACGGTGAACACAAACAAGCCGACCCAGCAAAAGTAGATGCGTTTGCACAATATCTAGAAGACCGAAACTTGGTGGTGAACATTCGCCGCAGTCGCGGAAAAGACATCGATGCAGCTTGTGGTCAATTGGCGAATAAGAATAAATCGATTACTTCTGAACAGTTGAAGTTGAAGAAATAAGAGATATTGGGATTGATATTTCAGTATGGTGGACTTCGTTAAATTGCAATAACGCTATATCGCACCGCCTATGGCAGCACCGAAGGTAATATACCGATATGCCGACATTTAAACAGTACCCAAATTCATTATCAACCGTTCAAATAAACTATCTCTCAAAAAGCACTTTAAACCGATCCTTTCAAGTCTACACCGAAATTATTTCCTTAAATTTGTTTCAAGAATACGACACATCACACATTGAGAGCACTACAAACTTATTGGGATTCTTTGGGAAACACCTTCACCTTATTGGCAAAACCCAATTTGTGGATTTATCTTGTTCCCGCGATTTTGATGGGAATCGTTTTTTATATTTTTGGAAGTTTTTTTCCAGACTCCATTGAAACGGCGAATGCAGAGTCCAGCGGTTGGATTTCAAATGCATTTCGGACTTCTCTGAATTGGTTATTGTCTTTTGGAAGTTCTGTGGGCGACTTTTTATATAAATTCATCATTTTGAGTTTGTTTTCGCCTTTTAACAGTTTACTTTCGGAAAAAGTTGACAATTCACTCACCGATTCCAAGTTCAATGGAGGTGTGAGGTTGATGCTTCGAAATTTATTTCGCACGATTGCGATTTTAGCTGTTTCAACCGGCTTGTATTTAATTACCGTCTTTTGTTGGTGGATCATTTCCAAAATTATTGGACTTCATGCCTTGGATTCAGTAGTTTACTTTTTTATTTCAGCCTATTTTATCGGGTTTTCTTTCTTTGACTACAACTTGGAAAGATACGACAAAGGAATTTCCAGCACCCTTCAATTTGGATTCAAAAACAAAATTACGGTGCTACTATCAGGGTTGATTTTTAGTTTAATTTGCCTAACTCCCAAAATCGGAATCATCTTCGCGCCATTTTTCGTAACTTTGAATAGTACTTTGGTGTATCTCCAAATCGAAAAGAAATTAAATACGAATCAACGCAACACAAATATACATTGATGAAGAATTTGTTTGACAACTTTCCAAAATCCTCGAAAGAAGAATGGATTGCCCAATTGACGAAAGAATTAAAAGGTGCCGACTTTGAAAAAAGTATGCACAAGTATGATTCCATAGAGCAATTTGAATACCCAACCTATTTTCACCATGAAGACCGAACAAAAATCGCGCAAGTTCCTGGAAAATATCCATATACACGGGGAAGTTCAACCAACAATAACGATTGGTTTATCGGGATATCTTTGAATGCAACCGACGAAAAGTCAGCAAATAAGCAAGCTTTAAATCAATTAAATTCAGGAGTTACTTCCTTAATTTTTGATTTAACAGGAAAGAAATCAGTTGATTTGAACGTCTTGTTAGCAGAAGTAAAAGCTGAATTTATTCGAAGCTATTTCATCGTTGATTCATCTGAAATTCAGCACGAAATTTCTGCTTGGTTTGAGCAATATCCTGCCGACGCATTTGTTAGTTTTTACTTTAATCCCTTGGCGGAAAAACAAGCTTTGAATGTTTCTGCTGATGCGAATACTTTGCGAATCTTTAACGTTTCATCCTATGAAGCGCAGCAAGCTGGAGCAAATGCTAGTCAACAAATCGCATTCACTTTAAGTTTAGGGAAAGCATATATCGATCAACAAATCAATGCTGGTTTGGACATCGATCAAGCGCTTGCAAACGTTCATTTCACCATGGGAATTGGATCTAGTTTCTTAACTGAAATTGCGAAATTCCGTGCTATGCGAACGGTTTGGGCTAAATTGGCTCGAAGTTATAAACCACAACATTCCTGCAACGAAATCATGACCATCACCGGAAAAAGTGGTTTCATGAATAAATCGTTGGAAGATCCGTATACCAATTTATTGCGTCAAACGACGGAAGCAATGTCGGCTGTGACGGGTGGCGTAGATCATTTGTGGATGCAGCCTTATAATTCACTTTCAGATGAAGGAATTACGGAATTCAGTCAACGCATGGCGACAAACATTTCGCTGATTTTGAAAGAAGAATCGTATTTGGATCAAGTAATAGACACCGCTGGCGGAAGTTACGCGATCGAATCCTTGACAGAAATATTGAACGATAAATCTTGGTCACTTTATGAAGAATTACAGGCTTTGGGCGGAATCACTTCTCAAGCTGGTGAAACTGCTTTTGGAACTTGGGTTTCCGAAATTGCCGCCATTCGAATTGAAGGTGTTTTAAGTAAAAAACAAACGTTTATCGGAGTCAATAAATTTCCAAATGTTGAGAAATCACCGTTGAAATGGAAAAGTGATTCCAAAACCTATTTCGGTTTAAAATCGTTGATTTTAGAACAGAAGTTTGAAGAATTAAAAGATTCTTGGACTGCTTCTGAAGTAACAATTGACAAAAAAGAAGTTGCTAAGAAAGTAAAAATATCCGCTGAAAGTGAATCCGCACAAAGCGCTCCTTCCTACGAAACAGCGGAGAAAATTGTATTGCAAAACTTCTATCAATCGTTGGATTCAGCGGATTGTGAACAAGTTGGTTTTGTATCCGGAATTGCGCCTTATTTGCGTGGTCCGTATGCATCGATGTATTCCATTCGTCCGTGGACAATTCGACAGTACGCCGGATTTTCAACTGCGGAAGATTCCAATGCATTTTACAGAAGAAATTTAGCTGCCGGACAAAAAGGATTGTCTGTCGCGTTCGATTTAGCAACGCACCGCGGATACGATTCCGATCACGAACGCGTTGTCGGAGATGTTGGAAAAGCAGGTGTTGCAATCGATTCTGTTTTGGATATGAAAATTCTTTTCGACCAAATTCCATTGGATGAAATGTCGGTTTCAATGACCATGAACGGAGCGGTTTTGCCAATTATGGCGTTTTACATCGTTGCTGCTGAAGAACAAGGAGTTGATCAGAAATTATTATCTGGAACGATCCAAAATGACATTTTGAAAGAGTTCATGGTTCGTAACACATACATTTATCCGCCAGAACCATCGATGAAAATCATTTCAGATATTTTTGAATACACTTCCTCAAAAATGCCGAAGTTCAATTCAATTTCGATTTCGGGTTATCACATGCAAGAAGCTGGGGCAACTGCAGCGATTGAGTTGGCGTACACTTTGGCAGATGGATTAGAATATTTACGAGCTGGAATTAAAGCAGGAATGGATGTCGATGCATTCGCGCCACGCTTGAGTTTCTTCTGGGCAATCGGAATGAATCACTTTATGGAAATTGCGAAAATGCGAGCAGGTC
>SMEQ01000674.1_pt1 | contig 9945 bp, 7 predicted proteins | sample 2456281 | NCBI WGS metagenome assembly SMEQ01 (sample SAMN10132596, study PRJNA489261) | soil metagenome | isolation source: day1 antibiotic-loamy sand soil ammended with raw manure from dairy cow... | place: USA | collected 2015-04-01 | reverse complement strand
GCAAGCCAATCAACTGACGCACTTAGCACCGAGCTTTACCCAAGACGCACAGACGCCCGCAGCGCAAAGTGCCAGCCATTGGGAACGTTGGTGGGACAGTGTTTCACACTATATACGTATCGATTTTAATGCCAGTGAGCAGGTTCAGCCTCTGCTCGCAGGGCAAAGCCTGACCCAAGTGCGCTTAGCCTTGGGTTTAGCGCTAGAGCAAGCACAATGGGCTGCACTCAACGGTGCACAAGCGGTCTATCAACAAGCTTTACAACAAGCCTTGGATATTCTTGATGCGCACTTCAGTATTGAAGATCCCAACGTCAAGGGCCTCAGAACACAAATCAGTGAGCTGAGTGAGCAAAAAGTCCGTCAAGAACTGCCTGATTTAAGTACTGCACTGACAACCCTGCAGGCTTATATCAATAAGCGCTCAGCACCACAGGATGACAGCACTGAGGAGTCCAACTGATTATGAAACGGACTTATCTGATTCTGCTTATTGTTGTGCTGTGTGCCGCAGCCTTAAGTATGTTTATTGTAGAACATACCGGCTACGTCCTGATTTCTTGGAAAACCTTGCGCTATGAGTCCAGCTTATGGATGTTTCTTGCCGTTTTGGCTGCGGTTTTAGCGCTGCTCTATGGTTTGCGCACCTTGATTAAGATGACGCTGGTGTCCACCGGTTTAGTCAATCCGTGGTCACGTCGCAATCAAAGTCGTCGCTACCGCTTAGCTGCTGAACAAGGGATTTTAGATCTAGCCCAAGGTCACTGGAAAGATGCGTTGCGTCATTTACGCCGCGCCGCAGAAGGCGAAAGCACGCCCTTAGTCTATTTTTTAGGTGCTGCTAGCGCAGCAGAAAAGCTGGGCTATAGCCAAGAAGCTGACGAGCTGTTAGAGCGCGCTTTAATCAAACAACCCAGCGCTGAAGTAGCCATTGCTTTAGCGCACTCAGACTTACAACTGCAGCGTGCCGATGACGCTGGTGCGCAAGAGACACTGCAAGCCATGCATGATTTGCACCCTCAGCACACCGAAGTGCTGATGCGTTTACAAGCTTTATTGCGTCAACGTCAAGACTGGTCAGCATTGATTGGCTTGCTGCCCGCCTTACGCAAGTGCAAGCGCTTTAGCGCAGAACAGCTGCAAAGCATTGAATATCAAGCGTGGTCAGGACGACTCAGCGCCATTTGCACCCTCAAAACTGATCCTCAGACCGCATTAAAAACGCTGGACACTGCATGGCAAGAGCTCTCGAGCAAGCTGCGCAATGATCCGCAACTGGTGGCCGCCTATGCAGCCGAGTTGCTGCGTTTAAACGCGCACGAACAAGCAGAATCGTTACTGCGTCACACCCTAAAAAGCAATCTCAATGATGCACTGATTGATTTATACGGTCGCGCCCAAGCCAGCGATGCAGCGCGTCAATTGCAACTGGCTGAAACCTGGTTAAAACAAGCACCCAACAACGCTATTTTGCTGCGTGCTCTAGGTCGCTTAAGCTTGCGTAATCAGCTGTGGGGTAAAGCCCGTGACTACTTTGAAAGCAGTTTACGCCAACATCGCCAAGCCCATACCTGTGCCGAATTAGCGCGTTTGCTCAATCATCTCGGTGATACAAAGCGCAGCAATGAACTCTTTGCGGAAAGCTTTCAATTGCTAGAACAAGCACTGCCTGCCTTACCGCAACCGGCCACGCCAAGACAGACCACCACTTAAAGTGCACCACAGGCAGGTATGTCAGTCCCGTACCGATATACCTGCCTGTGCAACAGTCTCGCGCAAGCTGATTTGTCTCTAGCAACGGATGGCATCATTCTCGGAGTTTCTATGCAACGACCTGCGACTCGCACTGTATTTTTATTGGCTTTTGTAGCCGCCCTCGGCTTGATTGGCGCCGCACTCTATTTAGAGCATGTGGTTGGCTTAGAGCCTTGCCCTTTATGCCATGTACAACGCTTTGCGGTGGTGTTGTTTGCTGCGTTATGTTTGCTGGCGACCTTGCAAAATCCGCAAGTGCTAGGGCAACGTATCTATGCTGTTTTTATGCTATTGGCAGCGAGTTTGGGTATTGCCACGGCCAGCCGTCAAATTTGGCTGCAAGGTTTACCCGAAGATCAATTACCTTCGTGCTTACCGCCATTGGAATTTATGCTGGAGGCATTTCCGCTACAAGAGATCATCACAAAAATGCTGCACGGCACTGCAGATTGCGCGGCCGTAGACTGGACGTTACTGGGTTTAAATATTGCACAACTCAATGTCATGAGCTTTAGTGCGATGTTGCTGTTGAGTCTGTATGTGCTCTTGCGCAAACAACCAGGCACCACAACAGCCGGATAACAGATTAGCAACGCGCCATGCAAAGTTAAGCTGCTTTGCATGGCGCGTTCGCTGTTACTCTTTAAGCGGCACTAAACGCGGTGCAATCATGTTTTCTGGGCGTAAAATATCTGCCAACAAAGCATCATCCACCAACTGCTCTTCACGCACCAACTCAAGAACTCCACGACCGCTTTCCAAAGCCAGCTTGGCAATACGCGTGGCGTTGTCATAACCAATGTATGGGTTCAGTGCAGTAATCAAGCCAATCGAATGCTCCATCAAGCTACGGCAGCGTTCTTCGTTGGCCGTAATACCTTCGATGCAATGCTCACGTAACATATCCATGGCACGGCGCAGCAAACGAATCGAATCAAACATTTTCCAAGCAATTAAAGGCTCCATCACGTTCAGCTGCAACTGCCCTGCTTCGGCCGCCAAGGTCAACGACAAATCGTTACCAATCACTTCATAAGCCACTTGACTGACCGCTTCTGGGATCACTGGATTGACCTTACCCGGCATAATTGAACTGCCTGGCTGACGTGCGGGTAAGTTGATTTCGTTAATGCCGGTGCGTGGACCACTGGACAACAAACGCAAGTCATTACAAATCTTAGAGAGCTTCACCGCCGTGCGCTTGAGCATGCCGGAGAATAAGACAAACGAGCCCATATCGGACGTCGCTTCAATCAAATCAGGCGCCGCTTTGATAGGGTAACCACAAATCACACCCAGACGTTCAACAGCAATACCTTGGTAACGTGGGTCAGCATTAATACCAGTACCAATGGCCGTACCACCTAAGTTCACCGGTGAGAATAAATCATTGGCTAACAGGCGCAGACGGTTTAAATCTTCGTTGAGGTTGGCAGCAAAGGCTTTAAACTCTTGGCCCAAAGTCATCGGCACGGCATCTTGTAATTGAGTGCGGCCCATTTTTAACACATGGGAAAACTCCTCACCCTTATCAGCAAATGCACCAATCAAGCCTTCTAAACTGACCAGCAAATCATTTTGGCCTAACAATAAACCCACACGAATCGCGGTTGGGTAGGCATCATTCGTGGATTGCGCCATATTGACGTCGTTATTGGGGTGTAAAAAGCTATAGTCGCCTTTTTCTTTACCCATGGTTTCTAGTGCCAAGTTCGCAATCACTTCGTTGGCATTCATATTGGTTGAAGTGCCTGCACCGCCTTGGATCATATCAACGATAAACTGATCGTGATGCTTGCCTTCAACGAGCTGAGCGCAGGCCGCAGTGATGGCGGTGTGCTTGACGTCACTGAGGTAACCCAACTGATGGTTGGCATCCGCTGCAGCTTGCTTAACCATGGCTAAGGCTTTAACAAAATTAGGATAATGCGAGAGCGGCACACCCGACAAATGAAAGTTATGCATAGCCCGAAGCGTTTGAATACCGTAATACGCCTCTTTGGGGACCGGCAAAGAACCTAGTAAATCATGCTCAGAACGAAACGCTGTTGCCGTCATAGCTCTTACTCTCCTACTAATTTAATTGTTATATCGTATTAAAGGCGCAGATTTTAGGCTTTTACTGCGTTTAAAGCGACCTTGTATTCACGTATCACGCAGCGCAATGACTACGCTCAACTGTGGATAACTCTGTGGGCAATCTGTGTAGTATTTTTATACGCCGCTGTGATTTCAGCTCAATAGCTGCATAATCGCTGATTTATCACCTGTTTAATCAACCCACAGTGCATTAGCCACCTTAATGGCTAAGTTATACAACTGTGGGTAACTTTTAGCATAGGCCGTTTAAACGGTGTTTTAGTTTGAAGATTTTTCCTCATCGTCGTCCAGATCAATCTCGGCAATACTGCGTAAACGCGCCACGACTTGAGCATTAATGGAGTCTTCTGGGAAATTATTATCAGCGTCAGCACTGCCCGCTTCAACACCGCTGAGCACATACAAAGCCTCATCTACATGATTCACCGCATAAATATGAAACTGACCCTCACGCACTGCAGCCACAACCGCATCATCTAAAAGTAAATTGACTGTATTGGAATGGGGAATAATCACCCCTTGCTCACCGGTTAAACCGCGCGCCTGACATAAGCGGAAAAACCCTTCGATTTTCTCGTTTACACCACCAACAGCCTGCACTTCACCAAACTGATTAATGGATCCAGTAATCGCAAAGGACTGCTTGAGCGGCGTGCGCGACAAGGCTGAAATCAGCGCACAGACTTCACCCAGTGAGGCACTGTCACCGTCCACATAACCATAGGACTGCTCTAAAGCAATACTGGCGGAAATGGCCAATGGAAACTCTTGCGCGTAACGGCTGCCTAAATAGCCGGTCAGAATCATCACGCCTTTAGAGTGAATCGACTGTCCCAAACTGACTTCACGCTCAATATCGACAATGCCACTGCCACCTGGATACACCGATGCTGAAATGCGCGCTGGCACGCCAAAGGTGCTATCGCCCACCGCCAGTACCGTTAAGCCATTGCATTTGCCGACCGCTGCGCCTTGAGTATCAATCAAAATCACCCCAGAGAGCATGTCATCCATAATCCGCGTGGACACTCGCCCTGTACGCGTGACACGCGCAACGATGGCCGACTCAATATGCTCAGCATCGGTCACAGTCGCAGCGCTACTATGGCGTAAAAAATCGGCCTCACTCACCACTTGAAACAAGTCAGCAAGCCCTGCACTGATACGCCCTTGATGTTCAGCCATGCGCGCACTGTAACGTGCCAATCGACGCACCGCAGCCGCAGTCAGTGGCGCCATGTGTTCTTCGCTGGTACGCGTATGCAGCAATTGTGCATACTCAGCTAAAGTGGCGTCAGTGATGGCAATATCTTCATCAAAATCCACCAACATACGAAACATTTCTTGAAAATCAGGATCGACGTCTTGCAGAGCGTAATAGAGTTCGCGTGACCCAATCACCACCACTTTCAGCTGCAAAGGAATGTCTTCTGGCGTTAACGACGCAGCAGCCACTCGACCCAGCTCCACTAAGGGCGACTCCATTTTTAATTGGCGCGAATGCAGGGCACGTTTTAACGCTTCCCAGACAAAAGGCTCCGGCAGTAACTTTTCCGCCTCTAAGAGTAAATAGCCTCCATTAGCGCGATGCAAGGCACCGGGGCGTAACTGACGGTAACTGGTGTACAGCGCCCCTTGGTCGCTACTGTATTCAATGCGGCCAAATAAATTATCGTAGGTGGGGTGAGACTCAAAAACGACGGGCGCACCCTCATCCGGTGCATGCCCAACTAACAAATTCGGGCTGTATTGCTCCTCGAGTAATCGCCGCGCCAGCGCATCACTGTGTTCTTCGTCCACCAACTGCTCAACCACAGTTTTCAGTAAATGACTGTGCATCTCGTTTAGATACGCCACAACACAAGCATGCTCGGCATAGGCTTGCAGTAATGGCGTGAACAACGGCTCTAATGCTGACGCGATAGTTTCCTCATTGAGCTGACGCAGTTGGTTACTCGATTCACGTTTCCATAAGGGTAAGCTGGACAACTCTTTATTGAGATGTTCTTCAAGTACTGCGATATCGGCATGAAACTTTTCACGTTCAGCTTCAGGACGCTGCGCAAATTCAGCCTCATCCAGCGCCTTGCCTTCAAACATCGGCGTAAAAGCAATATTCACGCTATCGCGATACAAAGCAATATTGTGCTCAAGCGCAAGTTTTTCCACTGTATCTAAGGCTTTATCGTAACGACGATTAAAGCAGCGATCGATGGCACTTTTCTTTTGCTGCCAAGCCGGTGTTTCAAACACGGCTGGAAAAGTGGCCAATAGGTTATCAATTAAGGTGCTGATATCGGCACAAAAACGACTGCCTTCACCGGGCGGCAACTGCAGCGCATGGGGTTCACGCATCTCATTAAAATGATTTACGTAGAGCCAGTCTGCTGGGGTGGGCCGTTGCTTAGCCTGTTCTTCCAGATGACGCTTGGTATATGAAAAGCGCCCAGTGCCCGATTCACCCATCACAAACACGTTGTAACCTGGCCGCTGCATGGAAATACCAAAATGCAACGCTTGTACCGCGCGGTCTTGCCCCAGCACACCCTCTAGAGGTTCAAGATCTGCGGTGGTCTTAAAATTAAACTGCCCGTTAAAATGACGCGTAAGTTGTTCGGGGAGTAAGCGCTGTGCATTGACAGTTGAATGAGGCATGAGTATTCCTTGCAGCCAGCGGCCACGCCGCGAAGTTAACCTAGCATTTTCGCCTTGCTTAGTCGCTGTGTGCAAGGAAGAAGTGTAAAGAAGATGTTTTATGACATACAACAAGGCCGCACAAACTGGAATTTGTGCGGCCTTTAAGATGCTCAACCCTGACTCAACCGAGTTTTATATTGCGCTCAGCAAAGCACTGTGGCTAGACGATACCTTGCGCCAGCATCGCGTCGGCGACTTTGACAAAGCCGGCAATATTAGCGCCTTTGACATAGTTCACACGACCATTTTCCATACCGTAATTCACGCACGCAGCATGAATGTGCTGCATGATGCTGTGTAACTTGACGTCCACTTCACCATCCGTCCATAACAAACGCATGGCGTTTTGCGTCATTTCCAAACCACTGACTGCCACACCACCAGCATTGGATGCTTTACCGGGCGCATACAAGATGCCTTGCTCAATAAACAAATCGACCGCATCCAAAGTGGATGGCATATTTGCCCCTTCAGCCACGCAAATACAGCCGTTTTTAATCAGTACGCGTGCATCTTCAATGGTCAGCTCATTTTGCGTAGCGCAAGGTAAGGCAATATCACACTCAAGATTCCACGGACGCTGGCCCGCAAGGAAAGTTAAACCAAAATGCTCAGCCATCTCTGAAATACGACCGCGACGGATATTTTTCAGATCCATCAGGTATTTCCAGTGTTCGCTATCCATGCCTTCTGCAAAGTAAATGGTACCGCCTGAGTCAGACAGAGAAATTACCTTGCCACCCAGTTCAATCACTTTTTGTGCAGCATATTGCGCTACGTTACCTGATCCAGAAATAGCAACACGCAGGCCTTCAATCCGGCGTTTGACGCTTTTGAGCATTTCTTCAGCGAAATACACACAGCCGTAACCTGTGGCTTCAGGACGAATTAAACTGCCGCCGTAGGTCATACCTTTACCGGTAAACACCGAAGTAAATTCATTGGCCAAACGCTTATATTGGCCAAACATGTAGCCCACTTCACGCGCGCCTACACCGATATCACCGGCCGGCACATCTAGGTGTTGACCGACATGGCGAAACAACTCATTCATAAAGGACTGGCAAAAGCGCATCACTTCATAATCAGACTTACCTTTAGGATCAAAGTCCGAACCCCCTTTACCACCACCCAAAGGTAATGAGGTCAGCGAGTTTTTAAACACTTGCTCAAAGGCCAAGAACTTTAACACGCCAAGATTGACCGAAGGATGGAAACGCAAACCACCTTTATAAGGGCCAATGGCACTGTTCATTTGAATACGGTAACCACGGTTTACATGTACTTTACCGGCATCATCAACCCAAGGCACACGGAATAAAATCACCCGTTCAGGCTCAACCATGCGCTCAATAATACCCGCTTGCATGTAGCGCGGATTGGCTTCTAAAAAAGGCCATAAAGTACGTAACACTTCCTCAACTGCCTGATGAAACTCAGGCTGATCAGGGTCACGCTGTTTGATATGCGCTAAAAACGCATCGAGAGTTTGGGACATAATAATAGGGCCTCGGCAAACCGCACAGGTGCGGTCGTGGTTCAAAACTATCTGACTTTATCAGTGCGGTGGCACCTTGCGATAGAAAAAAGAAATAAATTTTTATGATTATACCTTGCTAACCCATGCAAATCTGCGTTATGCGGCTAATTGTCATACCCCTTGCTTATGCAGCCCATTAAAATGTAAAGTTATACTATAACTAAACCAATGTTTAACGGAGACTTGCATGCACCTACCTTTTTTACTCGCCCCGCTATTACTTGCGCTCAGCACAATGAGCAGCGCTGCCCATGAACATGAACATGAACATGAACATGAACATGAACATGAAAACAGTCTAGGGGCGCATGTGCACGGCATAGCCACTCTGGATATTGCTCTTGAAGACCAGGTATTAGAATTACAGCTGCACAGCCCAGCCATGAACATTGTTGGTTTTGAGTATCAACCACGCACAGCAGCTGATAAGAAAAAGGTGCGGGCAGCAGAGCGCTTGCTCACCAACCAGCACACACTATTCTCTTTAACCCCCGCAGCAGGTTGCTCTTTAACCTCAATCACTTTAGATAACGATTTAACCGAGCAACATGAGCATGAGCATGAGCATGAGCATGAGCCAAAGGATACTGCGAAAGATCAACACGTCCACAATGATATTACGGTGCAGTATGTATTGAAGTGCGCCACACCCCATCAGCTGAACACTATTGATCTGGCCCAATTTTTTAGTGCGTTCACTGCTACAGAAAAAATCAATGTGCAGCTGATTACTGAGCAAGCGCAACATGGTTTTGTTCTGACACCCAGTAGCACAACACTGAGCTGGTAAACTCAAAGTGCGCCAACTCAATGCAGTTGGCGCTTTGTTTTAATAAATGAGATCACTATGAGCGCACACGTCCCCATTATTGAACTGAGCAATTTGCGTTTCGCTTGGCCGCGGCAAGCTACATTACTAGAGATTGATGAGTTTCGGCTTGAACCTGAGCACAGTGTGTTTTTAAAAGGCCCCTCCGGCAGTGGTAAAACAACCCTATTAGGCTTACTCGGCGGCGTACAATTACCCGACAGTGGCAGTATTCGTTTACTTGGGCAGGATTTAAGCCAGCTCAGTGCCAGTGCCCGCGATCGCTTTCGCGTGGATCACAGCGGCTTTATTTTCCAGCAATTTAACCTGCTGCCGTTTTTATCGGTCACGGACAACGTTTTACTGCCCTGCCAGTTCTCCAAGTACCGCAAACAACGTGCGATTGCCCGTCACGGCTCAATCCAGCAGGCGGCGCAAGCGTTGCTGATACAACTGGGTTTACCAAGCGAGCTGCATCAGCAATTGGCCGGCGAGCTCTCTATTGGCCAACAACAGCGTGTGGCTGCTGCACGCGCACTGATTGGCCAACCTAAATTAGTGATCGCTGACGAGCCAACTTCTGCTTTAGATGCGGACAGTCGTGAAGCTTTTTTACGTTTACTCTTTGCTGAATGTAAGGCGGCCGGCGCCAGCTTATTATTTGTCAGTCACGACCAATCCTTAGCCAAACTCTTTGATCGCAGTCTCGATCTGAGCCAACTCAATCGCGCCACGCGCCAGCAGGAGATCTAAGGGTGCATTTACTTCGTATTGCCTTGCGCAGCTTAAATAACCGTCGCTTTACTGCATTATTGACGATTTTTGCCATTGCGCTCTCCATAACTTTATTGCTCGCTGTAGAGCGGGTGCGCACGGAAACCCGCAGCAGTTTTGCCAGCACCATCAGCTCAACTGATTTAATTGTGGGCGCGCGCTCAGGCTCAGTCAATTTGCTGCTGTACTCCGTATTTCGTATCGGTAATGCCACCAATAATATTCGCTGGAGCAGCTTTGAGCACTTTGCTCAGCATCGCCAAGTGAAGTG
>SMEQ01000673.1_pt1 | contig 9954 bp, 10 predicted proteins | sample 2456281 | NCBI WGS metagenome assembly SMEQ01 (sample SAMN10132596, study PRJNA489261) | soil metagenome | isolation source: day1 antibiotic-loamy sand soil ammended with raw manure from dairy cow... | place: USA | collected 2015-04-01 | reverse complement strand
TAACCGGTTTAATACAGGCCAGCCAGTTTTTGCCATTGATATTCATACCGTCTGAGCCGCACACACCTTCGCGGCAGGAGCGACGAAAAGCCAAACCAGCAAAGGTTAAAATGCTCAACGGAAGCTCAAGGCAAAGGTTCTCAAGCAAACCCTTTGTGTACACCTTGTATCTTTCTGATTTATCAGTACAATACGCCCACACCAAATCTTGGTGTTCTTGTTATGGCGACCCTGTCGGTCCCCTCGCAACGATTAGCCGTCAACCTGGTCAGGCCCGGAAGGGAGCAGCCACAGCGGTGACATTGTGTGCCGGGGTGTGGCTGGCAGTGGTTGCCACCTAATCTGCTACATTCCTTATATTTCCATGTTAAATACCAAATAAAGCCCATCCCAACGCTGTGTTGCGGGTGCAATTTTTGCTGTGCTCCGTTAGCATGTACACCTGTTTTTCTGCTGGTCTTTGCTTGCTATGAGTTATCAGGTTTTAGCCCGTAAGTGGCGCCCGCGTTCCTTTCGTGAAATGGTTGGGCAAACCCACGTTTTAAAAGCCTTGATCAATGCCCTTGATCATCAGCGTTTGCACCATGCTTACTTATTTACGGGTACGCGTGGTGTGGGTAAAACCACCATTGCACGGATTATGGCCAAGTGTCTCAATTGCGAGCAAGGGATCAGCTCCACACCGTGCGGTGAGTGCTCGGTGTGCCGAGAGATTGATGAGGGTCGTTTTGTTGATCTGATTGAAGTCGATGCGGCGAGTAAAACCAAGGTTGAAGACACCCGTGAAATGCTCGATAACGTGCAATATATGCCGACGCGCGGGCGTTATAAGGTCTACCTGATTGACGAAGTGCATATGCTGTCCACCAGCTCTTTCAACGCTTTGTTGAAAACTCTGGAAGAGCCGCCGCCTTACGTTAAATTCTTGTTGGCCACCACCGATCCGCAAAAGTTACCGGCAACGGTTTTATCGCGCTGCTTGCAGTTCTCTTTGAAGAATATGCCGCCTGAGCCGATTGTGGGGCACTTGCAGAATGTCTTAACCAGCGAAAATATTCCCTTTGAAGATGATGCGCTCTGGCTATTAGGCCGCGCCGCCGATGGCTCAATGCGCGATGCCATGAGCCTGACGGATCAGGCCGTGTCTTTCGGCGATGGCCGTGTCATGGCCGAAGATGTGCGCGCTATGTTGGGCACTATGGATCAAGGGCAGATTTATGGTGTGCTCAAAGCCTTGATTGCCGGTGATGCGCGCGGTGCGTTAAGTGCGGTAGCGCATTTGGCTGAGCACGGTCCGGACTGGGCGGGCGTGCTGGCGGAAATCCTCAATGCCTTGCACCGCATTGCTATCGCGCAGTTGATGCCGGACGCTATTGATAACGGGCAGGGTGATCGTGAGCAAGTCTTAGAGCTTGCCCAGCAATTACCACCTGAAGATGTGCAGTTCTACTATCAGTTAGGTTTGATTGGGCGCCGCGATTTACCTTTAGCGCCTGATCCGCGTGATGGCTTTGAAATGGTGTTGCTGCGGATGTTGGCGTTTCGTCCGGCCAATTTACCGGGCACACCGCCGTCGACGCCAGTGCTGCAAGATCAAACATCGCAGCCAGCCACAATACAGTCAGAACCCTCAGCTACGACTCAAGCGCAGACCGCTGACGCTATGGCGCAACCCAGTACGGCACAGATCACTGCGCCTGCAGCGGCAGTGCGTGAGCCTGAAGCGACTATCACTGCAGCGTCGATCACGCCTGTCGAGCCAACAGCGCCCGCAGCTGAAGAGGTTCATGCGCCTTGGGAAGAACCGTTAGAAAATACAGCTCCCAATGAGAACTCAGCATCGCTGGCCACTGTCGCAGAGGCTGTAACGCCACCGACCGAGGCCGAGCAGGCAAGCACACCGGCTCACATATCGCCTGAGGTTCAGAGCGTGCCGTCACAAACACAGACCGTTGCGAGCAACAATGCAACGCAGGCAGCCGCGCCTGCAGCACCAGCAACGCAAGATGAGCACGCCGAGCCCAATTATGAGCAGGAATATGGCCAAGCCTTTGCCGCGCACGATGATGACGACGATGCCTATTTAGACACCAGCAGTTTTCAAGAGTATGCCGACTTGTCCAGTGTCAGCGGGCATGATGCGCCGTCTGCACAGACCAACAATGATGGCGTTGATCTGCAACCGCATATTCCAGTGGCCTCAGGCTTGGCAGCGCAATGGCAAACATTTTACTCAGGGTTGAATTTGGGCGGAATGACCTCAAGTATTGCAGCGAACACGGTGTTAATTGAAAAAAACGCCAACAGATGGTTATTGCACCTGGACCCCAATCACAGTGCGTTATTTAACAGCACTCAGTTACAGCGTATTAATGCGGCGATTAACCAGCAGTTGGATGCGCCCATTGAGTTACACATTGAGCAGCATGTGCTGGATCAAGAGTCACCGGCTTTAGCATTGCTGCGTAAAAATGCAAAACGACAGCAAGAAGCAGAAGATGCAATCCATGCAGATCCTGTTGTCTTGCAGTTGATTGACACCTTTGGCGCGCAAATCAGTGCCAATAGTATTGAACCCATCGACTCGCAAATGTAAGGAATTTTCTATGAAAGGTGGTATGGCTGGCCTGATGAAACAGGCTCAACAAATGCAAGAAAAAATGCAAAAGATGCAAGAAGAACTGGCCAATGCTGAAGTCACAGGTCAATCCGGTGCGGGCTTGGTGAGTATTGTGATGACGGGTCGTCATGATGTGCGTCGCGTCAATATCGATGACAGCTTGTTGCAAGAAGATAAAGAAATACTTGAAGACTTAATCGCTGCCGCGGTGAATGATGCTGTGCGTAAAATTGAACAAAACAGCCAAAGCAGTATGGCCAGTATGACCGATGGCATGCAATTGCCACCGGGTTTTAAAATGCCATTCTAAGCATTTAACTCACAGGTGCTCGGCTTGAGTGCCTGTGGGTTTGCTGTAGCGCTGAGTAATCAGTGCGAGAGCGAGTCCTTTCTTTTTCCTGACTCAGTGTGCACAAACCTTATGTCGTTCAGTCCTTTAATACGTCAATTGATTGATGCATTTCGCGTATTGCCCGGTGTCGGGCAAAAAACCGCGCAGCGCATGGCCCTACAATTGTTAGAGCGTGACCGCAGCGGTGGTCAGCGTTTATCGCAGGCGATCAGCCAGGCGATGGACGGTGTGGGCTATTGCCGAGAATGCCGCAGCTTAAGTGAAGAAGAGATCTGCCACTTGTGCAGTGATCAACGCCGTGATGAAAGCGTGTTGTGCATTGTGCAAGGTCCTGTGGATGTCTACGCTGTTGAACAAACAGGTTACCGCGGACGCTATTTTGTTTTAAAAGGGCATTTGTCGCCGCTCGATGGTTTGGGTCCAGAAACCATTGGTATTCCAGAGTTGATCGGCCGTATGCAAAACAGTCATTTTAGCGAAGTGATTTTGGCCACCAACCCAACAGTGGAAGGTGATGCCACCGCGCATTATATTGCCCAGATTTTAGCCGACTACGATGTGGTTGTGTCGCGCTTAGCCCATGGTATGCCGCTGGGTGGCGAGCTAGAAATGGTGGATGGCGGTACTTTGAGTCATGCTTTTTCTGGTCGCCGGCCTATCCAGATCTAAGTTGTGTAGGGTGCTGATACTTTTAGTATATCGTTATACAATATGGTAATATGTTGCTCAATTGATCAGCAGCCTCTGTGAACGCTCATTGGCAGGTTGCATGTATCGCATCTATTGAGACTTATTTTGAGGTGTCGTATGACTGGTAAAGTATTAACTCCGCAAGCTGCACAAGAACTATTGGCAAAAGGCGCGGTATTGGTCGATATTCGTGGCGCTGATGAGTACGCTCGCGAACACATTGCTGTGGCTAAGCATATGCCAATGGAGCTGTTGAACAGCCAAGGCGTGCCAAGCAATGAAGCCAATGCGGTGATTTTCCATTGCACCTCAGGTAACCGCACTAAAATGAATGCCGATGCGTTGGATAATTGCGCCAGCTGTGAAGTGTATATTTTGGAAGGTGGCTTAGACGGCTGGAAAAAAGCGGGTTTTCCAGTCATTAAAGATACTAAGCAGCCGCTGGAATTACAGCGCCAAGTGCAAATTGGTGCCGGCTCGATGATTCTGTTGGGCGTGATTTTAGGTGCATTCGTTGCACCTGAGTGGTATGCCTTATCCGGCTTTGTGGGTGCGGGCTTAATTATGGCCGGTGTGACAGGTTTTTGTGGTTTAGCGCGCATGTTGTTAGTGATGCCATGGAACAAAAAAATGGCTAAATAAGCTATTCACCGACCGGTCACATGAAAAGGCAAGCCCGCATAGGCTTGCCTTTTTTATTGCTCAGATGCTGCCCGCCACAGAGCTGTTCAACGCTGTGCTCAAGACTGCACAGCCGAGTAAACACAGTGCACATTGAGCCGTTAAAAACAGCGCCAGCTCCATATAGAACAGTGCTATTAGAGCACTAGGGCGACGAGTAATACTGTTTCTTGTATTTCCACTGCAGCGCCCAAAGTGTCGCCGGTATAGCCACCCAGACGTTTTTTCAGTGCCCGCCGATAGAGCGCTAGCACACCGACCCATACCGCTAAGATCCACCCTGCTTGCCCTTGCAATAACAGCACAGCGAGCAGTGCCAACACCGTAGCCATGACCAGCAGTTTACGCAGCGAAGCAGCGCTTTGCGTGGTGCTGACCATGCCTTCTTTGCGCACATAGGCGGTAGTAGCCATCAAGCCGATAATGCCAGCTCTGGCCATCATCGGCACCAGCACTAAACCGCTGAGCAGCAGGGCGCTATTGTCTGCACTTGATTGCAGTAGCGCGACAATCGCAGCAAATTTCACCAGTAAAATCACTACCATCGCCGCCACGCCCATGGAGCCGATGCGCGGGTCTTTCATAATCTCTAAGGTGCGCTCGTGATTGCCCAAGCCACCGACCCAAGCATCGGCGGTATCGGCTACGCCATCCAGATGCATCGCGCCGGTAAAGTACACCCACAGGCCTAAAACTAAAGCGCCCACCAGCAGTAAAGACACCTGCGGATTGTAGTACAGGCACAGCGACACTAAGCCCACCAGCAACAGTCCAAGAATAGCGCCCACCACCGGGTAAAACCACATGGCGGCTTGTTGTACTTGAGCGTCGATACGCTTGAGGTACGGTCCAGGCACGCGGCTGAGAAAAATCAGCGCATACCAAAAGCCCCAGTAGTAGGTGCTCATAACTCGTTGCCATCCAAGCTGACTAAACTCAGCCAGCGTTGTGGTTGGCCTTCGTGATGCGAGTCGATGACTTTAAAACTCATGGCAGCGGCGTAGGGCAGGCTGAGTTTGTTCATTGCGCTGGGTGCGAGTTCTAAAAGATGTTGCGCCAAAACACGCATCACGCCGCCGTGAGTGACGAGCATCACACGCTGACCTTGATGGGTTTGCAGCAGCTGCTCCCAAGCTAAGAGGCTGCGCTGTTGTAATGCTGTGGTGTGTTCGCCATCGGGTGCGCAAAAATTCATCGGGTCTTGCCACAGTTGGCTGATGTTTTCTTCGGCCATCACGGTGTCCACGCATTTGTTTTCCCAAGCACCAAAATCAATCTCGGCAAAATTGGGCTCAATATGCAGTGGGATACCGTGCGCTGTAGCATGTAAATGGGCCGATTGCCTGCAGCGGGACAAGGGCGAGCTCACCACTTGATTCCAGCTGTGGCCTAAGCACTCGGTGCGTTGTTGAAATTGCTCGATGCCGCGCGGGGTTAAGTGATGGTCGGTGCGTCCACGAAAAACATTGCCGCCTTCAGGTTCGCCATGACGAATAATATCGATATAGGTGGTGATCATAGATGCTTATTGTCCACTGCGGCCTGAGTAAAGGTGGCCATCTGATTATGAATAACTAAGGCTTGCTGCACCGTCGCGTAAGCGACTGCGGCGCCAGAGCCTTCGCCTAAGCGCATGTCTAAATGCAGTAAAGGCTGCGCCGCTAAAGCCTTGAGTAACACGCCGTGGCCTTGTTCAGCTGAATGATGTGCAAAGAGCAACCAATCGCGCACGCTGGGGTTGAGTTGCACCGCCAGTAACGCAGCAGCGGTGGTAATAAAGCCGTCTACCAAGCACGGGATGCCCAGTTGGCTGGCGCGAATATAGGCTCCGGCAATGGCAGCGATTTCTAAACCGCCCAGCTCAGTTAAGGCTGCTAATGGCGAGTTAATATGTGGACGTGCGCGTGCCACGCTTGCGGTTAAGACCTGTTGTTTATGACTGAGGGCTGCGCCTGTCATGCCGGTGCCCGCACCGGTCAATGCGGCCACATCCTTAGCCAGTAACACCGCGCTCAAACAAGTGGCCGCTGAGGTGTTGCCAATACCCATTTCACCTAACATCAAAAAATCACAACCCTGAGCATTAACACGCTCCACCTGGGCTTGACCCAAAGCTAAAGCCTGCAGGGCTTGCTCGCGACTCATAGCTGCTTGCTGCGAGAAATCATGGGTACCGGGCATAATCGGCTGATGATGGATGTGGGTTAAGTGCTCGCACGCCGTGGCCGTGCCGCAATTGATCACGCTTAACGCAATACCTTGGTGCTGACACAAAGTGGCCACTGCCGCGCCGCCCTGCACAAAGTTGGCCAGCATGGCAATGGTGACAGACTGAGGAAAAGCCGACACACCTTGCGCAACAATGCCGTGATCGCCGGCAAAGACCAGCATATGGGGTTGCTCTATCTGTGGTTTGACGCGGTGCTGCAGCGCAGCTAAGTGAATGGCAACCTGCTCCAAACGGCCTAAAGAACCTTGGGGTTTGGTGAGTTGATCTTGATGGATTTGTGCCTTGTCGCGGGCAGCAGTGGACAAGGGGGCGACAGCGTGGTGCCACCAGTGTGTTGAGGTCATGGTGTTCGCTTCAAAAAAGTGCATAAAAGCTGTGTACAAAACCCTTCAGTGAGCAAAACCTAAGCTCAGCATGGCACTGCTCTCAATCAGGGGTTAATGGGTGATGCTATGGCGCTCTTGTATTAACACCCAAGGTGCGATCACCACCGCCCATAGCTCAGGGTCGCGTTGGGCGTAATCGGCTGCGATATCATCACTTAATACATGCAGGGCTTTTTGTTGCATCAGTGCACTAACATAGGCTTTGTCATCATTAATGATATGTTCGGCCACAGCGATGAGGTCTTTATCGCTGGCCAGCCATAACACATTACCTTTGGCAAATTGAGGCATCACTTCGGCCCAGCTGATCTGTGCAGTTTCGCCAAGAAGTTGTGCGTATAAGGTGCTGATTTCATTCGACATGTTTTTTCTCGTGGCAAAAATAGGCATGATAGCCTGACTTGTACGATCCCCCAAGGATCAATGCTCAACAGTTCAAGCAATTGGAGAATGCAATGCACACATCATTACCGCGTTTAGGCTTTGCGGGTATCGGCTTAATGGGCTTGCCTATGTGCCAGCGCTTGTTGGCTGTGGGTTATCCGCTGGTGGTTTGGAATCGTCATCCGCAGGCCTGTGCGCCCTTGGTGGAATTGGGCGCCACACAGGTCATGGAGCGTGCGCAGCTGGGCGCTCAAGTTGATATCGTCTTGCTGTGTTTGGCCGATACTCAGGCCGTTGAAGAGGTGATGTTTGCCGAGCAGGGCATGGCTTATGGTTTGAACGCTGGGCAGGTGGTGGTGGATTTTTCCAGTATTGAACCCGCTGCCACTCAAGATATGGCCCAACGTTTATCGGCGCACAGTGGCGCACAATGGTTGGATATTCCAGTGTCAGGCGGTGTGGGTGGAGCTGAGCAAGGGACGTTAGTGATGATGGCCGGTGGCGATGCTCAGGCTTTAGCGCGAGTGCAGCCGGTGCTGGAGCATTTGGGGCAACGCGTGACGCATATGGGTGCGGTCGGTGCTGGGCAAGTGGCTAAGGTGTGCAATCAAATGTTGGTGGCGTGCAATGCGATGGTGATTGCTGAAGTGGTGGCGTTGGCTGAGCAAGCCGGTGTAGATGCAGCCTTATTAGCGCCCGCCTTAGCCGGCGGTTTTGCGGACAGTACGCCTTTGCAAATTCTAGCGCCACAGATGGCGCGTCGTGAGTTTGAGCCTGTTAAGTGGCATGTACGCACTTTGCTGAAAGATTTGGATATGGCCGTCAAACTCTCGCAAAGCCAGACTTCGGCGACACCCATGAGTGGTTTAGCCGCGCAGTTAATGCGTGCCCATGCCGCGCAAGGCCATGCGGCCGCTGACCCTGCTACTTTGATTCAACTCTACACTGAGGATGCATAATGGAGCTTGTCGCTAACTTATCCATGCTGTTTACCGAGCTGCCTCTGCTTGAGCGCTTACGTGCCGCCTCTGCTGCAGGCTTTACTGCGGTGGAGATTCAGTTTCCTTATGATGTGCCCGCCATCGCGCTGAAAGACGAGCTGCAACGCTGCGGTTTAAGTTTGGCGCTGATCAATATGCCTGCCGGTGATTTAATGCAAGGCGGTTTAGGCTTTGCTTGTGATCCGCAGCAGCGCGTGCAATTTGCCAATGCGTTAGATGAGGCGCTCAGTTATGCCCTGATGGTGCGCCCGCGTCAGGTCAATGTACTGGCGGGCCGACTTGCGCAAGGTGCTTCGCGTGGTCGTGCGATTGCGACTTTAGCGGCTAATTTATTGGATGCGGCACAAGCCTTTGATCGTTTAGGTATTGCTGTGCTGTGTGAAGCGATTAACCCGTTGGATATGCCAGGCTTTTTGATCAATACCCCACAGGATTTGCATGCGCTGCTTGCTGAAGTCAATCATGACAACTGTTTTGCACAGTTGGATGTGTATCATATGGCGCGCCAAGGCATCAGCACTGAGCAAGCTATGGCGGTATTGGGCGATAAAGTGGCGCATGTGCAGTTTGCGGATGCGCCGGGGCGCGGTGAACCAGGCACGGGTGATATCGACTTTATGGCGATGTATCAGGCCTTACACAAAGCCGGCTATCAAGGTGCTCTGGCTGCTGAGTACCGTCCCAGTACCACCACGCTCGACAGTTTAGCGTGGCTTGCGCAGCCGCCTTTTAATCAATGATCACTCTTTAGAATAGAGCCCTATGCCCCCTCAAGCCCACCAATCCCAGCAAGCCAATAATGCGTGGCGTGTGTTGTTTTTATTATTTTTAGCCAATGTGTTTAACTTTTTTGATCGGGCAGTCCCCAGTATTGTAATGGAGCCGATCCGCTTGGAATGGAGCTTGAGTGATTTTCAGGTAGGGATGCTCGGTACCGCATTTACCATAGTCTATGCCGTGGCTGGGATTCCGCTGGGGCGCATGGCAGATTCCGGTTCACGCAAAAAAATCATGGGCGCAGGTTTGTTGCTCTGGAGTGGGTTAACCGCGGTCAATGGTGCTGTGCAAGGCTTTTGGGGCTTTTTGCTGGCGCGCATGGGCGTGGGGATTGGTGAGGCCAGTTATGGGCCGGCGGCGAATTCTTTGATTGGTGATATGTTTCCTGCCAATCGTCGTGCGCGGGCGATGGGGATCTTTATGATGGGGTTGCCGGTGGGGTTGCTGCTGGCTTTTTTCACCACGGGGGCTATTGTGCAGGCCTTTGATAGCTGGCGCGCGCCGTTTTTTATTGCGGCGGTGCCGGGGATTATTTTAGCACTGTTTATCTTTATGATTCGCGAGCCTGCGCGTGGTGCGGCTGAGGTTGTGGTGACCCACAATGCACCGATTGCGCAGCCTATGCGTAAGATTTTAGCGACACCGACCATGTGGTGGCTGATGCTGGCAGGGCTGTGTTACAACTTTGCCACCTATGCCAACACCTCATTTATGGTGCCGATGTTGCAGCGCTACTTTGGCTTGGAGTTGACGCAAGCGTCCATGTCGGTGGGCGTGATTGTTGGGGTGACGGGGTTGTTTGCTTTGCCTGCAGGTGGTTGGCTGGCTGATCG
>SMEQ01000671.1_pt1 | contig 9964 bp, 4 predicted proteins | sample 2456281 | NCBI WGS metagenome assembly SMEQ01 (sample SAMN10132596, study PRJNA489261) | soil metagenome | isolation source: day1 antibiotic-loamy sand soil ammended with raw manure from dairy cow... | place: USA | collected 2015-04-01 | reverse complement strand
AGCGTGCCACTTGGATAGCAGCCAAACCTACCCCGCCAGCGGCACCGTGAATCAGCACTCGCTCACCCGGTTGCAGTCGCGCCAAGTGCTTAAGCGCATAGTAAACCGTAAAGAAAGTCGTCGGAATGGTTGCAGCGGCTTCAAAGCTGATCTCACCCGGTAGATGGGCAATGGTTTCTGTGCTGGTAATTAAACGGGTACTAAAGCTTGCAGGGCCAAAACCCACTACTTTTTCGCCAGCACGGAATTCAGTAACGCCAACACCTACGGCGGCAACCTGTCCAGCAAACTCTAAACCCAAGGTTGGGCCTGAAAAGCCGTTTTCGATGGCTTCATCCGACAATAAGCCTAAGGCATACATCACATCGCGGAAGTTGAGTCCTGTGGCTTTCACATCAATTAATACTTCGTTTTCGCCTAGCGCTGCTAAGTCATGCGGCTGCCAACACAGATTGCGCAACTGGCCTGGCTGAGTAAAACCTAGCGTAATACTTGAGTGCGCGTTGTGTTCAGCCAACGCTGACTGCGCTTGCACTTCTAATAAACGTGGCACGTAACGCTGGCCGGAACGGTTGAGGTATTGCTCATCTTCTTGTGCAGCACAGCGTAATGCATGCTCAATAGCATGCACATCAAGCGTTTTCGCGGACTGCTGAAAAGCATCAGGCACATCCAACAACTGCAGCGGTAGCGCGGCTTCATTCATAAGCGTGCGTACAAAACCCCACACAGCCGCCTGAGCAACCAAATCAGCACTGTCAGGTAATGCGTCTGGATTAAGTCGTGCGGCACCGACACCAGCAGTCACTACGGTAATAGGCAGGTTAAAGCCGCTTGCATCCAACGCAACAACCACATCACGAATCAAGGCACAACGCTGGGTCGCCAAGCTGCGAGCATCATCTGACCACGCACCCGCTAATAACACCAAGTGCAAGTTAAGCTCTGGCTCAGCGAGCACTGCGAGTTGTGCCTGCAAGCCTGCCAGATCATTGATTTGCTGTGATCTCGGTGCAATTGACTGCAATTGATCTGCTAAAGACTGGCTGTATGCGTCAGTCCAAATTAAATATGTGCAGTCGCACTCAGCTAGCTCGCTGTTTAACTGCTGTGCTGGACTCGCAGAAATCAGGAATGCGCTGCTGGGTAAAAGATTATCTTCAAGCAGATCATTAACAGTAAAGCCCAATATACTGAGCTGCTGCTGCCAATATTCAGAACTGGGTTGCACATGCTCTTCTTGCTCTAATAAGTGCGACTGACCGGCATGCAGTTGCTGCAACCATAAGGCGTGCGGCTGCCCCAAGAGTAACAATTGCGCACCGACTCGCAGCTGACTGCGCAATTGTTGCAAGAGCTCTAGTACTTGCGCTGGCTGCATAAAGTCGAGGTGGACAATAGCTAAATCAAGCATACCCAGCTCAACTGGCAATGTTTTTTCAGTCCAGTGCAGGGCTTGTAATTCTATATGGCCTTGCAGCTGGGTGCGCGCTTCATTGGTGGCGGCTGCCGAAGCACTGACAAAACTTAATTCGGCATTACGCCCTTGAATTGCTGCGGCCAGTGCTGGAGTAAAGAGCATTTCACCTGCAGTTATTTCTGCCAAGCACAGGCGCTGCTCAGGCTGCAAATGCTTGAGCTGTTCAGTTAAGGCCTCTGCCAGATGGTTTTGTAAGCGGGTTAAGCGTGCAGCGTCATAACGAGTACGGTAGATATCACTCCACAACTGCTCATTCAACTCTGGCAACGAGCCGGTTTGGTTCAGCCATTCGCCTAAATGCAAAGAAAAACGACCCACAGCATGCGTCAATACGAAAGCAGCTGGATATTCACGCACCAGTAGCTCCCATAATTGCTGAGTACCGACTTCTGGAGCATCTGATACTTGTAAATACCCTGCTGCATTTTCAATCAGTAAACCTTGCTCTTGAGCGGCTATAACCCAACGCTGCTGCGCATCACCCAATTGCGTGGTACGCGTTGCTTGCGCAGTAAAACTGTCGTTGAGGCTGGTCAGTACCAAGGTGTCCAGCAGTGGCTCTACTTCGCTCAGCAGCACATCACTCGACTGCTCAACAAATAGCGCACGCCAAGCCTCTAATAACGCTTTAGCATCAAGCAGCGAAGCCTCATGCGGCAGTGGCTTGGACTGCAAGGGCATACTCAGTTTCGATATAGCCAGCGCCTGTTTTTTACGTAGGGCTACCGCTTTAAAGCGCACATCGGTTAACACAGCAAGCGCTACACCTTGTGCATCAAACAGCTCAACTTCAGCCAACAATGAGTGAGGCGAACGGCGCTTAAGGTGTACACGTATGTGCGCAGGTAGCGTGCCTATATGAGCGCGACTGAATTGCAGCCGACCAATTTGCACTGGCACATAACCAAAGCCGTCTTGCTGTTGTTCTTGCGCCAGCAATGGAATAAATAATTGGAATGCGGCATCGAGCACACCCGGATGCAGCAACAGCTCTGTGTGCGTATCTTTAATACTGGCGCTGGGCTCACAGCGGGCAATCACGCTGCTGCCATCGATCCAAATCGCATCAACCGCCTGAAACGCTGGACCATACTCAAGTCCAATCGAAGACGCAGCGGCAAGGTGCTCTGCCAGACTGTAGTCTGCTGAGCGCTCTGGTAAGGCTGTGCAATTGCGCGTCAGCAAGCGACCGGCACTGCCAGCAAACCAACGTGCTTTGACATGCTCCTGCCAACCACCTTCTTGCGCATAGGGACGAGCGCTGACGTGTAGATCACCACTGTTTTCATTTAAGTGCGTGCGCACCACTTTAGAGGCTGCCGCCTCTAACAACAAAGGCGCACGAATTTCTAGGTTTTCAATATCGATGACCGCAGGGTTTAACTCCTGTAGCTGCAATTGCTGCTCGACCGCGGCCAATACCAGCTCAACAAAACCAGCACCGGGGAACACCACGCCACCACCAACATTATGATCTGCCAACCAAGGTTGACGACCCGTATCCATTTGCACTTCCCAATGACCCGGCTGCTGCGGCAATGCATAGCCCAATAAAGGGTGCAAATAATGGCGACTTAATAAACCCAACGACTCGCTGCTATCAACTTTCCAATAGCGCTGTTTCTGCCAAGGATAAGCTGGTAATGCCAGCACTTGTCCTTGTACAGGGAACCAATGACTTTCATCCAATTTAGCCCCACTGAGTATTAACTCAGCACCCGCGCGCTCGAGCTGCTCACAGCCATCATCGTTACGCGCCAAGGTGGTAATGACCTGCCCTTGCAGATCCTGCGTACGTAAACAATCATTTAAATAACCACGCAATACGGGATGCGCACCAATTTCTATAAAGGTACGCAACCCCTGCTGCAAACAGCTATTGACTGCAGCTTCAAATAAGACTGGGCGACGGATATTTTGCCACCAGTAGTCTGCATTGAGTGCAGTGCCTTCCAGCTCGCCGCCGGTCACCGTAGAAAGAAAAGCGACTCTGCTTACGTCTGGCTGTAAGTTTGCTAAAGCATCTTTAAGCCCCTGCTCAATCGGGTCCATATAGGCGCTATGAAAGGCATAGTTCAAACTCAGGCGTTTAAAACGCACGCCTTCACTTTTCAAGACAGCTTCAATTTGAGCCAGCTGCGCTGGATTTCCGGCTAGAGTAATACCCTTAGCGCTGTTAATACCGGCCAAAGCGACTTGGTCACAGTCTAACTCACTCAATAACGCTTCAATGCGTTCGGCATTGGCCGCCACAGCTGTCATTTCACCGGAGCCTGCAGTTTTGCCTTGATAATAGCTGCGTAAACAAATCACTTGCGTCGCTTGTTCTAGGGTCAAAGCACCTGATGCCCAAGCAGCAGCAACTTCACCAACACTGTGCCCTATCACTGCCGCAGGCTGTAAACCTTGTGCCTGCAGATAACGCGTGACCGCAACCTGTAGAGCAAACAAAGCAGGCTGTGCCAATTCTGTGAGTGCATAGCAGTCATCATCTTGCGCATGACCCAGTAACTCTTCGATATTGCAATCATCGGTGTACTGCTTGATCAATTGATTGATCTCGACCACAGTTTCGCGCACCAACTGCGAATCATTCATCAATTGCAGGCCCATACCGGCCCACTGACAACCATTACCTGAGTAAACCCACACGCTGCCTTGTTCGTGAGTACTATAACCTTCAGTTCGATGATCTTGGCTACTGCGTTCTTGAGTACTACGGCGTCCGGTAAACACGTCAGGATGCTCGCTTTCATCAGCAAACGCCTGCAGTGCTGCTATGGTTTGCTCACGATTATCACTCCAGACCAATAGTGCCTGTTCATGTTGCTCACGACGGTAGCGGGCACTCCAGCATAGGTCATATAAATCAATGTCTTGGTTAGCGTTCAACTGCTCAGCTGTGCGTTGCGCTATGCCTTTTAAGGCTTCGGCACTACGCGCAGACAGCATTAACGGCAAACGCACGCTGCTCGCTGTAGCAGCGTGCTGCATCGCTGATTTTTGAGTGATGACTGAATCAAGCTCAGGCGGGCTTTGTAAGATCACATGGGCATTCGCGCCACCAAAGCCAAAAGAGTTCACCCCGATGGTGATTTGTCCGGTCTTAGGTAGCTCTAAGGTGTCAGTCACCACTTCGATGTTCCAAGCATCAAAGTCAATATTGGGGTTCGGGGTTTTCATACTGATAGTTGCTGGCACTTGACGATGCTCGATCGACAGCAGTGCTTTAGCAAGCCCAGCCACTCCCGAAGCTGTTTCTAAATGGCCAACATTACTTTTAATTGAGCCTATTTTCAGCGGCTTACTGCGACTCTGCCCTAAGGCTTCACCAATGGCAGAGGTTTCAATAGGATCGCCCACCCGTGTCCCGGTACCATGCGCTTCTAAATAATCAATCTGCTCGGCAGTAATACCAGCGCGCGCGCAGGCCTGATGCATTAAGGCCACTTGTGCTACTGGGTTGGGTACTGTCAAGCCTGACTTGTAGCCATCGGTATTCACTGCTGAAGCAGCAACAACAGCAACAATGGGGTCGTTATCAGCAACAGCTTTATCGTAATCTTTCAGTAAAAAAACACCGCCGCCTTCTGAACGAACATAACCATTACCGTCAGCATCAAATACTCGGCATTGTCCGTCGGGCGACAGCATGGTGGCTTTAGCAAAAATCATAAAACCAAAGGGGTGCAAATGCAGACTCACACCACCCGTTAGCGCTTGATCAACTTCGCCATTAAGAATGGACTGGCATGCCTGATGGAAAGCCACCATGGAAGATGAGCAAGCCGTATCCATAGAAATGCTTGGCCCTTTAAGGTCAAACAAATAAGAAATACGATTTGAGGCAATACTTGGCGCAGTACCTGTAGCGGTATTGGCATCAATTGCGCTGAAGTCATCAGTAAAGCGGTAACCGTAATCTGCACTGGCAATGCCCATAAATACGCCAGTATTACTGCCACGCAGACTCGACGGAGCAATACAAGCATGCTCCATTGCTTCCCAGCTCATTTCTAAGAGTAGACGCTGCTGAGGGTCCATGTGCGTGACTTCACGCGGGGATAAGCCGAAAAATGCCGCATCAAAGCCGCTAACATCACCAATTGAACCTGCGGCAAAGCTGTAGCTACTACCTGGATGCTTTTGATCAGGATGCAGCCACGCCTCTTTGCTCCAGCGTTCTTCGGATACTTCTGTTACTAGATCTCTTTTATTAAGAAGAGCTTCCCAGAGCGTCTCGGTATTATCGCAACCCGGCAGTCGTAAGGAGTAACCAATAACAGCAATGCGCTTATCCATATATTACTTAATATCCTGATTCTGTCGGATAAAACTAGAAGCTACACTGTTATAGCTCTAGGGCTTATAAGCTCAACGCCTATATCCGGTCATTTCTTTTAACGATTTCCAACCAATAATGTGCCAAACCCTCAGCAGAGAGAGTCTGGTTTTTTGCTTGTTCTTTTGCTTTAGTCGAAACATGCTGCTTTGTGTTTGTCGACCAAACCATCCAAGGCGTCTGTGCCTCTGGCTCACCCCAGCACCGGTATACATCTGGCATGATAGGTACGTGATCACCATACCAACACAAGGATCCCTCTCGACTCGTCGTTTTCAAGGCTGAAGTAATTTGACTCAGCATTTGATCAGCATTCTTAAGATGCTGCAAGTAAACGGTTAAATCTCGTACGGGTCCAGTTGGCGGGTCATTATATACATCTGTATCCGACTTAGGTTGTTCTAATTGCAAAGGGCCATGATTCTCCATGGTAATCACAAAAATAAAGAGGGGCTCTTGCGCAGCAGCCAGTAGTTCCTCAACTTTATGTGCTACTGCTTTATCACCAATATACTGCCCACTGCGCTCAGCACTGGAGAACGCCCTGATATCAATAAAATGATCAAAACCTAAAGCAGGCATAACCTGATGACGCAGATAAAAATGCGCCGGATAAGGATGCACACAAATGGTTTTATAGCCTTGCTTACGTAAGTGTGAAGCCAATGAGGCAACTGGTTTTTTCACTAAGCGGCGGTAGGGATTATATCTATAAATCCCCAGAGCCTCTTGCGACAAACCGGTGAGAACAGCCGCTTCTGTGCGCACAGTATTAGCTCCCCAAGCTGGCACATTTAAGCGCCCTCCAGCATCAGACATTTGGCTATGGCAATCCCAATTTTCTAGTACCGAAGGCTTAATAAATGGATAAAAAGGTCGTGGATCAAAAAACGATTCACTTTGCACCATCACTAGGTGCGGTAATGGCTTAGCCGTATCAAACAGTGGCCAAGTATTGGCTGGCCCGGCAATTTCTTTATGCGCTGCCACTCTGTACTCGGCGAGGTGGGCGTGCATTAAAGCTACCAGCCCTGTGATCTGTATATCTGGAATAGGCTCATAGGATAGCTGCGGCCTGATTTTCCATGCCAAGAGCGCAGCTAAATAAGCGACACCAAAGGCACCGACTGGCACGAGCCACCACTGCGGCAAAACTCGATTCAACGGCGGCTCATAATAAAAATAAAGAGCTATTGCAGCTATCCCTGCAACAATTAAAAACAAGGTTTTGAATACGCCAAAAAAAGGAATATAGAGGCGCGGATGGCGCAGCATATCTACAAAATACTCAAAATCCTGCAGAACAAATGGTTCTTTTAAACTGGTGTATTTTGAGTAATTAATCAGCAATAAAATACCATGCAGCACCACAACCAAGGTCACAGAAAAATAAGGCCTTTGGCTGATCAAACAAGCAACAGCAAAAAAAGTCAGCCACCAAGCAAGTCCGCTCATACCAACAAACAAAGTAGGCCGTCGAGGTTTTTCACCCAACGGATTCACCAGCGCACCCATAACACTAGACACCAGTAACCCAGTCAGCAGCGAAAACATCACCTGAGCCATCATTAACCGCCATATCCAAATAAACGTACAAGCCTATGCGCTAACCCTGCGGGTAACACCGCTAACCACCAACTGCCAAAATTCAACGGAAATGGAAAGCTGATTCGAGCGCGGCCAAGCGCGACCTTAGTTGCGATATGGCGCGCTGCTTGTACGGGTTGCCATAAAAACGGTTTAGGTCCGGGCATGGCATCACACATCGGCGAGCGCACATAACCCGGCATCACTACTGTAACCAACACGCCACAGGGCTTTAACCAACCCCTTAATCCTTCACCATAGGCTTTAACTGCTGCTTTACTGGCGCTATACGCAGGTGTAACGGGTAGTCCAAACCATGCGGCTAAAGAGCTTATTAACACGATTTGCCCCTTACCCTGCTCTTTCATTGCTAGTGCTAGCCGGTGCGTCAGGTAAAAAGTGGCGCGTACATTCAGCTCAAGTAATTGTTCAGTTGCATCCCAAGACTCTCCTGCCTGATCGACACCCGTATCTATATTCATACCTGCATTAGCAAAAACCAGATCAGGAACCTGCTCAGAAAGCACGTCATCCAACCAGAGCTTTAAAGCGGCTCGATCGCATAAATCGTACTGACACTCAGTGACTTGCGCGCCAGCTGCGCGGCATTGATTGGCCGTTTGCTGCAATAGCTGGATATTGCGCCCCTGCAAATAAAGGTGAACCCCTACTCGCGCATAGTGCACTGCCAAAGCAGAACCTATCGCACCGGTTGCTCCGGTTATAAGTATGCTAGTGGACGCAGGCGATGTCATGTGGGCTCACACTCAATAAATGCTCAAGGGGCGACTCATCAGCACACAGCACCTTCGCCGCACTTTTAACGGCTAAATCAATCGACTCGCGCGAATAAAAACCACCATTAATCTGTGTAGCGTAGACAACCACATCGCGAAAGGCTTTAAACAGCTCTGCATCGTATTCATAAGGTGTTTGCCAGAAGCTATCCAGGTCACCTCGATACGTCAATCCAGGAAGATTATAAATTGGATCACTCAAGCAGATCGTCGGGCAACCTGTTTCGAGCGCAACCATGCCTACGGTGCTATTGACCGTTACTGTGCCGGCAGCAGACTTAAGAATTTGCGCCAAATTACCGGTCTCGATGTACTCAACTCGTCCTTCTAAACCAAAGCGCTGAACGAACTGCTCAATGATCTTTGGATAATTAACTAAGCCCATATCCAACGGATGATTTTTAATCAGCAAACGAGTATTCGCAGGCGTGTTACGCGCAAAGGATTCTAAAACATCTTCTAGCACCTGCTGCATATTCTCAAAACGTGAGTGATCAATAATTTGCGCATCCGTATTGAGCTGCAGCGGTAAAAGATACAATGGATGCTGCTTCGCTTGCTCACATAAGCAATCAATTAACAGGGCATCTCGTTTACGCCAAAGTGGCAAGCGCATAAACCGGGAAATATAGCCAAGATACTCAATTGGCGCTGTGATGGGCGCATGGTTTCTATAGCGTCGATTAAATAAAGGATTGAGCATACCGGCGACGTGATAGACCACATCGTAGCCCGCTCGCTTATGAAAAGGCGAATGAAAACGCTGCGGCTTCTCTAACGCCTGACCATTGATATAAGTGGCAGCAATACGAAACCAGTCTGGATCTCTAGGCAAGAGCGAATGGCCGTTCACACCATCACGCTCAATAGTGACCCAAAACGGTCTAAAATACCCTTCTTCAAAGACGTGCGTGCGAATACCAAACTGTTTTGCATTATCAACGGCAGCACGATGTATGGGTCTGCGGTCACCAAAAAGAATTTGATCTGTAATACCTTCTTGCTGCCAGATTGTTTCTAAAAACGCAGGTAGATGCTTTAATTTCCCACGAAAATGCGCTTGATTTCCACGCGCAAGCCAAAGCACTTTATCACCAACATTAAAGTTAACTTTATACACTTTATGCCCTGCAGCGCGCAAAGCATCAGCCAGATGAGCAAAGAAAGGCGAAGCCACACCTTGTAGCATCAAAAACGAACGAGATCTCATCGACGGGTTAACTTCCTGAACATAGCAGCACTAAATCAAATTTTGATCTGCATAATCATACCATGCGAAGCAAAAAGTAATATCGCAATAACAACTGCAGTCTCTGCAAGAAGTGTAACGACACAGCAACCCACAACCCCAACGTCCCTGTGAGAAGCGTAGCAACGCGGCAATCCATAACCCCCGTCGTCTCTGCGAGGAGCGGAGCGACGTGGCAGTCCATGACTGCAGCACCGTGGCGTGTCTGCAGAACAGTGCGGCTTGAGAGGTAGATTGCTTCACTGCGCTCGCAAAGACCAAACTCCACCTCTACGAGCGCGTGCGCATAACCGTGAACATCACCAATAAGGTCGTACATAACTGATCCAAAATTGAAGCGTGCTGGGTTGTATTTGAGTTTCTTACAGTACATGCACGGCCACTGGTGGGGCAATATGAACACGCTACCCCACCAGTGACTCCACCAGTTGCAACTTTGCTAAGGATAAAAGCTGAGAACAAAAGCTGAGAACAAAAGCTGAGAATAAAAGCGCTGTGCCCCAAGAAGA
>SMEQ01001929.1_pt1 | contig 9968 bp, 6 predicted proteins | sample 2456281 | NCBI WGS metagenome assembly SMEQ01 (sample SAMN10132596, study PRJNA489261) | soil metagenome | isolation source: day1 antibiotic-loamy sand soil ammended with raw manure from dairy cow... | place: USA | collected 2015-04-01 | reverse complement strand
GACTTATAATGACAGAAGCCGCAGCCGTATTACCCGAAGTGAGAATATCGCCCGATGACTTGGGTATTTGGAAAGATGAACACATTGAGCCTTTGAAACGCATCACAGATTTCATTCGTGAACATGGTTCTAAGTCAGCAATTCAATTGGCTCATGCAGGCCGCAAAGCAAGCACAACGCCACCATGGATTGGTAGATATCAAGTAGATGCCAATAATGGAGGTTGGCAAACAGTAGCCCCCTCTCCCATTCCATTCAATGAGAATGATAGTGTGCCAAAAGAACTTACAATAGACGAAATACAGGTAGTAATCGATTCTTTTGCAAAAGCTGCAAAACGATCAGTTGAAGCAGGATTCGACATCATCGAAATTCATGCTGCTCATGGTTATCTGCTCAATCAATTTTTATCTCCACTCACAAATAAGAGAACCGATGAATACGGTGGAATATTTGAAAATCGTGTGCGTTTATTAGTAGAAGTAACTCGGACAATACACAACGTTATTCCCGATGAAATGCCCCTTTTTGTAAGAATATCGGCTCATGAATGGGCAGAAGGTGGACATACAATTGAAGACTCTGTGAAAGTGGTTAAACTTTTGAAAGAAAACGGTGCTGATTTAATCGATTGCTCATCGGGTGCCGTTGTAAGAGATCAGAAAATAGTGATAGAGAAAAACTATCAAATACCCTTTGCTGCACAAATAAAGAAAGAAGCCAACATTGCTACTGGAGCTGTGGGATTGATTACTGATGCCCTACAAGCTGAAAAAATATTACAAGCAGGCAAAGCCGACCTTATTTTTCTTGGACGAGAAATGTTGCGTAATCCGTACTTTGCATTGATGGAAGCGGACAAATTAGGAGAAAATATGACTTGGCCTAATCAGTATAAAAGGGCAAAACCTTAAAATTATTGCATCCTAAGTCTTACAACTAATTGAAACAATGTGGAAAGAAGACGATTTTTAAAAACAGCAACTATTTTAAGTGCAGGTGTGTTAGTAACTAAAGCATTTGGCAATAACTTTAAATTGAAAGTAATGAACGAGACTGTCGACAACCTTATTATTGGATCGGGATATGGTGGAGCTGTTGCTGCATTGCGTCTAACTCAAGCAGGACACAAAGTGATGATGATTGAGATGGGTCTAGACTGGGAAAAGGACAATGGTAAACACAAACCTTTCTCCAACTTGATTACACCCAAAAGTAATTCTACTTGGCTCAACAAAAAGACACAAGCACCAATGATGAACATTGCTTCTTTTAGCAAAAAATTTACAGGAGTGTTAGACCGCATGGACTTCGACAACGTGAAAGTATATGCAGGTCGTGGAGTTGGTGGTGGTTCATTGGTAAATGGAGGAATGGCAGTGCAACCTCAGAAAGATTTCTTTCGTGAAATATTTCCTGATCTAGACACTGAAGAATTTTGGAAAACCTATTTCCCTTTAGCACAAAAAGAGTTGGAAGTAAATGAAATTCCCGACGAATATTATCAAGAGTCAGACTATTATAAGTTTGCAAGAGTAGGCGAAAGCGAAGCACATAACGCTGGCTTTAAAACAGTGAGAGTGCCAAATGTATATTCTTTCGACTATATGAAGAGGGAAGAAGCAGGCGAAGTACCTAAATCGGCTCTTGCCAAAGAAGTAATATATGGCAACAATCATGGTAAACTGAGTGTGGACAAGACTTATTTGAAAAAAGCAAAAGATACAGGCCTGTTAACCATCAAAGATATGCACAAAGCTATCTATTTTGAAAAAACCAACACAGGCTATAAAGTATTTGTTGATAATATAGATACTGATGGAAAGACAGTTGCCGAAAAGGTGATTTCATGTAAGAAACTATTCCTTAATGGAGGAAGCCTTGGTAGCACGCAGTTATTGTTGGCATCGCAAGCCAAAGCTCAACTTAATAATTTTGATGAGAGTTTAGGTGATTTTTGGGGCAACAATGGAAACATCATGACAGGTAGAAACATGGTAAACACGCTGTTTAATCGTGTTGAAAAAGATTCTGGCGATAATTATCAACCCGGTACAGGAACAAAACAATCTACCATTCCAGTGGCAGGTATAGATAATTGGAATGACAAAGACAATGCGTTCTTTGCAGAAATATCGCCACTACCAATGGGAATGGAAGTATACACAGCACTCTATTTGGTAATAAACAAAGTACCAACTCCTGGTCGCATATCTTACAATGAAAAGAAAGACAAAATTGATATCCATTGGGAAAAAGAGAACTACCAGCACACCATCGACAATGCTAAATTCTTCATTGAAAAGATGATTGATGCCAATGGAGGAACTCCGTCAAGTTTGCTCTGGAAAAATGCTTATGGCGCAGATATTTGCTATCATCCACTGGGAGGAGCTGTTTTGGGGAAAACAACTGACATGTTTGGTCGTGTAAAAGGTTATGACAGTTTGTATGTAACTGATGGTGCATTAGTTCCAGGATCTATTGGAGTGAATCCTTTTCTAACTATCACAGCATTGGCTGAGTATTGCATGAAAGAAATTATAAAAAAAGACTTTTAAGAAAGCACTATATTTATCTTGCTTATTTGCATTAAACATTTAAAAGAAAAAAATTAGAATATGAAACTATCTCTTGTAGATTTATCAACAGTTATTCCTGGACAAACAAGACACCAGACATTAATGAACAGTATAGAAGTTGCTCAACATATTGAAAGACTGGGTTTTGAAAGAGTATGGTATGCAGAACATCATGGAAGTGCTTCCATTGCAGGCCGGGCTCCTGAGATTATGATTGCTGCCGTAGCCGCCAAAACCTCAACAATTAAAGTTGGGTCAGGTTCTGTTCTCCTCAATCATTATAGCCCATTTAAGGTGGTAGAAACCTTTTGTACACTCAATGAGCTTTACCCAAATAGAATTGATATGGGCATTGGAAGAGCAACAACCGGACCCACAACAGACTTTGCTTTACAGCAGGATAGAAGCAAGCAGTTTCAGAGTGATTCTAATCAACAGATTTTAGAATTGACTGCATGGCTCGATAATAGTTTCCCAAAAGATCACCCTTTCGCTAAAACTCGTATACACACCATTGACAGTTTACCAGAATTACACTTATTAGGGTCAAGTTCTTGGAGTGCTTCTGCCGCTTCTCATTTAGGGCTCCGTTATGTATTTGCTGGATTTATTAATCAAAAAGGCACACCTGATATAATCAACAGCTATCGATCAAACTTTAAACCATCGGATACTCCAAGTGGAATAAAATCTCCTCAAGTATCACTTGCAGTTCATGTAGTATGTGCCGATACAGAAGAGGAGGCTCACCGTCAAACTGCTCCAGTACGTGTAATGTATCGAAGTCTTGCTAAAGGTATTATAGATACCCCCCTACTTTCCCCTGATGATGCAGTTAAAGAATTGGGTGGATTACCAACTATTGGTGAATATGTTTCTGGATCAGGAATACCCCCCAGATTCATTGCAGGGACTCCTGAGCAAGTACACCAACAATTAATCCAATTGGGAAAAGATCTTTCAGTTGATGAGATTATTATTCAAGATATGATGACAGACCATGAGGCACGATTGCGATCTTATGAACTACTATCATCGGTTTTTGAATTGAAGTAATCACATTCACCATTGCTACAATGTTAATGCTTAAACCTTGAATAAAATGAAAATACTACTTACCGGTGCTACAGGCTATATTGGCAAAAGACTTTTGCCGGTTTTGGTAGAAGCAGGACACCACGTAGTGTGTTGTGTGAGAGACCTCAACCGATTTATTCCACCAGAGTCGCTAAAGAAAAACATCTCCATCATTCAGCTAGATTTGCTAGATAAAGCTACATTGAGCAATATCCCTATTGATATAGATGGTGCTTACTATCTTGTACACTCTATGTCGACAAGTAGCAAGTATAAAAAACTTGAGCACGAAAGTGCTGTCAACTTTAGAGGGGCTATGATGCAAACCAATGTAAAACACATAGTATATTTGAGCGGGATTATTAACGACAACAACCTTTCGGAACATTTGGCATCAAGAAAAAATGTAGAGATTGAGTTGGGTAAGGGAAACTATAATTTCACAACTTTGCGTGCTGGAATTGTTATTGGCTCGGGAAGTGCCTCATTCGAAATTATTCGAGATTTGGTGGAGAAACTGCCTATTATGGTTGCTCCCAGATGGCTTCAAACAAGGTGTCAGCCTATAGCCATAGCCGATGTTATAGCATTCTTATCAAAAGCACTGTTTAATGAAAAAACATTCAATCAAAGTTTTGATATTGGCGGGCCAGACATAGTTAATTACAAAGAGATGTTGTTGGGGTTTAGTAAAGCCCGCAAATTGAATCGTCGTGTATACATTGTTCCTGTTATGACACCGCGCCTTTCCTCCTATTGGTTGTACTTTGTAACTTCTACTTCTTACAAACTGGCTGTATCATTAGTAGACAGTATGAAAGTAGAAGTAGTGTGTAGAAACACAGACATTAATGGCATACTCGATGTAGCGCCCATGAGCTATCAAGAATCATTGAGGCGAGCCTTCAGCAAAATAGAGAATAATGAAATTGTTTCGAGCTGGAAAGATGCTTATGTGAGCAGTGGAATGAATATAAACATATCCGACTTGAGCATTGGTGGTGCAAACGGCTGGTACTATGCCGATGGTTTGTGGAAAATACGTGGCATGATGGATAAATTAGTGGGTGGAGTTGGATTAAGACGTGGTCGCACCAATCTCAACACCCTTAATGCAGGTGACGCTTTAGATTTCTGGAGGGTGCTCTTTGCCGATAAAGAGCAAGGTCGCTTATTACTTTTTGCCGAAATGAAATTACCTGGCGAAGCGTGGCTCGAGTTTAAAATTGTGGACAATGAGTTGATGCAAACTGCCACCTTCCGCCCTTTGGGTCTTTTGGGACGAATGTACTGGTACTCGTTAGTTCCTGTGCACGGTGTATTTGGAGGCATGTTGAATAGATTGGCTAAAGAAAATAAAAGTAAACACTCATATCCATCGTGATAAATACTCTAATATTTAATCTGTATTTTTGCTTCTAATTGTAAATAATTGTTTATATTGGCGATAGATTTTTGGTAAGCTATCAACACAACATTTTAAAACATTTCTACGACGGTAGATTTAAAGAAAATGACATGAAAATTGCATCTACTCCGGTAGATATGTTTGGAAACACATTATTTGAGGATTGTTAAGGAGATCCATATTACAGATAGAGCTATCGGGACGACTACCCTGGTCACATTTCCTTGGTCTCTCTTTGTCAGTGTTTTTTGTGATGCGTAGCATGTTGTCAACATCTTGTTGAGCACACTGTTCAGCGAAAACTTCTTTATCAATTATTTTGCCTGTTCTGCTCTGTATTTAGCAGGAGTTGTGCCTTCAAACTTCATAAACAGCCTATAGAATGAACTTTGGCTTGAGAATCCTGACTTGAGAGCTATTTCACCAAGCGTCAAATGACTCGACTCTTTTGAAGTGAGTTCCTCTTTTGCATATATTATGCGGTATGAATTTATATAATCGCAAAAGTTTGAATTTGCCCTGTTGTTAATTAATTGCGAGACATAGGTTCTATTTGTACATAATTTCGTCGCCAAATCGTTCAACCGTAAATCAGCATTCTTAAATATTTGTTCCTTTTCTAGTAAATATACCATCCTCTCATATAGTTGATCATATTTATCACCCATGGTGGAATCTTTATTTTCCTCCTCTTTTTTGCAACAGCTTTTGTCAATAGGTTGGAGCTGATCTTTTGTGAGTTCTCTGATAGAGAACGACTGCCTGTATCCTACATAACTAATACCAAATAGAACCACTGAGTGAGTGATGGAGGGGAGGGCTAAATAATAAGGATTACCTACAAAAAAATCTTTCCCTATGATATTAGATACCATAGAGGAAATAGCTGTAATAAACAGAAAAATAAGGGTGATTCGTATGTTCGACAATACTCTATGGTGTGTATCTGAATAAAATGCCATTACTTTTTTGTTGAAACACCTGATATGTCGCATTCCAAAAAAAACTGTTAGAATAACTTCGACTGTAAAAACTAGCTTAAAAGCGTCTATTCTTAATAGTTGCAGTTTAATTAATGTGGAATAGTTTCCACTGCGAGGGCTGTTGTGATAGAGAATTTCGTTACTAAAAACTTCTATCTCTTGAGGGCTCATCATCACATAGATAATAGTAGAGAAAAGCGCCAATAAAACTGCGGGGAGCAATATCCAGCAATATCTGGGATCAACCTTTAAATCTTTTGCAAGAAGACGAATGTAGTAGTAATAGAGAGGATAAACAGAAAGAGAGGTAAAAACCCAAATACTATCTAGTAGGTAATATGTATCGTAATTATTGTTGAAATAATACCAATGGATTAAATAGTTGACTAAAGTTACAGATAAAAAAATAAGCAAAAATCGTTTTGCCTTGGTTTTATTATTATCAAGAAAAAAGAGAGCCAGCCAAAATATAATAATAAAAACTGGCATCACACTTAAAAAAGCGTATAGCATGTCGTCTGTTTATCTATTTAATAAGTAAATATAATAATTTTTGTTGATATACAAGTAGTTTTTGTACGATTTGAGAGGTTTCTTTTACGATTTTGGAGAAACTTCTTATCCAAGTAGCGTAAATTTACAATTAATTATTATTGAGCATACTTTGTAAAACTTACCTTCTTGCTTTTTTACCTCAAATCCCTTTAATGGGGATTAAAGATAAGCACTAATTTTTTTTTCAAAGTAGACTGATTAGTAAAGATTTAAACAAAGTGTTTTATTAAAAAAAAGATTATGGAAAAAAATGGTAAAACTCATTATCAAGAATCCACCCTTCAAAACCTTATATTGGATCTACTGATGGCGCGATTAGATTGATAAAACGAACTGAATAAAAAATTAAACATGTAGGTAATAAAAGTGAGACGAGCCACTCCACCTCATCTCGTTTTTAAATTATGATAAAATGAGGAATATACCTTTAAAGAAACATTTTTCGAAACATGAAACATATAAAAATATCAACTATGAAAGTCTTTAATTCTACTTTTATGCTCTTTGTTCTGCTTTTTTTAGTGGCATGTAGCACCCATGAAATTGTAGAGCATAAATTGACAGAAACAGAACAAGTAGCAACCACACCAAGAAGAATCTCTCTAAATGTTGACATGCCTTATGAAGAGAGTGGTGCTAAAACGCGTGTGTCTCTCACAGAAACAGATGAGGGAAATATTAGTGTAAGGTGGAAAGCAGGTGATAGTATTAATCTTTGTTTTGTAAGTGAAGATGGCACTATTGTGAAAACAACATCCAATGTGGCGGTGAGCAACATCTCGGAGAATGGCAAAAGAGCAAGTTTTGATGTTGATATTCCTCATGAAATCAGTGGCACGTTTAATCTTTATGGTTTGTATGGTGCATCGTTTGTTACAGCAAACAGCACAACGGTGCTTTTGCCAACAATTTCTGAAGGTGTTGAGCTCAGCAATAATGAGGCAATATGTGTAATGCGGTTTGCGGCAGAAAACATAACAGAAATAACCGCTCCACAAGTATCGTTTCATCATATTGGATCTATTATTGCATTATGGATAAAGAATGAAACATCTAGCTACATGCCTGTTAAATATTTCAATGTTGGAAGTTCGCATGTGGGTTCTACAGCACCTTTTGTTGATTGGCTAAACAATATATCAGGACAAGCAACTTATGATATTAAAAACAGCAGTTTTGTTGATGCCAAACAAGGTGCAAGCATAAGGTTTGCTCCTCCGGCCAATACTTACATTTCTCCACAAAGCATGGCTAAATTCTATCATTGGATTTCACCTATTGATGCGTTGGATATGTTAGTTCAACCCGAGCATATTTACACAGAGTATTTTGATGGAGATATCTATAGAGTTGTAGAAATGCCTGCTAAAAACCTGCTTCCCGGAAAGTATTATCGCATTAATCTTGTTTTTGATGGCAATCTCAAATACAGAAAACCTGTTAGCGAAAGCGATTTGGTAAGTCACTGGACTTTTGATGGCGATGCCAATGATGCAGTAGGAGCAAATAATGGAACTGTTTATGGCAATGTTACACCCACAACCGACCGCCATGGAAATGCAAATAGTGCTTATCAGTTTGGTGGCAACAAAGGCGATTATATTAAGTGTATCTCACATGGTGTTGTTGGTACAGGGGCTCGCACTATTTCCTTTTGGGCAAAAGCCGATGCCCTGTCAGCTTCTGAACAAACAATTATAGGATATGGAGGTACTACATCTGGTTATGGTGCTCGTTTTGAGGTGAGTCTTGTAACAAAAGAGTTGATTTGCGACATCTCATGGTCAAACCTAGGAAAGAAATCAGCTGCTATCACCAATAATACCTGGAATTTCTACACAATTGTATTTACTGGTGGAAGTAATCAAACTCTATCTACTGGTGTGAAATATTATCTGAATGGCACCCTGCTTGAAGAAAACGGTCGGAAAACAAGAAACGATTATATAAATACAAAGACTAACTATCCAATCTATTTTGGCACTCTTTATAATGATGGACGATGGTTTAAAGGAGCAATAGATGATGTAAAAATATATAACAAAGCAATGAGCAGTACCGATGTTCTCAATCTTTATAACAAATACGATTAGTTTTAATATTTGACATTTGATATATAAAAGATATAGAGGAGATAGAACCTATATTGGTTTTCAAACAAAGACTTTACACTATGGATAAATCATATACAGTGCGTTATAGAAGTTACCTCGACAAGGTGAAAGATGATTTTAAGAAAGGCAAAACACATCGTGTTTTGGCTAAGAGTAATAGTATGCGTCCTTTTATTGTTGGGTTGAGAGATGAGCTCACTTTGCAACAAACAAATAAACAATCTTTTAAGAAAGGATCAATTCTTTTGGCAGAGCTAGGTGGTCTAAATCATGTAGTGCATCGCCTTGTAAATATTGAGGGTAAAGACTTATTGTTGCGTAGTGACGCCAATTTTGATTGCACCGAAATGTGTAAAATAAACGATATTATTGCTGAAGTAGTAGCTGTAAAACGAAAAGGCAAAATTGTGAGAAAAGGTTCGTTTAGTTGGGGTTACTATCGTTATTTGTCATACTTTATACAAGCTTTCAACACAATGCAGATGTAAATTGATTTAACCCGCATTATTCATCACATTTTCATTAAAGTACATGTCAACACTTGACAATCAAGCGCCTGCACGCTTGTTGCAATTTAATATAAAGGCCCACTTTTGGGCTATGTATGCTTCGGTCATCGAGCCTGTCGAAGTGCTCTGCTTTGTTGCGAACTCCTTGAAATAGTGGCCTATATTGGCGAAGTTCGAGGCCTAGCATCTGCGCAAAGCTAAAAAAGTAAATTATACGGGTTAAAATGCAAATTGATGCGCCCATACTCTCCATAAATACCATGTTGCACTTACGTTTTGACACTATCCCGATAGGCAGGCATTAGTTACACAGTAATATACCGTAATATATTTTATATATTACGGTATATTTATTCATGGAAAAAATGAATTTTAGAAAACTGTCTAGTGAGCAAAGATATATTCTTCGCCTGCGAGGAATTAACTTCATAAAGTAAGGTAAAAATCAAAAGGAGGTAGCCTCTATTTTTGGAGTTAAAACCAGCACTGAGAGCTCTTAGATGAAGGCATACAAAGCAGAGGGGTTAAGTCAGAAGACAAAAAACTCTTGTCAGCAAAGCACGAAAAAGAGATTCAAAGAATAATATTGGATACTATGCCGGATTAATTGAAACTTCCTTATTCACTTTGGACAAGAAAAGCTGTTAAAAAACTTGTTGAGAGAGAACTTGGAGTCGTATTAGCAGTTAATACAATGAGCGATTATCTAACCCGCATTATTCATCACGTTTTAAATCTTT
>SMEQ01000670.1_pt1 | contig 9977 bp, 12 predicted proteins | sample 2456281 | NCBI WGS metagenome assembly SMEQ01 (sample SAMN10132596, study PRJNA489261) | soil metagenome | isolation source: day1 antibiotic-loamy sand soil ammended with raw manure from dairy cow... | place: USA | collected 2015-04-01 | reverse complement strand
TAATTTTTGGTCTTGGGCATTTGCCAGTGGCCTTTGTTTATTCACCTGAAATAACAGTACCGTTGGTTGCTTATATTATCTTAGGCAATGCTGGATTTGGGCTAATCGGCGGTTATCTCTACTGGAAACATGGTTTAGAGTGCGCTATAGGTGCGCACATGATGGCTCATGTAACAATGATTTTAGCTGCAAACTTTATCTACAAAGGATTCTAATGTCCCAATTGCTCTCTGTAAGTAACACCCTATTGTCGATGCGTGGGCGAATGCCAATTACAGACGAAACTGGCGTTTTGTTATACGAAGCAAAAGGCGAGTTGGCTTTTATGAGCCCAACTTGGCGATTAACCACGGCCAATGGTGACGTAGTGGCTACAGTAAGAAAAAAGGTATTTTCGTGGCAACCCACTTGGATTGTAAGTGGTGAGCTTGGTGTATTTGAAATTAGGCGCAAAATACTTTCTTTTGTACGCCGTTACCGAGTGATAGGCGGGCCCTTTAACAGGGCAGAAATGACGGGGAATATTTGGGGGCTTAAGTTTAACGTTGTGCATAATAGCGAAGACATTGCTTATGCCACCGGGAAGGTTTTTTCGTTACGCGACACCCACACTATAAAAGTAGTAAAGAGTGGCGCTGAAGCGATGCTTTTTACCGCCATAGTTATGGTGACGTTGCAGTTGGATAAGCGCGATGAACAAAATGCGCAATCAAACGGGGCAAATTAATATGGCGGAAAACAAAACCAGCCCGACCACAGTACCAGTGGAGCGTTTTATTGCTAGCATCGAGAACGCTCGTCGTAAAGCAGATACGCTAACAGCGCTCAACCTCTATCAAGGTATAACTGAATTACCGGCGGTAATGTGGGGGCCTTCGATTATTGGCTTTGGCTGTTATAATTATGCATACAAAAGTGGTCTAAAAGGCACAGCACCCGCTGCAGGCTTTTCGCCAGCTTAGGTAAGCATAAGAGGTCGGTTGCATGCCTTTATATTAATAAATTAGACGATATTGATTTGCAGGTTTTAAGCGAAATTATTACCCGCGACTATACTAAAACAATAACGAATCAGAATTGAAATAAGCGTGCTAATGCGGGCGCAGGGCAAGCGCCTTATTTATGGTGGTTTCGTAAAGCTGTTGGAAGTGTAATTGAGTTAACAAGTAATAGAGGTAGTGATTATGGCTGGTGGTTGGGCTCGAGATGGGGCCGTTCAAAACCAAATAGACGCCAGTGTTGAAGACGCTGTGCTAGAAGCCCGTAGCAATATTCAAACTGGGGAAAGCGCCGAGTTTTGTGAAGAATGTGATGAAGCAATTCCTGAAGCAAGGCGTTTGGCAATTGCAGGTGTACAGCTTTGTATTACTTGTCAGTCGAAACTGGAGGCAACAGAAGTGAGCCGAGGTGGCATTAACCGCCGTGGTAGTAAAGACAGCCAGCTAAGATAAACGTACTATGCACTCACCTATTTTAGACCAAGAGACTTTCATGAAAAATGTAGAGCCCGCACCGGCGCAACCTAAGAACCCATTACACAACATAACGCTGGAAACCGTGGTAACAAAGTTAGCGGAACATTATGGTTGGGAAGCGCTTGGTAAGAAAATAAATATTAAATGCTTTCAAAGTGACCCTTCAGTGAAGTCGTCGTTGAAATTCCTGCGTAAAACGCAATGGGCGCGCGATAAAGTTGAAAGTTTGTATGTGGCCACTTTTAAAAGTGACGCCTAGCCGCAGTTTGGGCGGCTAGGCTGAAACTTTAAATAGACCAACGCAGGCCGAACATAACAACTGTAGGATCGATCGTTACATTAACTTGTTGCACGCTATTGCCATTTACTCGCACTTGGGCATCGGTGTCTAATTGCATTTTACTCACCATAAAGTGGAAGCCTAAGCTGTCAGAAATGGCATAGTTGAAACCAGCTTGTGCGGCTAAGCCCCATGAATCTTTAAGTTTAATTGAAACTTTATCAGCCCCAGTGGTAACCCCAAGGCTTTCTAATGTGCCGACTAATTCGGTATTTGCCTTTGTGCTAAAAAAGTTTGTGTAATTAATTCCCAAGCCTACAAAAGGCTGGAACTTTGTGCTACCAAGATCAAAATAATACTGAGCTAACAACGTGGGTGGTAAGTGTTTGGTTTCACCAATACGTAAACCATCAATAGAGCCTTTAGCCGTAATATCGTGTGAAAAAGGCGTGGCAGCAATAAGTTGCAGGCCCCAGTTGTTGTTAAACTTATAGTCAAAGGTTAAACCAAGCTGAGTATTACTGTTTACCCCAACGGCAGTACTATTGGCAGGAAGGCCGGCAACTTGTTCTATTACATTTAAAGAGCCGCTACTGTCACTTGGCATCACTGTAATGGCGCCGACATTTACAGCAAAGTTAGCTAGAGCAGGAGCAGAAGCAAGGCTTAAACCAACAATCATACCGAGATTAACGAGTGATTTTTTCATAGGTGTTCTCCGATTAGAAAATATGTGGGTATTTTGCAGGAGAAATGGGGTAGGTTTTTGTACTAGATCAAGTAACAGACGGGGAATTGCCAGCTTCCAAGCAAAGCTTGTTATAGATCAAGGAAGCAAGCATGTTGATTAACGTGCGTCGAGGGTAAACGACAAAATACGAGATAAGTGGCTGTAAGGAAGCCCAGTTTCTTCATGCCATTGATTAAATACGGCTTGGGCTTGATCGAGGCCCTTTTTGCTGGTTGAGCTGGCGTCCATAAGGTTATGGTTAGTTAACGCAGTAACCACATCGAAAGAAAGAATAAAGCCGTCCCAGCCTTGCATACGCAAGAAATACTGCGACGTTGCGCCTCCTAGGCGTGCACCATTCTTTTTCAACCAAAGTAATAACCCTACCTGATCATTTGACGGCCATTCGGCTAAAAACTTGCCAAAGCTGCCGTGGCTTTCGCTAGCTTCAACAATCATGCGGGCGTTACGGGGTACAGTGTTTATTTTCTGTATATTGCGCACCACGCGCGCATCACTCGCTAAAGCTTCTAGACGCTCCGGTGGGGCTTGTTGCCAATATCTAGGTATAAAGCCACTGAATGCTTCTTCAAATCCTGCCCACTTATTGTCAATAATGCGCCACACAAAGCCGGCGCGGAATACACAGCGGGTTAAGTCCGACAAATAGCGGTCGTCGGTACGCGACTTCAGTTCGCTGGCGCTAGCTACGTGGGGTAAGTGGTCGGCAATAGCCGAGTCGCCACCTTTACGCTCTCTTGCCCGTTGATAAAAGTCTGAAAACTGAATCATAGTAGCTACCTTACTGTGCTTGAAAACCGCTTGTCATTACTTTCGCCCGTTCGTCATATAGTTTACACAAGGGGCTGTTAGTTATCTAAACTGAATACAAATTAAGATAGCTAAGTATAACTTCATTACCATGAACGTGATTTTTTCATACAAGGAAATTAATTATGAGTATTTACAAGAGCACCATTGCGGCACTTGCACTGATAAGTAGCCTGCTACTTACACCAATAGGAGAAGTGCTAGCCAACAACGACTTAGACGGTGTTTGGCGGGGCGAGCTAGAAATACAAAGCGGTATTAGTTTAACCATTGGTTTAACTATTACTAATGGTGAACTTACCTTAGACAGCCCAAACCAAGGCATGTTTGGTAAGGCCCCTACTGAATACGAGGTAACTGCTAACAGTGTGAGCTTTACTGATGCTGATTTGTCGGCCACTTTTACTGCGGTGGTGAAAAATGGTGCGCTAGACGGTACCTTTACCCAAGGTAAGGCAAGGCCTTTGGTATTGAGAAAATTGACTGAAAGCGATTTAGCCCGCATGGCTTTTGAAGGCACTTATACGGGCGACTTAGTGATTAATCGCCGCAATTCTTTACCCTTACGCTTGAATATTGCCGTACTTCAGGGGGGCTATTTGGCTACTTTAGACAGCCCTGCGCAAGAGTCTTATGGTATTCCGATTAGTGAGGTAAATGTTACCACTGACGCCCTTAGCTTTAGCTCACCGATGATTAGCGCCACTTTTTCAGGAGCTGCAGCCACAAACGGCGAAGGCGGTTACGCAGGCCAGTTTATTCAAGGTCAGGCACGCCCACTTACATTAAAAAAACTACAGCAAGGGGAGGATCCGAAAAAGTCCCCAAAGCCTAAGTTGGGGGATAACGGTGGTGCCGCTGCTGTTATTACCCCAGCGGGTGTAGAAAAAACCTACTTTAAGGGCCACAACAACCAAACGCAGTATGAAGTAGGCTCGGTGAGTAAAACCTTTGTTGCTTACTTACTAGCCAGGCAAGTAGTGGCTGGCAAAGTGGCACTTAATGAAGATGCCAACAATGTTTGGTCAGCAGTACCGGGTGGCATTACCTTTGGCCAGCTGGCAACACACCATAGTGGGTTGCCACGCTTGCCCGACGGCATGCTTGAGCAAGCCGACCCGCATGATCCTTATGTGCATTATGATACTGAAGACCTGCAGCAAACCCTTGAGACCGTGGTAGTGGGTCCACCGAATTATGAATATTCAAACTTAGGTTACGGCCTGCTAGGTGAGCTGCTTGGTAAAGTAAATAATCAATCGTTTACTGCGGCGTTAGAAGAGTCAATTTTAGTACCTTTTGAAATGGCGCACAGCTATGTAGCCTTACCAAATACGGAGCAAGGCTTAACTATTGGCCATGACATTCTAGGCGAGCCTAATTCACGCTGGCATTTTCAAGCGTTAGCTGGCGCTGGAGCAATAGTTTCAACTCTTGATGATATGGTGCGCTACACCCAAGCGTTAATGGTATTAAACAAAGACAATGATGCCGCCGTGCAACTTATGTTAACGCCAATACAAGACATTGGAGGTAAAACCCAGCAAGCCTTGGCATGGATTATAAGTGAAGATCAGCAAGGTAAGAAGTTTGCTTGGCATAATGGCCAAACAGCAGGTTTCACCAGCTTTGTGGGTTTCTACTTAGACGGTTCTCGTGCTGTAGTTGCGTTAAATAGTCAGTCGGTGAGTGTAAATAAGGAAGCTTTGGACTTATTGTCTGGTGCTTCTATCGACACCCTTATTGGAACAATTGAATAACCATGGATAAACGCTACTACCTTCTCTACCAATTACTGGGCTGGTCTATTATTGGCTTAGTATTGATAGTAAGTATTTACCTGCGCCCGTTTTTTGACTGGACGGAAGTAGTGTTTGCTAGTGTATTAGTAGGCTCGGCTGGGGTGTTTTCGCATGTAATACGCAAGCTTTTTAGCAAAGGCGTGCAGAGCCATAGTGTGGCTTTGCAGTTCTTGTATTTTGCTTTCATGTCGCTGGTTGGCGCCCTGGTGGCAAGTGGTATGTTAGTGCTAGTGTTTTATGTATTTGCTCAAGGGGGCGTAATAGATCCAGTTCCGCCAGGCAGGTGGGGTTTTATAATACGGCATATTACTGTGGGGAACTCCTTTAACATGTTCGGGGCGTTGTTACTGTGGAGCGCTTTTTATATCACCATTATAAAAGTTCGCCAATTACGCGATACCAGTGAAGCGCTGGCGTCGAGCCAGCTAGAAGCTTTATCGCAACAACTTAATCCACACTTTTTATTTAATATGTTGAATAATATTCGTGCACTGATCTTAGAAGATCCAGCGCGCGCACGAGACGCATTGGCCCGTTTAGCCGATATGTTGCGTTACTCTTTGCAACAAGGGAACCATTCGCAGCAGCATGCGAAAGTAAGCTTGGCTGAAGAACTTTTAATAGCTGAAGAGTACGTGGCCTTGTGTAAAATTCAATTCGAGCAGCGGCTTAGCTATCGTGTGGAAGTTACAGAAGAAGCAAAAGCTGCATTGGTGCCAAGGTTGTTAATACAGCTTTGTATTGAAAATGCCATTAAACATGGTATTGGGCTGTTACGTGAAGGCGGCACAATACAGTTAACAGCCGAAGTAAAAGCAGAGCAGCTGCATATTAGCTTAACCAACCCTTGCCCATTAATAGAAAAGGCTAAAGTACAAGAGCAGCACACAGGAATAGGCTTAAGAAATATTCGTGATCGACTCAAGTTACTATACGGTGACAAGTTGGCGCAATTGAATTTTAGTAAAGCGAAACAAACAGACTTTGGGCAAGCAACAATTACCCTAGTGTTACCGTTTGAGATGGAACAAGAATAATGATTCGAGTGGCAATTGTGGATGACAGCCGACTAGCACGGCTGGAGCTAAAAGAGCAGTTACAAAGCCAAACCCAGTTTGAAGTGGTGGGTGAAGCGGCAAGTGTTGAAGAGGCGCTACAACTATTAGGAAGTGTCGCAATTGATTTACTGCTGCTTGATATTGACCTGCCCGACGGTGACGGCTTCGATGTGTTAGCCCAAGCGGATTCGATACCACAGGTTATTTTTGTTACCGCATTTGACGAGTACGCTATTAAGTCGTTTGAATTTAACGCGCTAGACTATTTATTAAAACCGGTTCGAAGCGAGCGTTTGCAGCAAGCGCTTGAAAAAGTAGTGCCCAATACAGACATACCGAGCAAGCTAAAAGCCAATCAACGAATTTTTATAAAAGACGGTGAGCGCTGCTTTTTTGTCAACCTAAGTGACGTTTATGCATTTGAAGCTATGGGTAATTATACCCGGGTGCATTTAGCCCAAGATATTCCCGCCATTTACCGACCATTAAGTGCAGTAGCAGAGCGGCTTGAGCAACAGTTTTTCCGCGCAAGCAGAAGTTGGATAGTAAACACTGACTACATTGAGAGCATTGAAGGTGCCTTAAGCGGCGGCTTTGACGTAACGCTTAAAAACAACCTGCAGGTTAGCATTTCAAAACGTCAAGCAAGCGAGTTTCGCCGCTTGTGGTCCATTTAAATATTTAGCAGTAAAAAACCAATACCAAAGCGCGTTTGCCGATGATTATAGTCGAGCAAGGTTTCGCCGTAACCACTAAATATTTGCAGCTGAATACGCACGCCTTCGGGCTGCCTTTTGGTAAGTGGGTAAGTAACGTCGAGCTGCCAATTGCCACGTTCCATTGAAAAGTATTGGCCAGTTCGTTCTAAGCTAATGGTTGAACGCCCGAGCAAACCCGTTAGGCGAGTTTCTAAGTTCCCTGTAAAATAAATTAAGTCTGGGTTGTCGTCTTTTTCACGAGCTTCGTTCACTCTATTTTTATAAGTGCTTTCTAATAGCAATGGGCCAAGGCTCATGGCGGCACTTACATGCCAGTAATTCCAGCTGCGAGATTCTGGCTTACTTTGACCGTTAGAATGGTGAGCTAAACCAACCCGAACCATTTCAATACCTAATTCACCAGGAATAAGGTCGAACTTTTGGCTTACAGGTATAACATAGAATATATTTGGGTTGTGGTCAGTGCTACGGAAGGGGCGCGATAAATCGTTATTCCATGCTTGCCATAAAGACGTTTGCGTATAAGACACCCATAAATCGGCATTGGGTAGCATAAAGTCTTCTAAAACCTTGGTGCGGAAGGAAAACTGTAATTTAACTTCTTCACCTTTGTATTTCGTTTGTTCTTCAACTGGGCCGCGTGTGGGGCTATGGGGTTGCGTATTAATATTATTACTGTAGTGATAGGGCAGTACATAATTTGAACGATAGGTGCGTAGGGTGTATAAGCCGCGTTTATCGTCTTTGTTCAGTTCCCAAAACTGGTTAAGAAGGGCGCTGGTTGAGTTTATTGAGTCGTTAGTATCGCTAACAGCTGTTTCGGAGCTGTGCGCTTGGGGAGTGTTCAGGGTGGCCACCGATATTAAAAAGACTAGTAGAAAGAAAGTATAGCGTGGCACGAATCGCTCCTTTTTGTATTTATATTCAAAAACATGACTAATAATAGTGTAACAGCCCGCATAGAAACAATTGCTATTTTTTTATCTTATATAGTGTGCTTTACTTAACTTCAACAATTGAGCTTTTTAGCAAAATTAACGCAAGGGCTTTTCTTAGTGCTCAGTGATAAAGAACAACTATTTTGGCTTGAGGCTATTATTAGCGGGGCTCAATTGGGCACCTGGATGTGGGTGCGCGATAGCGCCAAGATAGTTACTTATACCGACGCTGGCCAACCAGAGTGGATAGCGGGCACCCATATTGACATTACCGAAGAGAAAAAAGCCCAGCAGGGTTTAGACCGGCTATCAAAAATTTCGCAATCCATGCCCGGAATGATCTATGAATATCGGTTATGTGCCGAAGGACAAAGTTCATTCCCATTTTGTAGTGATGGGGTAACAGGAATTTATGGACTGAGCCCAGAACAAGTGGCTGACGACGCTAGTGCAGTATTTGATTTAATTCATCCGAGCGATCTAGACACTTTAAAGTCGTCAATTATCGATTCTGCTGAGACCTTCGACGAATGGTTTGTAGAGTACAGAGTAATTGTGGATGGACAAGAAAAGTGGGTAACAGGGCATTCCATTCCATTCCAGAGCGAAATAGTGATGGCAGCACCTCGTGGTTTGGACAACTGATCGACACCACGGAAGAAAAACAAAATAGACTCAAGCTTGAGCGTTATCAAGTCGATTTTGCTGGTTGTAATTGGCTTTTCGCTCTTCGCAGGCTCAACCAACTTTGCTTTTTTTGATTCGTATCTGCTTGGCTCGTTAAATGTTGTGAGTGTTATTCTTTCGTTGTTGGTGGCCTATTATTATCACCGTAGCGCTAATGTTAGGGTAACTTCCTGGCTACTATGCGGTGTTGTTGTCTTTAACATGCTTACTCTCATAAGCATCACTAAAGGCTCTTCTTACACGTTAATATGGATGACTATACTGCCACCTATTTGCTTTTTCTTACTGGGTCGCAAAGGTGGTAGCTGGGCTGTAGGACTTAGTTTCGGAATTGTTGCTGCCTATGTTTTTTATATGCGCACAGAAAAAATAACTAGCTCGTTCACTAATGGTGCGTTTCTTAATATATCTTGTGCGTTTGTTGTGTTGTGGTTGCTTTTTAGGCACTACGAAGAGTCGCGGGAAAATGCTTATACAGCGTTGGAACGTTTTTCTATTACCGACAAGTTAACAGGCTTGAATAATCGCAGTAAGTTAGACGAAATACTAACTGAGCAGTTGGGTATAGCGAACCGAATGAAGCAGCCCATGGTAGTGGTGCTAGCAGACTGTGACCATTTTAAAGTGGTTAACGATAAGTATGGCCACTTATACGGCGACTATGTACTGAAAACCCTCGCCGAAATACTCGTTTCACATGTTCGAGAGGGAGATTTTGTAGGCCGCTGGGGCGGAGAAGAGTTTTTAATTGTTTGCCCAGACACCACCATAAAGGAAGCTGAAATATTAATTGAACGGCTGCGAGAAAAAGTAGCATCATTTCCGCTACGGCTGAAACGAAATGTAACTATGACGTTTGGTATTGCGGGAAAAAGAGAGAATGACGATATGACCAACATAGTAAACCGTGCGGATAAAGCTTTATACCAAGGTAAAGAGAATGGTCGAAATATTGTCAAAGTGTGGGAATAGAGTATTAAAGGGTGCTTATGTATCTTATAAAACATTTTTTTGTTCTGTATCATGTGTAAATAATTAAAAGTGGTTATATTACATACTACCTTCAGCCAATAAACGGCATGTAATGAGGAAATGATTTTGAATCAACAATGGTCTTGGTTTAACCGCTTAAATATTGGTACCAAACTAGTTTCTAGTTTTGGTGTGCTTGTAGCGTTAATGATTATGGTGACACTACTTATTCACGCAGGCTTAGCCAGTGTGAATAAGTCGTCGGCCGATGCGCGGAACCAACTAAACACATCGATGTTGCAAGTTGAGCGCGAGGTAGACCATGTTGTTTGGGCAAATCGCCTGGCTAACAGCCTACTACTAGGTTCGCCTTTTGAAGAGCAGTTAGACCCTACCCAGTGCGCCTTTGGCCTTTGGTATAACGCCTTTCGTAATTCAGACGTATACAAACAAAGTTCACCGGCACTTAAGCAGGCTTTGGATGC
>SMEQ01000677.1_pt1 | contig 10001 bp, 10 predicted proteins | sample 2456281 | NCBI WGS metagenome assembly SMEQ01 (sample SAMN10132596, study PRJNA489261) | soil metagenome | isolation source: day1 antibiotic-loamy sand soil ammended with raw manure from dairy cow... | place: USA | collected 2015-04-01 | reverse complement strand
TACTGCTCGTAAAGTGGGTGATGCTGCTGCCTACCGCATCGCCGGTAAAAGTGGTACCGCGCAAGTGGTGGCGATCAAGCAGGGCGAGCGTTATAACCGTGAGAAAACTCAAGAACGCCATCGTGACCATGCACTATTTATTGCCTATGCACCGGCTGAAAAGCCGCAAATTGCGGTTGCGGTGATGGTTGAGAATGGCGAGTCGGGCTCAGGTGTCGCAGCGCCAGTGGCAAAACTGGTGTTAGATGCTTGGCTGCTGGACGAAGAGGGCCTATTAAAAAGCCAATACCGTAGCGCTGATAGCGTGTTGCCGGTAGGAGTGAAACGATGAATCGCGGTTTTGATCGAGCCTTATCCGATGGTGATGTCTTACGCCGCAGAGCATCGTTCTTACAGCGCATCCATATTGATGGCTGGTTGCTTTTTTTACTGTTGATTCTTGGTGCGATTGGCTTATTTGTACTGTATTCAGCTGGCGGCCGAGATCAAGGTTTATTGATAAAACAGGCTTCATCATTTGGCGTGGGTTTACTGGTTATGGTGGTGGTGGCGCAACTTGAGCCACGCTTTATGGCCAGTTGGTCAGCGCTGATGTATTTAATTGGCGTGGCTCTATTGGTGGTCGTTGATGTGATGGGTCACAACGCGATGGGCGCAACACGCTGGATTAATATTCCTGGAGTCATACGTTTTCAGCCCTCAGAGTTGATGAAAGTGTTTGTGCCCATGACCTTAGCTTGGTATTTGGCACGGCATAACTTGCCACCCACCTTCAAACATATTCTGATCAGTTGTGTGCTGATTGCGGTGCCTTTTGTATTGATTGCGCGTCAACCTGACCTTGGTACGGCGCTGTTGGTTTTGGTTTCTGCGGTTTTTGTGTTGTTTTTAGGTGGCTTGCGTTGGCGCTGGATTCTGAGTGCGGTTGCTGCGGTTGTGCCGATTGCCTTTGGGATGTGGATGTTCGTGATGCATCAATATCAAAAGCAACGGGTCTTGACCTTCTTAAACCCAGAAAGTGATCCGTTGGGCAGTGGCTGGAATATTATCCAGTCAAAAGCAGCAATTGGTTCGGGCGGTGTATATGGCAAAGGCTGGCTACTCGGAACACAATCACATTTGGATTTTTTACCGGAAAGCCATACTGACTTTATTATTGCCGTATTAGGCGAAGAGTTTGGTTTGGTCGGCATTTGTTTATTGTTGCTGGTGTATTTGCTATTGATCGCCCGTGCATTGGTGATTACTCTGCAAGCACAAACAGTCTTCGGTAAGCTGTTAGCTGGCTCGATAACCCTGACATTCTTTATTTACGTGTTTGTTAATGTGGGGATGGTCAGTGGTCTGCTGCCAGTTGTTGGTGTACCGCTGCCCTTTATCAGTTACGGCGGAACTTCTTTGGTTACCCTCTTGTCTGGGTTTGGTATTTTAATGGCGATCCATACGCACCGTAAGTGGATTGCACAATCGTAAGGGTTTTACATGCAAACTGCGCTGTTTCGAAGCAAAAAATTAGTGGCGTGCTTAGGTTTAGCCCTAGCGACTGCATCTGTCTATGCAAAAGAAAATAGTTATGCACAGCATCCGCTGACTGCACCCTTTATCGAAGAAATGAGCACCGAGTTTGGTTTTCTGCCTGAGCCTCTGCAGGCGATTTTTACTGATGCTGAGCGTAAACAAGTCATTTTAGACGCCATTTCCCGTCCTGCAGAGCGAGTTAAGCAGTGGAAAGACTACCGTCCGATTTTTATTACTCAAGCACGTGTGGATAAAGGCCTAGAGTTTTGGGCGAAAAATCAAGAAGCCTTACAGCGCGCTGAACAAGAATACGGTGTGCCGGCTGAGTTTATTGTCGCCATTATCGGCGTCGAGACCATTTATGGCGGCAACACCGGCAGCTATCGGGTGATTGATGCCTTATCAACCTTGGCTTTTGATTATCCGCCGCGAGCGCCTTTCTTTCGCCAGCAACTTAAAGAGTACTTACTGCTAACCCGCGAGGAGCAAGTGGATCCCTTAAGTCTTAAAGGATCTTACGCCGGAGCCATGGGCTTGCCACAGTTTATGCCTGGTAGTTTTCGAGCCTACGCAGTTGATTTTGATCACGATGGCCATATTGATATATGGCAGAACCCCACCGATGCGGTGGGCAGCGTCGCCAACTACTTTATTAAACATGGTTGGAAGCCAGGGCAGCCGGTTGTTGTGCGTGCGGATTTAAAAGCGGTAGCGGTTGCCGAAAAAGGTTTATCCGACAGTTTGGATCCAAAAATTACTGTCAAGCAACTGCAAAAGTTAGGCTGGACGCCACGTTCAGCTTTAGATGCCAAGCAAAAAGTCACGGCTTTCCGTTTAGAAGCTGAGCAAGGTAATGAATATTGGATCGGTTTGGCGAATTTTCATGCTATAACGCGCTATAATCGCAGCGTGATGTATGCCATGGCCGTTAATGAGCTGGCTGAGTTATTAGTCGCCGCACGTAAGGATTAACAATGTTTAAACACAGTGCGCAAGTTTTGATTGCAGCTGCTGTCGGCGTGGCCTTGATTAGCTGTTCTTCGAGCAGTCCTAAAGGTCCACAGCCGCAGCCGGTGATTCGCAATGGCTCGATCAGCGGTCCAAGCGATTTCAAACAACCAGGTAGCGATGGTGCGCCTTGGTGGTCAGTTGATGTCTCGCGCATTCCAGATGCTGTGCCAATGCCGCATCAAGGCAGCTTTAAAGCCGCACCTTACACTGTGCGTGGCAGTCGCTATTTCCCTATTCAAGACGCTCGTAACTATAAAGTGACCGGTACTGCTTCTTGGTATGGCACGAAGTTTCATGGTCGTGATACGGCTAATGGTGAGACTTTCGATTTATACGGTATGACCGCAGCGCATAAAACTCTACCGTTACCCAGTTACGTTAAAGTCACTAACTTAGAGAACGGTCGCAGCGTGACATTACGTGTCAATGACCGTGGTCCGTTTTATTCTGACCGTATTATTGATTTGTCGTTTGCGGCAGCAAAAAAGCTGGGTTATGCCGAAAAAGGTGTTGCGCGTGTCAGCGTTGAGGGTATTGATCCGCATGAGTGGTGGGCTGCACATGGACAAAAAGTGCCAATGGCTGGCGCCGCTTATCCGGTGGCCAATGCTAAACCTTTGAGCTTGCCATCTTTGCCGCAAGAGCCAGAAGCCTATACGCCGCCGCTTGAGCAGCATGCTGGCGCATTACTGCCAGTAGAGATTGACTCAAAAAAAAACGCTTTTTTACCAGCAGATGGCCTATATCTCCAAGTCGGAGCCTTCGCCAATCCCGACGCTGCGCAACTGCTGAGGGACAAGCTGAGTACGCTGACCAGTGCGCCGGTGTTTATCAATTCAGTGGTGCGCAACCAGCAAGTACTCCATCGCGTGCGCATGGGGCCAGTACCGAATCAGAACGAGGCTGAAAACCTAAAAGATCGCGTGCGTTTAGCGAACTTAGGGCAGGCAGCTTTAGTCTCAGCTGAGTAAGGGTTTAAGCGCAGTGCTTTAGCTTTTACTTAAGTAGCGTATGAATACCGTGAATGGACGCATCCATTTATTTTTAAAAATTTGAGAGTGGTATGAAAATCAGTCAGTTATTACAAACCTTTTGTTTCAGTGCCGTCGTTTGTGTTGCCGGTTATAGCAACGCTGCTCCGACACCGACACCCACAGCAGCAACTGCGCCCACGGTGATTCCGGCCATGCCAGAGTTGGCCGCTAAGTCATATGTTTTGATGGATGCTGCCAGCGGCAATATTTTAGTTGCGCACAATGGTGATGAGCGTTTGCCGCCAGCCAGCTTAACTAAATTGATGACCGCCTATATTGCTACGGTTGAAATGAAGCGTGGACAAATTGCTGAACAAGACTTGGTGACCGTCAGCGAAAAAGCCTGGCGCACCGGTGGTTCGCGGATGTTTATTGATGTCGGCAAGCAAGTGTCTGTCGATGACTTGTTGCACGGTATTATTATTCAGTCGGGTAATGACGCTAGTGTTGCTTTAGCGGAACACATTGCCGGCAGTGAAGAAGCTTTCTCAAGCATGATGAATACTGCTGCAACGCGCTTACATCTCGACAATACGCATTTTATGAATGCCACAGGTTTGCCGTCGGAAGAGCATTACTCGTCAGCCCACGATATGGCCAAGTTGGCGCGTGCGATTATTTATGAAGATCCAGAGCATTATGCGATTTATGCCCAGAAAGAGTTCCTTTGGAATGGCATCAAGCAGCCGAATCGTAACTTACTGCTGTGGCGCGACAAAACCGTTGATGGTTTAAAAACAGGACACACTGATGAGGCCGGCTATTGCTTAGTCGCTTCTGCTGTACGCGATGATATGCGCTTGATCTCTGTGGTGTTTGGTACGACCAGTGAAGCTGCCCGTGCGGCGGAAACGCAGAAATTATTGACCTATGGTTTTCGCTTTTTTGAAACTAAAACCTTCTATAAAAAAGGCGTAGAACTGGCAGACAGTAAAGTTTGGAAAGGTCAGGAAGACCAAGTTAAGGTTGGTTTGGCCGATGATTTAACTTTAACCTTGCCACGTGGCCAATTGCAGAAAATGGCTGCCACCATGGTACTTGATGAGAGCGTAGTTGCTCCGGTTAAGAAGGGCGATCGCCTTGGCGTGGTGGAAGTACGTTTGGGCAATGAGGTTTTGCACACAGCCGATCTAGTCGCTTTGCAAGACGTTGCAGAAGGTGGCTTTTTCAGCCGCATCATCGATTCCATTCGTATGTTTTTTTACAGCTTATTTAACTAAAGCTTAATTGTTCAAACTAGGTTTGCAGTGCACACTCGAGTACTTGCAAGCCTAAGTATGAACACAGGTATATGCATAGACGGTTTTATCCAAGCCTTCTGCTAAAAGAGCCAAAAGCTCGGAGTTGAGATGACTGAAGATACAGTGCAACAACCACCTAAAATTGAATTTCCTTGCGCGAATTATCCAATTAAAATTATTGGTGACAGCTGCGAGGCTTTTGCTGATATCGTCCTTGAAGTAGTGCAGCGTCACGCGCCAGAAACCGATCCAGCCGCAATTACCCGACGCGACAGTAGTAATGGCCGCTTCTTGTCGGTGCAAGTGCACATTCATGCACAAAGTATTGAGCAACTGGAAAAAATCAACAGTGATTTACGCGAGACGGGCATAGTGCGCATGGTGCTCTAATGTCTAGGTCTGTTGTGGTTCGGCATTTAGGCTGTGTAGCCTACGAGCCAACTTGGCATGCCATGCAGCACTTTACCCAAAACCGTGACGCCGATACTGCGGACGAAATATGGCTGCTTGAACACCCGCGTGTTTTTACCCAAGGGCAGGCAGGTAAAGCAGAACATGTGTTAGCCGCTGGCGACATCCCGGTTGTTCAAGTCGATCGCGGTGGACAGGTGACTTACCATGGCCCAGGCCAGTTAGTCGCTTATGTCTTGGTGGATGTGCGCCGCGCAGGCCAAGGCGTACGCGACTTGGTCACGAGCATTGAAAACAGCTTAATTGATCTATTGGCTCAGTATGATATTGCCGCACAAGCTAAGCCTGATGCTCCCGGCGTCTATGTTGGCGATAAAAAAATTGCTTCATTAGGTCTGCGCATTCGTCGCGGCTGTTCTTTTCATGGTTTGGCCTTGAATGTTGATATGGATTTGCAGCCGTTTCAGCGAATTAACCCCTGTGGTTACGCAGGCTTGCACATGACCCAGTTGCGTGAAGAGACGCAACAGCCTGTGGACATGGCTGAAGTAGGTGTCCGTCTGCGTGATGCGCTCGTCTTACACCTGAAGTTCAGTGAATACATAACCCTTACCGATGGGATTGAATGCTATGAGTAATCAAGAGGCTCCAGTCAGCGCTAAACCCGCTAAAGTTGAAATGGGTGTTAAGTTGCGCGGTGCAGAGAAGTTAGCGCGTATCCCTGTAAAAATTATTCCGACCATTGATGTGCTGCGTAAACCCGATTGGATTCGCGTACGCGTGCCAGTCTCGCCTAAGGTTGAAAACATTAAACAGACCTTGCGTAAGCACAAGTTGCACAGTGTTTGCGAAGAAGCGTCGTGCCCAAACTTGGGCGAGTGTTTCTCCAGTGGCACTGCGACCTTTATGATTATGGGTGATATCTGCACCCGTCGCTGTCCATTTTGTGATGTTGGCCATGGCCGTCCTAATCCCTTGGATGAGAATGAGCCGCGCAGCTTAGCGGTCGCGATTGCCGATATGAAGCTTAAATATGTAGTGATTACCTCGGTGGATCGCGATGACTTGCGCGATGGCGGTGCCCAACACTTTGCTGATTGCTTACGTGAAATTCGTGCACTGTCACCCCATGTTCAGCTCGAAACCTTAGTGCCGGACTATCGTGGTCGCATGGATATCGCTTTAGAAATTACTGCGACTGAGCCACCAGATGTATTCAATCACAACCTAGAAACCGTACCGCGCTTGTATAAAGCCGCACGTCCGGGTTCTGATTTTGAATGGTCGTTAGATTTGCTTGAGCGTTTTAAGCAGTTGGTGCCAGGCGTGCCGACCAAGTCAGGCTTGATGTTGGGGCTTGGTGAGACCGATGAAGAAGTGATTGAAGTGATGAAGCGTATGCGTGAGCATGATATTGACATGCTGACCCTCGGCCAATATTTGCAGCCATCGCGTGACCACATGCCAGTCCAGCGCTACGTGCACCCTGATGTGTTTGCTTGGTTTGCCGAGGAAGGCTTGAAAATGGGCTTTAAGAATGTTGCATCCGGTCCGTTGGTGCGCTCTTCTTATCATGCTGATCAGCAAGCGCACGAAGTACAGTCATAATAAAAAACCCGTATCTGCACAGATTGGCGAATACGGGTTTTTTGATGCGTCGATCAAGCAGTGTGACCCAGTGATTAACTCGGGCAGCGGGCGAAGCTTAGCGCTCTAAATATTGCAACTTATTCGCTACGCCATCCCACTCTTCTGCATCGGGCAGAGGATCTTTCTTCTCGCTGATGTTTGGCCAAATATCAGCTAAGTCTTTATTTAGCTCAGTATATTCTTGCATGTCATCAGGCACTTCATCTTCTGCAAAAATCGCTTCAGCAGGGCATTCAGGCTCACACAGTGCGCAGTCAATGCACTCGTCTGGATGAATAACCAGAAAGTTTGGGCCTTCATAGAAGCAGTCTACAGGGCAGACTTCTACGCAGTCGGTGTACTTGCATTTAACGCAGTTATCAGTGACAACGAAGGTCATAACTAGCTATCTCCTAGGGCTGGTAACTTGTGCTCTATCTACGCAGAGCTGACAAGAAAAAATTACGCGCGGCGTCAGACCGCGCAATCAGTAAATTAAAGGTAGCAATTCTAACAGCTTGTACTCAATAGCGTTAGATTTGAGACTTCCAAGCATATAACAGATCAAGTGCCTGTTTTGGCGACAACTCGTCTGGATTGGTGTCTTGCAATTCTAGCAGCAGGTGATGCGGCTGCGTAGCGAATAAATCACTTTGCATTGGACGTTGACCATCGGTGCTGCTCTGTTGGGCTTGCATAAGGCTGCTGTCTTCCAGCTGTTTGAGATGCTCACGTGCCCGCGCAATTACCGCAGAGGGTACGCCAGCCAACTGCGCGACCGCGAGACCATAGCTTTGATTGGCAGGGCCACTACGGACATTATGTAGAAACACGATGCGGTCTTGATGCTCAGTGGCAGTCAGGTGCACGTTAGCAACGCTGCTTAAGCGCTCTGGCAGTGATGTCAGCTCAAAATAATGCGTGGCAAACAATGTCCAAGCTTTCAATTCAGCCAATTGTTCAGCGGCTGCCCAAGCTAAGGATAGACCATCAAATGTGCTGGTACCGCGGCCCACTTCATCCATGAGGACCAAGCTGTTGGCACTGGCATTGTGCAAAATATTAGCTGTTTCGCTCATTTCCACCATAAAGGTAGAGCGACCACCCGCCAGGTCATCGCTGGAACCAATGCGGGTAAAAATGCGGTCGACTAAGGATAGCGCACAGTGCTGTGCAGGAACAAAGCTACCGATGTGCGCGAGCAGTACGATCAATGCGGTCTGGCGCATGTAGGTGGACTTACCGCCCATGTTTGGACCAGTAATGATCAGCATGCGCGTTTCATCGTCCATTTCCACATCATTGGCGACAAACGGCGTGGTTAATACATGCTCGACCACTAAGTGACGGCCTTGCTTGATATCCAGCAGCGGTTGCTCGGTAAAGTCTGGACGGCACAGATCGAGGCTCAGCGCGCGCTCAGCTAAATTGCTGATCACATCCAGTTCAGCTAATGCTGCCGCGCTGTTTTGTAGCGGTGCAATATGGGTAATTAGAATGTCCAGTAACTCATCATACAGCTGCTTTTCACGGGCGAGGGCACGGCTCTTAGCTGAGAGGGCTTTATCTTCAAATGTTTTTAATTCTGGGGTGATAAAACGCTCGGCACCTTTCAGGGTTTGCCGACGAATATAATCAGCTGGCGCTTGCTCTGCTTGCTTGGTTGGAATTTCAATAAAGTAACCGTGGACACGGTTGTAGCCGACTTTTAGGTTAGCCAGGCCGGTGCGTGCTTTCTCGCGGGTTTCTAGATCGATTAAATACTGTCCAGCGTTCTCACTGATCGATAGCAGCTCATCTAACTCAGCGTCATAGCCTATTTTTAATACGCCTCCTTCACGAATCACCGCTGGTGGATTATCAATAATCGCGCGGCTTAACGTCTCTGAAAGTTCGGGGTAAACGCTTATGGCTGTGGCGAGTTGCTGGATGCGAGCAATATCAAGGCTTTTCAGCACCTCTTGTAACGCCGGTAGTGCATTGAGTGCATCGCGCAGACGCGCTAAGTCGCGTGGGCGTGCACTGCGCAAACTGATACGCGCTAAGATCCGCTCGATATCACCGATGTCTTTGAGTGCCGGCTGCACACTCTCAAAGTGATAGTCATTGAGTAGGTAGGCAATCGCATCTTGACGCGCTTCGAGTACTGCGCGCTGGCGCAATGGACGATTCAACCAGCGGCTCAGTAAGCGGCTGCCCATGCTGGTCTGACAGCGATCGATCACTGATTGCAAAGTGTTGTCGCGACCGCCAGAGAGATTTTTATCCAACTCGAGGTTGCGCCGTGTGGCCGCGTCCAGCACCACTGTTTCACTGATGCGCTCATGATAAAGACTGCGGATATGCGGCAGTGCGGTACGCTGAGTTTCTTTGGCGTAATTTAATAAACTGCCGGCTGCGCCGATGGCAAATGATAGTTGCTCACAGCCAAAGCCTTTCAGGTCTTGGGTAGAAAATTGTTGGCACAAAGCTTTGAGGGCGCTGTCGTAATCAAAATCCCATGGTGCGCGACGCTGGGTGCCACGACGTTTTTCTAGAGCGCTTGGCACCGACCAGTCATCAGGAATTAACAACTCAGCAGGGTTGATGCGCTCAATTTCGGCAAGCACGTTTTCTTCATTGTGCAGTTCTTGCACACTGAAGCGTCCGCTGCTGATATCTAAAACGGCCAAGCCAAACAGGTTATCTTTACCCAGTAGTGCCGCAACTAAATTGTCGCGTCGGTCATCCATTAAGGCTTCATCGCTGACCGTGCCGGGCGTTAGGATTCGCACCACTTGCCGTTCAACTGGGCCTTTGGTGGTAGTGGCCGGGTCGCCGGTTTGCTCACAGATGACCACTGATTCGCCAAGACTGACTAAGCGCGCGAGATAGCCTTCAGCGGCATGAAAAGGAATGCCTCATAAAAGAGTTCATAAAAATCACCCATGCGATAAAACATGATCTGATCAGGGTGTTGATTTTTCAAGCGCCAATACTGTTGCATCATCGGCGTGTGGTTACTTAAATCTGTAGCACTCATAATGAACTGACTCAATTGCGTTGCAAAAGCGCTAGTCTAGCGGATTGCACAAAAAATTTATGCACTGCCAAGGCTTGCTGCGCTGAAAATGGCGGCGAAAGTGCAAGTTGGGCAGGCGGATTAAATAAAAGTTGA
>SMEQ01000668.1_pt1 | contig 10001 bp, 4 predicted proteins | sample 2456281 | NCBI WGS metagenome assembly SMEQ01 (sample SAMN10132596, study PRJNA489261) | soil metagenome | isolation source: day1 antibiotic-loamy sand soil ammended with raw manure from dairy cow... | place: USA | collected 2015-04-01 | reverse complement strand
AGCCGACAATGATTTCTTAAATCAAGCTATTTACATATCCACAATCACTGCGTTTTCAAATAAGCACTTGGCGTGCCGTGACTGGAAATATACAAATAGCGCACTGCTCGGGTAGCCGCTACGTGGAATAAAGCGCGCTCATTTAAATCAGTTAAGCGCTGCTCCACCACGTCCTGCGAAGCTTGCATGGCAATACGCAACGGTACTACACCATCATTAATGCCAGCCATCATTACGCAGCGGAACTCCAAGCCCTTAATGCGGTGCATGGTGGCAAAACGCACACCGTCTTTAGAGCGATCATCAATTTTTTGCCGTGACAAAGTATGTGTTGCAAAACCATGACTTTGTAAAATCTGCTCATAAACACTGCACAGCTTATTTGTTCGCGTGACGATGCATATTTCAGATAAAGAGACACCTTCAGATTGCAGTTGCTCAACTTGCTGAATAATCCACTGTCCTTCGCCGGCTAGATCAGCACAGCTCTGCACGATCGGAGCTTGGCCTAAAACCAAAGAGCGATAATCTTTTGTACCATCAGTACCACCATCAAGATCATCAATCTCTACCCCCTCTAACAGCGCTGTAGCATAACGACGAATTAACTCCGTGGTGCGGTAATTGATTTTCAGCTTACGGCCACGCCCCATAATATTAATGCCGCATTGGCTGAGGCTAGTTTTGCGCTGATAAATACGCTGATGGGCGTCGCCGACAATAAACATATCGTTGGCCTGCTCTGGCACCAACGCGCGTAATAAGCTTAGCGCTTCAGCTGCAAAGTCCTGTCCTTCGTCCACCACAACCGCATGGTAACTGCGCTTATCATCACCTTGTTTAAGCAATTCAAGTGCATGGTGTACTGCGTCCTCAGCGGTAACAAAACCTCCTCGCGCTAGCTGTTCACGCATTTCTTCGAACACAGGCCAAATATCAGCACGCTGGCGGCGGTTCAATGCCACTCCCCGACCAATACGACTAGCAGTAAAATACTCCTGCCGACTGCGTACCTGCTGCGTCAAAATAATCCGCTGCCATTCCTCCTGATAAAAGCTATCAGGCAGTCCTAGCTCACCAGGTACTAACGCCATGGCTTGCGCCCAGCAATTCTCGTACTGTTTATCACGGCCACCTGGATAAATGATGCTCGATTGATAGCCGTTGCGCTTCACAAACTGGCTGACCCACGCATCAAGGTTGATCACTTCAATACGCTGGCTTTGTTCTGGCGTACAGATTTTGCGCAAGTTATCAGCAATGTCTAAGGCCAAGTTACTGGTAAAGGTGGTAAATAATAAACGAGCACCCTTAGGCCAACTCGACTGCGCGACTAACCAGCGTGCACGGTGCATAGCAACAACTGTTTTACCTGTGCCTGCGCCACCTAAAACCCGCACCGGACCATTCCAGTCGCGCTCAACCAGCTGGCGTTGTGACGGATGTAAAAACACACGCCAGCGTTCTAAGGGCGCATTGAGCATACGACCTAACTCTTGCTCATCCTCAGGCACATGGAAACGGCGTTGGGTAGCTGGGTGTTCTAACGCAGCTTCAAAATCTTGGGTATCAATCGGTAGCTGCTTCGGCGCAGTATATTCTTGTAAAATATCGCTTAACGAAGTGCCGGCAGCCAATAAATATAAAGCCTCAAATGCCTCAACAGGCAAACGCGCTTCAGCTTTTTCTAACGCTCTTTCACTGGTCAAAGCTTGCACTAAAGCAAGGCGTTCCTGCGGCACACCTAAACGTAATAAAGTTGCGGTATCCAGATTAAATAACGGCGTTGTCGGCTCAGCGTTTTCTTGTGCCCGCGCAGCATCAGCTATGCGCTCAGCTTGCTCATCAGCGGCCGCAGGTGCAACAACTCCACTATTTTCATCCTCAAGCCCATGTTCAACTTCAAATAACTGCAAGGAACCTGTGGTCGGGTGAATTTGGCAGCGGTGACGTTCTGCCCAAGCATAGGCGTCATCGTGCTTGTCGACCCACAACAAAATATACACATTGCCTTGCTCTGGACTTAAAACAATACCGCGATAGTTTTGATCAATGCGCACAGAGCGAAAGTTACTGTCGCGTGCATTACGAATGACTTCATAGTTAATGCCTGGTGCTCGTGGATTGGCACGAAACTTACTGACAAAATTCATCACGGCTTTTTGCTGAGCACGAGGAATTGCGGCAAAAGCTTGTAAAAAACCATCACCTAATGCCACTTTTGGCTGTAATTTAGACATAACTTATTCCTCTCCTAAAGCTGTTTTAAGTTGCTCAAGCCAGTTATCCGCCTGTAATGAAATAAACTGCCAACCCTCTAACTCTGGTAACTGATCGATATCTTCGGCAAAAACCGCAACGGTTAAATGCTGCCAAGCCAGTTCTGCTGTGCCTATCGTCGCGCCATCTGTATCCAGCAAATCGATACCGACCTCAGGTGCTGATTGCGTTATCGCCTGCACCGCTTGCGCCTGCTCAGCAGTTAAACAACTCAATTCAAATAGATCTTGCCATCCAGAATCCATAACCCCTGCAGATGCGTCACCTGTATTGCAATCAGCATGCTCAGCTAACAATTCACTAAACAGCCCAGACTGCAGGCCAGAGTGAGTAGCAACACTAAAGTTTGATGCATATTGCAGCACGTTAAACGCCTGCCAAATGGCACGCCACTTATCTTTAAAATCTTTGGTTTGAGTACTTGAGCCCTGTGCAGAAGCAAATTTTTCAGAGACAGGTTTTTGCGCCAAGCTATCATTCAAAGACAGGAATACATGAATACGCGGTGTTAGCGTGGCTAAGCTGACTCGATCTTCTGGAGCAATATAACTGAGCAACTGCCAAGCACTATTTTCACTCAGAGTGCTCTCCGCTGTTGCTTGCCAGGTTTGCGCTTGGCTAGCTAAAGCGCTGAGTAATGATTCACGCCACTCTTCTCCACTGGCCATTGCCTGTGCAATAAAAGTTTCCAAATCAGGACGATGCAAGAGTTGCAGAACGGCAATACATAAAGCTGATTGAGTCAGCTCTTGTTGAGTCTGTGTCTGTTTTTTCAGCCAGGCCGTCAGCCAAGCAAAACCGCCTTGTTCCAGTAATGCACGCACATCAGTAATGCTGCGCCAGCTGTGCTTCTTAGCTAGACCTTGCCACAAACCTTGCGCTTGACTGCCCGACTGCACGCAACTCAAAAGCAATTGCGGCATACTCACCGACTGTTCGCTATTTTCTGAATCCAAGTCATCCCACGTCAGCACCCAAACTCTACGACCTGAACGTAATAGGCTTAAACGCTTGCGTATATCATCGGTGAGCTTATCCCAGTGGTACTCAAAGCCATCTGTATAAATAATTAACTCATTATCTTTATTACGCTCTGCCTCTTTCATTGGACGCAAAACAAAGTCAGCACGGGTTTCTAGTACACCTTCAGCTGCGCCAAACTCAACCTGAGGTTCCAGCTCCCACATGCTATCGCCCGTATCAATCCAGTAGCCTGATTTGTTATTAATACGCTGCTTAGTCACTTTAAACTGCTTGCCTAACGCCTGTACAAAACGCTCCTCCAAGACACTTTCCAAGATATGATTGGTTGGCACCTCGCTAAGCCCATCTACAGCGACCAACTGATCACGGTGATGGAGAATCTTCGTCAGCACTTTAACTGCTGCTTGGCGCGAAATATCTTGGCGATGACGGCTGTTGCGGTAGGCCAAAATACAACTGTAACAACCATCTTTACTCGCATCGCTGACGCAGCTACAGGTGCTGAGCTTGTGCTGAGCTTGCTCTAGCATGCTAAACAAGGCTGCAGGGCTGGTCATCAGCTGCTTTAAATAACCTGTGCCACCAGGAATGCGATCATAAATAACCAAATATTGCTTGTTACCCGTAGTGCTTGGTTCAAGCATTTCTGTGACTTCAAGGTGCTGCACGGTACCGTGAAAATACTCTTTTAAACCTAAGCTAATTGCAGCTATAAACGAGCGACGAGCCACGTCAAACTCAGCCACTTCTGATAAGGGTAGTAAAATACGCACTGCTTCAGATTTAAGCTCACGGAATAAATACAAACTTTCAAACCAATCAGCTGCAGTTTCGATACTGTCGGGACGAGCCAACTTACAATCTAAAGCATGAATGAACTGGCCTTTTCTAGGCTTTTTACGACGCACCATGCCGCAATGCTTACAAATCTGGAAACCTGTACGTGAGCTATTTTGTCCTGCTACAGCAAAACTATTTTGTTCACCAAACTGCTCACCAAAGTTCACTTCACGAAACATTGCACTGCGCACAAACTCAAAACCAAAGGGCACTTCTTGATTATCAATACGCATTGCATTGCTGCAGTTTTTCGGGTCAATATCAATCAACAATTGTCGCTGGAAAAACTTCGGTTCACGTTGGTCGCTGTCGTCACTGATACGGTCATAACGTGAGTTAGCACGGGCATAGACTTGGCGCAATTTAAGCAAGCTCTGCTTTTGCTGCACATCCGCCCAATACGGATCGCCGCAACGTGGACAAGCACTGTGTTTATCACCGGATAACGTCACATCCTCACTGTAATGACAGCTTGGACACATGCGCCACTCACTGGGTGTGGATAATCGTAAATCCACTTGCTCAATACTGATCTTATGCTCGGACACGTAAAACACACTGTCAGGTACCAGCTCATTTAATGCTGCTTGCGCTGGCCGCTGGAACTTCAGCGAGACCTGCTCATAGCTGCTTTTACCGCCCTCGGCACCTGGTTGTGAATTTTCTTTTTTATCTGTTTTACGAACAATCACCGAGTTAAGCGTCACGCCCTCTTCAGGAAAGGCATAGTTGGGTAGCAAACCTTCATCGGTAAAAAAGTTAAGTGTTGGCTGCTTATTAATACTACTAATCAAAGCCAATAAGGCTGAGCGCTCACGCTTTAAGTCATCGAGTAGTTGATCACGAGCTGGATCGACGGGCTGCTTTTGCAAAGCGTCATAGTTTTTCTTTAAATCAACGGCTCGCTGACGATGGCTTTCACGGCTATTCAATAACTCTTGCAGACGATTAACAATACGCCAGCTTAACGGCGTGTGCTGTGCCTGCTCTACGGTGACTAAAGACGTGTCATTGTCAGCCGCCACCTGCAAGCCAATAAAGGTGCGCAGGTGCTGCTGACCTTCACTATCGAGCTCGGTAAATAACTGTATAAAACGGCCGAGTAATTGCTCTTGGTGTTCGTCGATAAAACTCAAAACATTATTTGGAAAGCCTTGCTGCGCGTTATTATTCTTCTGCTGCAAGCTGTTTAAAACACTGCCCATAATCGGAGCAATGGCATCTTCACTGACACCAGTCGCAACCCAGCGGTCAAAACAATAGGCAATCAGTTGACGCTCCAACACCGCCATTGCATTCAAAAAAATACCCGGCGTGGCGACATCACCGGCGATCATTTCTAGCGGCTCATTATAAAAATAATTGTCGTGATTATTTCCGTTAGCAATAGTTAGCGCTAAAGCATTACCGTTGCTACGTCCTGCTCGACCAATACGCTGCAAGTAATTCGCTTGTGCCGGTGGTACAGAACACAACAGCACTGCCGACAAATCACCGATATCAATACCCATCTCTAGCGTAGGCGTGGCTGAAAGAAGATTCACATCCCAGGCTTTATCACCATAAATAAAAGACTGCTCAATGGCTAAACGCTCTTTGCCTTCCAATAATCCCGTATGTTCACTGGTGACTAAACGTTTGGGTAAAGTGCTATACGCCAACAGCCCTTGCTGACCACTGTTCACAGGCACATAGCGACCTTTGCAACTGGCTTGCATACACGGCAAGTTCATCCAGTCTGCTTGCTGCTGCGAAGCGATGGTTTGTCGATTACCGCAGCTGTCACAGGCAAAACTGGCGACCGTAGTCACCACTTGCCAACGTTCAGTCTTTAGTAGCCACGCGCTCTCGCCTTTGCTGGTATTAAGCTCGGTTAGCCACTGCCCCTTACTCAAAACACTCAGCAAAATACGTACGGCTTGTTCATACTCGGCACTGGCAAAAAACTCGTCACCAGCCGCAATTGTTTTGTTAAACCAATGCTGATACCACTGGGAGCCACCACCCACTAAATTCTGAAAGCTACTGCTCACCGGAGCTAATGTCAGCGCAGCCGGCGGGCGCGCAGAAAAACCATAACCGGGTAGCCAAGGAACACGCTTTAATAAAAAGATGGTGCCGCCGTCGTGTACATAACTTTCGAGAACAGGGTCATAAAACGCACCGTGCTGGCGTAAGCGATGCAGGAAACCCAATAAAAAAGCTTGTACTTGTGCCAGCTGCAAGTCTCTACACTGTCCAAGTTCTTCTTGCCAATGTTTAAGCAGCGTGCGCGCGCAACTATTTAACGCAGCAGGATCAGGTTGAATAACCGCAACGGCGGAACGTTCTAGAGTGCGGCCAATCCGTGAACGCAGGCCTAGCTCTGTTAAGGCATCCCAACGCAAACGTTGACTGACTTGGTGTAACAAATCATCACTAACCTCTGCTCCCTGAGTTGTCAGCATCTGCTGGTAACTCGAAAGCCATTGCATATTCGGCGCAATAAAAGTGCCGACAAAACTTGCATTATCATTCAGCGTGCGCTGCCAATAACGTGGAACCTCATCAATAAAGCGCGACAAAGCCATATTATCGCCTTCTTTACGCACCACATGGGCCAGCGCTTGACGCACAGTTTGCGCGTAAGTGCGCGCACCGAAAAAACCAGCGCGATGAGCAGCGTCTTGCACTGAATCAGAAAAAGCAATCAGCTTATGATCGTCATTGCAGTGTGAGCCATAAATTTGCCCAATCGCCACACTGGCTAAACTGGCCGCACGCGAACCTAGAATCATCATGCTGCTCTTGGCCGCACAGCGCGGACAATCATCAGTACGGATGTTTTTAGGCTGGCCTTGACGCTCCACTTGTTTAACCAAGTAAGGCAACCAAACTTTTAACATGGGTTTATCGCAGCTTTGACAGTGTTCTTGATGCGCAGGTCTTAACTCACAACAGTGCGCACATAAATTAAGCACTTCATCAGCGCGTGTACTGCTATCAGGTTTATTTTCGCCAGCAACCAAAGGATATAAAAGTACCGAGTCCGGTGATTGAGCAAACCAACCCGCGTAAAAGCGTGATAGATCAGGATTAATAGAGCGCTCACCTTGCGTGCGTATTGCACCCCACGCAGCTGAATGACACTCACGACAATGCAACACTGGCAAATGTAGCGGCTGGGTAGGATCCATTAAATCATCGGAATGCACTAAGCGCGGCTGACGATCAACACTGGCCAACATACGCCGTAGCTCACGCAACCAGAGTTGCACGCGTACCTGTAAAAACGGGCGCACTTTCTGCTGCGAATCATCAGCCCAAATCCGCGCTGTGGAAATCAATGCAGTTAAGCTATCCAGCAACGCCAAAGCATACTCTGCGCTAGATAAAGCAAAGTCCTGCTGCCACTGTTGGGCTAATTGGCGCACATCAACCAACTGACTGGCTGCGCGTAGCAAACTTAAAAAAGCAGTGTGCTGGTGCAGGTATTCACCCAGAGCAACACAGGCCGCTCGGTACAGCGCAGGTTCCGCGCTGTCTAAGGCTAAATCCTTGCCAAACCACAGCTCTGCTTGACGGCGTAAGTACACGCCTTGCGGCAAGGCGCCTGGCAGCAACTCTTGCTCATAAACCTCAGGCCAGCCTGCTCGCAACTCAGGTACTGGGCTTGCATTGCGCTGTGCGTTGTCTTGAAACTGCTCAAGATATTCTTCCACTGTCATGCGGTCTTCAAGAATAATACTCTCGAGCGAGAACTCAGTAGCAAACACTTCGCTGGCATACTCTGCGAGCTGCTGACGCGCACTCTCACCACCAATAGTTGCCGAAGTACCAACACAAGCCAAACTATCTTGCAACTGTAACTTGTCACGTAAACGACGAATTAAACAGGCTAAATCCGTGCCTTGCGCACCATCAAAAGTGTGCAGCTCATCTACGACTAAGTAACGCAGTAAATCTTGGGTGTTGAGATTGTGCCGCCATAAACGCTGATCCTTGGGTCGCATCAGCAAAAAATCCAACATCTTATAGTTGGTTAATAAAATATCTGGTGAGTTATCACGCAAGGTATCCTGATTGGTAATCACCTGCTCAGGACTCATCATCCGCGAATCTGAACCACCATCTCCAGTAAACATGCCAACGGTAAGTTGTGGGCTAAGCCCCGCCACTTCCTTAGCAAAACGACGGGCTTGGTCAGTGGCCAAAGCGTTCATCGGATAGACAATAATTGCCTTAATGCCCTGACGACGCTCTTGCAGGCAATAATTCAAAATCGGATATAGAAAGCACTCGGTTTTACCCGAACCTGTACCGGTTGCTACTAGGGTGGACTGCGGCTGCAGACAGGCCAAACGCTCAAAGGCGCGCTGCTGGTGCATATAAGGCGCAAAACCCAGCTGCACATGGCTGAGTGGAGAAGCTTCAGCACTGGATGCGGTACGAAATGGCAGTTTGATTTCCAGCCATGGACCTTTAAGTAGATTGTCCGTTTTGGCAGGATCATGCAGAAACTGCTCCATCAAGCCCAAGTCACCCTCTCCCTTAAAGCCTGCCGTGCTCATCGGAAATGAACTGGATAGAAAGTTTTCCAATTCAGCTTTGATTTCACGGGCAATCAGGGATGGCAGCATGGAAAGTCCTTTTAATGGAAAAAAAGCAGCGGGCACATAGTAGCGCAATCTAGCGCAGGTAGACCAATGTTATGGGCGAATGGTTGTTAAACAGGCTACAAGCGTTTCCGTGCTTTGAGGTAAGCCTCATTGCGTTCTCGCTTACCAACTGCCACTACTATTACTATCAGCTCCTGATCGATAACCTGATAGACCAACCGAAAACCAATACTTCTCAGTTTGATTTTGTAGCAGTTAGGCATGCCCGATAGCGCATCTTTAGGGACATGAGGGTTAGAAAGCCGTTCTTTTAGCTTTAAATAAAATTGCTGCTGAATAGGCTTAGCGAGTTTGCTTAGCTCTTTTTGTGCAGATTGCTTAAATCCAAGCCTGTATTGAGCTGTCTCAGCGGGTCTGTTGGATAAGCTCATCAATATCTACCATGGTGACTGGTTCATCTTGGCGCTGCTTAGCTAGGTCTACTAGGTACATATCATCAATTAACTGCATCATCAGTTCATATTGTGCCGGTGGTACAGCATAAAAGGCAGGCTCGTTACGATTGAGGATGACTACAGTTTCGCCTAAGCCGTTACGAATGATGCCCATAGGATCTTTTTTAAGCTCAGTTACAGATGCAGACACATCGGCTAGGAGCGGCGTTAATTGTGGCATTTTATTCACCTCAGCGTACAGATAATGGGTAATCTTATTGAGATAATACATTAGCAAAGGCATCTTTAAAAGCGCTTTTAAAGATGTCTTTTCAACCTTGCAATTGAACCAACTGAAGCGGTGACTGCTGCCAGGGTAAAAATAAAAAGCATACTTCTCCAAATCCCGCGTTGCCACGGTACTGTGCTAAGAACCATCTAAATAATGCACCCATCAAAACCCACTCAAAGCTACGCAATTGCCCCTCTACTTTGCACAGTGTTAGCCTATGCACATTGCCCCATCAATCGCCAAGGCCAATGTACAGAGCTCACAAATGAAATTAACGACTGGCAAAAAACAAACCAAGACCACAAATAATTCCGAATCATCCAGCGCAGAGCTGTTCAACAAGGCATGGGAAAGAGTCGCTCATCAACAAAAGAAAAATGACCGTTTACGCGAACAAATCAAAACCTTCACCGAACAGGTTAGCGAGGCGGTTGAGCAGCAGGAAAAAGCCTACGTTACAACCCTGTATCAAAGTTGCGAGCATCTACTGGTGTTTTATGGCCGCAAATCTTTAGCTGCATGGCAACGTGAAGTGCTCATGGAGTGGATACTGGACTACATAGATACCATTAC
>SMEQ01001656.1_pt1 | contig 10014 bp, 12 predicted proteins | sample 2456281 | NCBI WGS metagenome assembly SMEQ01 (sample SAMN10132596, study PRJNA489261) | soil metagenome | isolation source: day1 antibiotic-loamy sand soil ammended with raw manure from dairy cow... | place: USA | collected 2015-04-01 | reverse complement strand
ATGTGTAACCGTGAATCAATATATGTTTAGATCTCGATCCAATCATTGCTACGACTCCTGTAACTCCTTGCGCTCAGTATCACCTTGGGCTCAGCCTAAGTATAATTTTACTTCGTACAAGGAGACATACAATGTCTAATCGCCAAACTGGTGTAGTTAAATGGTTTAACGATGAAAAAGGCTTCGGCTTCATCACTCCTCAATCAGGTGACGATCTTTTCGTTCACTTCCGCGCTATCCAAAGCGACGGCTTCAAAAGCCTTAAAGAAGGCCAGACTGTATCTTTCGTAGCTGCTCGCGGCCAGAAAGGTATGCAAGCTGAAGAAGTACAAGTTGTTTCTTAATTTGTGCTCCTGAAAAAACCCGCTTCGGCGGGTTTTTTTATGCCTGTAATTTGTCAATGCTTAGCCACTGACAAACCAAACACAAATAAAAACGCGCCACTTACAAAAAGCAAACCTTTTATAAGTGACGCGCAGTAAAACTTTTTAACTATCTAGCTAGCTTTTTACGGCAGGCTTTGCACCAGGTATCTCAGCAGGCTTACGCGTTGCTGGTGTAGAACGACGGAAATAACTGACCTGTTGCTGTCCACTAATTCCACGTGGCACTTCTTCAATCTCACCACCTTTCTTTAGGAAAGCGGCTGTTTGTTCTTCAAGTGTTGTACGCGAAGTCACAGCTTCTGCTGGCTTCGTACGAGTACTAGAACCTTTAATACGCATGACGACCTAATCCTCCTCAAAGGTTTTGGCCCACTATAATATGCCAAAAACGCATAAAAGTCAAAACCATATAACTTTTAGCTATAAAAAAGCAACACTAAGAACGTTTTTAAAACTTAACCGCGAAACAGCCGCAAGTGAAATAACCCATGCAGAGCAAAGATCACTCACACGGGATCATTGCGACGCAATAACTCCTCCGGCCAATGCACAATATATTCATCTTCTGGTGGCGGCATTTGCAAATGGTAACCTTGCGCGTCTAAGTTTTTTAGCACCTCAACAATATCCTCCCGAACCAAAGTTCTCTCGGGCGTTAGCACCAAATCAAATGCGTGCTTAGCCGGACCAAACAACTCTAGCAAAGGTGCTGGCACACGCTTCAATGCATCTGCCCGCAACACATACAGATACATTCCGCTCTTCTTAGTACTATGATAAACCGAACAAATTCGTTTCACTGTATATCCTCTAAACACTGCAATAATGACTCACCCAGCAACTCTCGGCGCCACCCTTGCAAACTCTCCGGCAAAGTATAAGGGCCACTGGGGTAGCCGCTACGCAAAAGCTCTTCAAGGATTTTTTTACGCAGCATCATTTCTGGGGCGATATCGAGCTTCCCCCCAAGATCCAGACCTATTTTGCGTAAACGCTTTAATAGTTTAGTTGCCTCAACGGGCAAAGGCTCAGGCAGGGCCGGCGGCCAATCTTGCTCAGGCAAACCCTTGGCCTGTTTAATCAGACTTAATAAAGTAGCGCCCTCTTTACGCAAGATACGCGGATGCATATCCTCCAACTGAGCCAGGTGCGTCATATCTCTGGGTTGCTCATTGGCCAACGCCCACAGCGTACTCTCACGAATAATGCGATTGCGCGGCACATCACGCGCGCGGGCTTGCAACTCGCGCCATGCTGCCAACTCTCGTAACACTGCAAGCTGCTGCGGGGTCAACTTCCACGCTAATTTCACTGTACGCCAAAACTCGTAAGGGTCAGGCTCTTGCTCATAGCTGGCAACTAAAGCGGCACCATCTTCCAACACCCAAGCATACTTTTGCTCAGTCAACTGCTGGGCAAGCGCTTGATAGACATCAACTAAGTAGGCTGTATCTTGCGCTGCATAAAGCACTTGCAGCTCGGTTAACGGGCGCTGCAACCAATCAGAGCGGGTCTCGCCTTTAGGCAGCTCAATGTCTAATAGCTGCTCCACTAAACGTGAATAGCCCATTGAAAAGCCAATATTTAAATACCCAGCAGCTAACTGCGTATCAAACATTGGCGCAGGCAGAGCGCCCACCAGCAACGAAAACACTTCAAGGTCCTCGCCGCAAGCATGCAGCACCTTGACCACCTGCGGATTATTAAAAAGCTGCGCTAAAGGCTGCCAATTATTAATCAACAAAGGATCAAGCAAGTAAGTATTTTCACCATCACTGACCTGCAACAGGCCGGCAATCGGGTAGAAGGTATCAACGCGGATAAACTCAGTATCCAAGGCTATAAATGCTAATGTATTCCAATATTTGCAGCGCTCTGCTAGCTCAGCGTCGCTGCATATCCAGTTAATTTGTATGGTCACAAGGGTGGTTCCTTAAAATTCACCTGCAGTATACAAGCCTCAGCACCTCTTAACACAGCTACTAGGCGCTGAAGCCATGATCCTGAGCAAAAGTCCTGCACTGTTATTGTGTTATAAATGCTGGGAAGTACAATTCATTAAACTGTTTCAGTGTTGGGGTGGCTTTTGATCAAACTTTTGTTAGTCGATGACCATGACCTGGTGCGCACTGCCATTGCGCGAATGCTCAGTGACATCAGCGATTTACAGGTATTAGGGCAAGCCAGTAGTGGCGAGCAAGCGTATAGCATGCTTGCTGATTTAGAGCCGCACGTTGTCCTAATGGATATTCGTATGCCTGGCATTGGCGGCCTAGAAGCCACTCGTAAAATCAAACAGCGCTTCCCGGAAGTTAAAGTGCTCGCACTCTCCGCCTATGCCGACGCCCCATTCCCGACCCGTTTGTTACAAGCTGGTGCCAGCGGTTACCTCACTAAAGGCAGCTGCATTGAAGAAACCGTCCGTGCAATTCGTCTAGTCGCCGCTGGTAAACACTACTTAAGCCCAGATATTGCCCAGCAGATGGCCCTTAAGTCATTCGATAACAATCAACACAACTGCCCATTCGAGCAACTGTCTGACCGTGAAATGCAAGTATCTTTAATGATTGCCAACGGCCAAAAGATTCAGTCAATTTCTGACCTGCTGTGCGTATCACCAAAAACAGTCAACACCTATCGCTACCGGATTTTTGATAAGCTCAACATTGAAAATGACGTGGAGCTGGCATTACTCGCCGTACGCCACAATCTTGTTGAAAACTCCAACCCATAAGCCTACCAATGACCAGCCAACTTTTTGATGCTTCCGCCTTCTTGCGCTCTTGCACCCAACACCCAGGGGTATACCGCATGTTTTCGGCTGATCAGCAATTGCTCTATATTGGCAAGGCTAAAAACCTTAAAAACCGCTTAAGCAGCTATTTTAAAACCACAGTTAGCGCACCTAAAACCGCAGCACTCGTTGCCAAAATAGCCAGCATCGAGCTAACTGTTACTGCCAACGAAACAGAAGCGCTTCTACTTGAACAAACCCTAATCAAGCAGTGGCGACCGCCCTACAATATTTTATTGCGTGATGATAAAAGCTACCCTTATGTCATTGTCTCTAGCAATGAGTTCCCACGCTTAGGGATGCACCGCGGTAGCAAAAAAAAAGCAGGCCGCTATTTTGGCCCTTACCCCAGCGCTGGGGCGATTAAAGAAAGTCTCAGCCTGCTGCAAAAAGCCTTTAAAGTGCGCCAGTGCGAAGATAGCTTTTACCACAACCGCAGCCGCCCTTGCCTGCAATACCAAATTCAACGCTGCAAAGCACCCTGCGTAGGTTTAGTGGATGCCGCTGAATACGCTGAAGATGTACGCCTATCTATCATGTTCTTAGAAGGTCGCAGCAACGCTTTAACCGATGAGCTAACCCAAGCCATGGAACAGGCTGCACAGCAGCTTGATTTTGAACAAGCTGCTGCACTACGGGATCAAATAGCGCTTTTACGCCGCGTTCAAGACCAGCAAAGCATGGAAGGCGGACACGGCAATGTCGATATTATTGCCGCAACAGCCACAGCTGGCGGTGCCTGCGTGCATATAATCAACGTCCGCGACGGTCGTGTTTTAGGCAGTAATAACTTTTTCCCACAAGTTGCTATTGAAGAAGACAGCGCCAGCGTCTTAGCCGCATTTACCGCGCAATACTACTTAGGCCGCCAAGATCGCGATTTTCCCAGTGAGCTTATTGTCAGCAGCGACCACGCCGACTGGCCAGCAATTGCCGCAGCTATCGCCCAACAATGTGGCCAACACATTGGTATTCGTTACCGTGTTCGCGGCACGCGCGCGCGCTGGCAACAACTGGCTATGACCAATGCCGAACAAGCCCTGCAGACTCGCTTGGTCAATCGCACGCAAATGGCCGCGCGTTTTACTGCTCTAGCCAAAGCATTAGAGCTACCTGAAGCGCCCAACCACTTAGAGTGCTTTGATATCAGCCACTCCAGTGGCGAGGCAACTGTTGCTTCTTGCGTGGTGTTTGGTCCTGAAGGACCGCGCAAATCTGATTACCGCCGTTACAATATAGAAGGTGTTACCGCTGGCGATGACTATGCGGCAATGCGCCAAGTGCTCCATCGCCGACTCAGCGGTGCGCTAGAAAACCAAGGCAAACTGCCTGATGTACTCTTAGTTGACGGCGGCAAAGGTCAACTGAATATGGCCCGCGAGGTTTTTACCGAACTGAAGATAGAGCACGTTCTGCTGCTCGGCGTAGCTAAAGGCGCGACTCGCAAAGCAGGCTTTGAAACGTTATACATCAATGACACGGCAACCGAACTTAATTTACCCAGTCACTCGCCTGCCTTGCACCTTATTCAACAAATTCGCGACGAAGCTCACCGTTTCGCCATTACAGGGCACCGTGCGCGCCGCGGCAAAACTCGCCGCACCTCGGTACTCGAAGGTATAACAGGCGTCGGCCCTAAACGCCGTCGCGAGCTGCTAAAATACTTTGGTGGCTTACAAGAGCTATCCCGTGCCAGCGTCGAAGAAATCGCAAAAACCCCTGGTATCAGTAAAACTCTTGCCGAATCTATATATAGTGCACTGCGCCAAGGGTAAACTATCCTCCTTCAAATCTTTACCAAGAAAATAATTACTCAATGAATATCCCAAATATTTTAACTGTAATGCGCGTGGCACTGATTCCCGTCTTTATTTTAATGTTCTACTTGCCATTTTCTTGGAGTTACTGGGCCGCCAGCGCCGTTTTCGCCTTCGCCAGCTTCACTGACTGGCTGGATGGCTATCTGGCTCGCCGCTTAAATCAAAGCACCCCTTTCGGCGCTTTCCTTGATCCCGTAGCCGATAAGCTTTTAGTTGCAGTGGCTTTAGTGCTCTTAGTCGCGGAGCATGCAAACTTATGGCTGACCTTGCCGGCAGTGATTATTATCTGCCGAGAAATCATGGTATCGGCTTTGCGCGAGTGGATGGCCGAACTGGGTGAGCGTGCGCAAATTGCCGTTTCCAATATAGGCAAATGGAAAACCGCAGCACAAATGCTGGCTCTAATTATTTTACTGGCCAACCCACCTGCGTTTAATCAGTGGGTGATTAGCGGTTATGCTTTACTGATACTTTCAGCAGTGCTGACACTGTGGTCAATGGTCCAGTATTTACTGGCAGCCAAACCACATTTACACACCAAACAAAAAGAAGATTAACTTTTTTACAATCAAGGGCTTGACTAAATATTCTGATTCGCTATTATAGCGCCCGTCACCAAGACATTGCGGGAATAGCTCAGCGCTTAGTGCGGCGTTTTTGTTTAGGCCGGGTGGTAGAGTGGTTATGCAGCGGATTGCAAATCCGTGAACGCCGGTTCGATTCCGGCCTCGGCCTCCAAACAAATTAAAAGCCCCTAGCAGTAATGCTCAGGGGCTTTTTTTTGCCTCTTAAATGCCGCCTAACTCATACCGCAAACAGCCACTTCCAGCAAAGCCCCACCTAAAAGTCACAGTTGTGCACTGCATTAGCACGTTGTAGGCTTGATACTCCTTGCACTCAGTGCGATACATTACTAACCGGTCAGTGCAATAAAAGCTAAAAGCAGCTGGCAGCGCTAACCGCCCTTTTATTTTCTTACGGTAACCGACTGCATGCCTTACTTACGTACTTTTGGGATACTGGCCTTGACTGCTTCGCTCAGTGCTTGCCAAGTATTCACAGCAAACACCCAGAGCACAGAGCCCAGCACACGCTTGCAGGGTGCCCTGACCTACACTAATGCACAGTGGTTATTCCAGCCCTGCTCTTCATCTGACAACTACGTTTTAAAACCCTCGCAGGCACTGAGCGAAGAGCTCGATATGCTTCGCCCTGAAGCACCAGAAGGTTTATTTGTCGACTTCAGCGGCCATTTCGATGCCAGCAAGCAGAGTTTCACACCAACCCAACGCTATCGCCTACAAATCGAAGGGCACGGCTGTGACGATGCAGACTTTACCCGCTTATTAATACGAGCCAGCGGTAACGAACCCTTTTGGTCAGTACTGCAAACCCCTAAAGGTTTGATTTTAAACCTCCCCGGCGAGCCAGCGGTTGCCTTACCCTACATCGAAGAGCAACTCCCAGGCGGTCAATTTAATATCAGCAGCGAAGCCAACAGCCAAAATCTGCGTTTATGGATCAGTCCACAACAGTGCATCGACAGTATGAGCGGCACGGTTTATCACTTAACCGCTAAACTGCAACTCAACGAGCAAACCTTAAATGGCTGCGCAACCTTCGGAGCGTTACGCAATTAGAGTCAACACAGACCTCTATCAATTACGAACAAGGATAAGACAATGTTGCGAATTGCAATTAATGGTTATGGACGCATTGGCCGCAACATACTGCGCAGCATATTTGAGCGCGGGTTGCATACGAAACTACAAATAGTCGCGATTAACGACTTAGGTGATGCCAAAACCTTAGCTCACCTCACCCGCTTCGACTCAACCTTTGGTCGCTTTGCCCATGCAGTACAACTTTGTGAGAACAATTTAATTATCGGCGAGCAATCCATCCGCCTACTCAATCAAGCCGACCCTGAGCAGTTACCATGGCAGGCGCTAGAGGTTGATGTGGTTTTAGAATGCACCGGACGCATGAAGCAGCGAGCGCAAGCTGCGCAACACCTAAGCGCAGGCGCTAACCGTGTCCTCTTGGCGCACCCTATGGATAGCGCCGATCTGACCGTTGTCTATGGCATTAACCATCATCTATTGGACCAGCAACAAATTGTGTCCAACGCCTCCTGCACCACAAACTGTTTAGCCCCGCTCGCTAAAGTGCTGCATGAAGCAGTTGGCATCCAGCAAGGCATGATGACCACAATCCACGCCTACACGAACGACCAAAACCTTCTCGATAAAAACCATAAAGACTTATACCGCGCCCGTGCCGCAGCCAGCTCTATTATTCCGACTAGCACCGGCGCAGCCAAAGCCATAGGCTTAGTTATCCCCGAGCTGGCTGGCCGCCTAGACGGCATGGCTGTACGGGTTCCCACGCAAAACGTATCACTGGTTGATTTAAGCTTTATCGCTGAGCGCGAAACCAGCCAAACAGAAATAAATAGCATACTCAGCCAAGGTGCCGCGCAGCTTGCTGCGGGTGTTATGGAGTGCAACGAGCAACCGCTAGTATCCTGCGATTTTAATGGCCACCCAGTGTCATGCATCGCCGACCTGACGCAAACCCGTGTGCAAGGCAACCTGGTTAAAGTGCTGGCCTGGTATGACAATGAGTGGGCCTTTTCCAACCGCATGCTCGATGTTGTCATGGCTTGGCATAACCCTAAGTAACTGAGCGCTAGCATTGAGCAATACGCAAGCCTAGCGCACTGCGGCCTCATCAATAAGTGCCGCAGTGCGCACCTCTTTAAAGCTCGCCAAGCTTAATAATGTGGCGGCGGGTCATTCGGTGTTTCATCAAACTGGGTGTGCAAATCACTCTGGCGCTGCGCCAGCAACTCCAATTGGCGCTGCATATTAGCAATCAAACGCTGCTGCTCCACGAGAACATCATTCAGGGCTTGCACAGTGTCATCTTGAAAAGCCTGACGCATTTCCAGCTCAGCAATTTTTTGCTCCAAACTCATACCCCCTCCTCCACAGCAACCAAACCATATTCAATTAAGGTTGTACGCAAACGCACGCTAAGCTGCGCAATGTCTTCTGCCAAGTAAGGCTGCGCCTCACCCCGCCCCCACACTGGCGCTGGCCAAGCTTGGTCGCTCTGCATCCGTACTACCACATGCACATGCAACTGGCTGACCACATTACCCAAGCTCGCAATATTGATTTTATCCGCCTGATACAACCCCTTAAGCACCTGTCCGAGCAAACTGGCCTCCTGCCAAAGTTGCTGCTGCTGTTCTGCAGTCAAATCAAACACCTCACTGGCAGCCGCACAGCGGGGCACCAAAATCAGCCAAGGGTAACGGCTATCATTCATCAGCAAGACACGGCACAATGCCAAATCACCGAGAACAACTGTGTCTTGGGTCAAGCGTTTATCCATTTCAAACATAAGCACACCTTTTGTTTATTGCTTTAAATCAAGCCTAGCTGCAGAGAACAGGCGTAACTATAAGGTTTTATTGAGTTTACGTCCGCATCTGAATGCCTGCTGAATAGATCTATCAAGGGACTAGCAACATCGATAAGATAGCTCTAAAATATGTCCCGATTATTAGAGTAAGTCCTGCCGGCAAATGTTTTGCAGGCAAAGCAATCATCCAAACCAATCCAGGAGCATTATTTATGCAAATGATTAAGTTGAGCGTTATTGCCCTAGCAGTAGCCGCAGCAAGTACACAAATGGCGGTTGCAAGCCAGCAATCTGAGTCAAACGGTTTTATCGAAGACAGCAAGCTTGATGCACATGCACGAGTTCTGTATATGAACCGTGACTTCCGTAACGACACCAGCGGCAGCCGCAACAATTATGACGAAGAAACCGGCTTAGGTTTAAAAGCTATTTACCAGTCTGGCTTTACCCAAGGTACCGTAGGTTTTGGTATTGATGCGTTTGGCTTACAAGGAATCAAACTGGATTCTGGCGGCGGACATCATGACGGCCTTCGTATATTTCCAACCGACGGTCGCTCAGGCAAAGCACAAGATAACTACAGCCAAGCAGGCGGTGCCGTTAAAGCACGCATCTCCAACACTGTACTGAAATACGGTGAGCAGTTTGTAGACTTACCAGTGCTGTCAACTGACGATGCTCGTTTACTACCAGAAAGTGCTACCGGTTTCTTAGTAACCAGTAACGAAATCGAAAATCTAGAACTGAACCTTGGTCACTTCACTGCTTTATCAGCTATGAACCAGACCTACCATGACAGCAAAGGCAAAGGTCAATTACGCTCTTTAGATTTAGTCGGTGGTCGCTACAACTTCACTGATGATCTAAGCGCAGCGTACTTCTACTCTGATGCTGAACTCGGTCACAAAGGTGCTGGCAAAGAAACCATTAAAAAGCACTACTCCAATGTAAATTACGGTTTACAACTGGCAGAGCAGCACGGCCTAAATTTTGACTTCAATATGTACAACTCAAAGATCAAGCCGAGCGGCGAAAAGAAAAGCACCAACAATGTATGGAGCTTGGCAGTTGCTTACAACCTGTTTGATGCACACACCTTTACCGCTGGACTGCAGCGTGTAAGCGGCGGTAACGAATATGGCTACGACGGCGGCGGCGCTGTTTACCTGCTGAACGATGTTCAGTACCACGATTTTGCACAGAAAGGTGAAAAATCCTACCAAGTACGTTATGACTTAGACATGGCCACCTACGGTGTTCCAGGCCTAAGTTTTATGACCCGCTACGTTCGTGGTACTAATATTGAGAACGCAACAGCTACAGGTCGCAGCAACGATGGTCGCAACTGGGAACAAAACTTCGAAGCCAAATACGTTCTACAGAGCGGTGCAGCGAAAGATTTAGCATTCCGTGTACGTCAAGCAACCTACCGCGCTAACGATGCAGCTAACAAAGCAGACGCCAACGAAGTTCGTCTGATTGTTGAGTACCCACTGAGCATTCTATAATGCTTAAGCGGTAAACTCGCATCATTCAAGAAACCCAGCCTCGGCTGGGTTTCTTGTTTTCAGGGTAACCACAG
>SMEQ01000666.1_pt1 | contig 10015 bp, 5 predicted proteins | sample 2456281 | NCBI WGS metagenome assembly SMEQ01 (sample SAMN10132596, study PRJNA489261) | soil metagenome | isolation source: day1 antibiotic-loamy sand soil ammended with raw manure from dairy cow... | place: USA | collected 2015-04-01 | reverse complement strand
GAAGATAGGGCATAAATTAATAGAAGTTGAAGGCATTCGCCACACTCGCCAGGCACGCAACATAGAGCAGACACTCAAAAGTCTGCCTGGCATGATTGAAGTATCAGTGTCTGCATCAGGAATGGTGAGGGCCGAGTTTGAAAAAGCACAACTGAATGAAAGTGATATAGTAGAGGCGCTACAAAAAGAGGGCCTATCTATTCCGGATCAATTTGTTGATGCTAAAAGATATTTAGCAACTATTAAAAATAAGCCAGCTCAAGATAAAAGTGAGTCACAACCCTGTTGTCAGCGTGAACATAGTCATAGCGGAATATTTGGGCAAAACACCGAATTGATTTTCTCTATTATTTCAGGAGTACTCTTAGCCACAGGCTTTGCTGTCTCTTTCATTGCAACTGTTCCGGCATGGATTAGCATTGCCTTTTTCATTGGGTCCTACTTTTTTGGTGGGTTCTTTACCACAAAAGAAGCCTTAGAGAAAGTAATGAAAGGAGGCTTTGAAGTAGATTTTCTAATGATGGTTGCCGCCATTGGTGCGGCCATCTTGGGTAAATGGGTGGAAGGCGCTCTGCTCTTGTTCCTTTTCAGTCTGGGTCATGCATTGGAACACCATGCTATGAACAAAGCAAAGAAATCTATCAAAGCTCTGGCAGAACTTGCTCCCAAAACTGCGTTGCGCAAACGAAATGGAAAAACCGAGGAGGTTGCTATAGATCAAGTGAGAGTGAACGATGTAATTGTGGTAAGACCCGACAGCAAAATACCTGTGGATGCTGTTGTGATACAAGGTCAAAGCAGTGTGGACCAATCGTCCATCACAGGAGAAAGCATACCTGTGGACAAAGTGGCTGTCACGGACAATGAAATAGACTACGCTAAGGAAAAAGATATCAAAAGTGAGAATAGGGTTTACTCAGGCACAATCAACGGCAACGGTTCGCTTGAAGTGAAAGTGATAAAAGAAAGCAAAGATACTACTCTTTCGCGACTAATAACATTGGTAAATGAAGCTCAAACACAGAAATCGCCCACACAAAGATTCACCGACAAATTTGAGAAATACTTTGTTCCAATCATCTTAGGATTGGTTGTTTTACTATTAGGCGCATTTCTTGTAATAGAAGAAACCTTTAGCGATAGTTTTTATCGTGCCATGACCGTACTTGTGGCTTCAAGCCCTTGCGCACTGGCCATATCCACACCCAGCGCAATACTGAGCGGTGTGGCCAGAGCGGCAAAAGGAGGAGTGCTTATAAAAGGAGGCAGACCGCTGGAAGATTTAGGCGTGTTAACTGCTTTGGCTTTCGACAAAACAGGAACGCTTACCGAAGGTATGCCAAAACTGACCGAAGTAGTTGCGCTTGATGGTATAGATGAAAAAGAGTTGCTGAAAATAGCTGTAGCAGTTGAAAGCTTGAGCGATCACCCATTGGCCAAGGCAATTGTGAGAGATGGCAAAGAGCGTTTAGACGGTGAAAACTTTATAGAAGCGCAAGATTTAGAGTCGATACTTGGAAAAGGTATAAAAGCAACATTGACCAATGACCTAATATACATTGGCAATTTAGAGTTACACAAGAACATCGATGAGCTGAAACCCTCAACCACTATCAAAGAAAAAGTAGAAGCATTGGAAGAAAAAGGAAACACCACAATGCTTGTGCGACGCAACAACACATACATAGGCATAATTGCATTGATGGATACTCCCCGAAAAGAAGCTCGCAGTACTTTGGTGAAATTGAAGAAATTGGGTATCAAAAGAATGATTATGATAACAGGTGACAACCAAAAGGTTGCCGATGCTGTTGCCCTAGAAATAGGGATTACCGATGCTTGGGGCAGCTTGCTACCCGAACAAAAAGTAGAAGCCATAAAGAAATTGAAAGAAGCCGAAACTAAAGTTGCCATGGTGGGCGATGGTGTGAACGATGCTCCCGCAATGGCACATAGCACAGTGGGCATTGCCATGGGTGCAGCCAGTTCGGCAGTTGCACTTGAAACTGCAGATATTGCACTAATGGGCAACACATTGGATGCACTTCCTTTTGCTATTGGGTTGAGTAGGATGACGCGTCGTATTATTAAGCAAAATGTTTTTATTAGTTTAGGAGTTGTAGCGCTACTTATTCCTGCCACTATATTCGGTTTTGCAAATATGGCTGTTGCTGTAGTTTTTCACGAAGGCTCTACGCTTGTGGTTGTTCTTAATGCGTTGAGGTTGTTGAGATACAAGAAGTAAAAAAGTTAATGAAAGTATTGAAATAGAGAAATTAGAGTCATTAGGATGGAATTTATCTAAAAGTAATTATCTTTGCACATTATTCTTAATAGTGTGCAGTTTCGAAACTGCACAGAATACAAACATAAAAGAACAATAATGAAAGATTTTACTTGGCTTAAAAGCTTTATAGCGCTACTGATAGTATCAATAGCAACTACAACAACTGTTTTTGCTGGAGGTATACTCACCAACACAAACCTAAGTGCACGCTTTGCGCGTATAATGGCATTAGAAGCCTCAACAAACGCAGATGCTGCTTATTACAATCCAGCAGGAACTGCCAAATTGCCCGAAGGTTTTCACTTCTCATTTAGTAATCAAAGTGTTTTTCAAGAGAGAATCATCAATTCTTCTTTTGCCCCAATGACGGGCGATGGAACTAAGGAATATGTTGGTAAAGCATCGGCTCCAGTAGTACCAAGTTTGCAAGCTGTATACCGTAAAGGTAAATGGGCACTATCGGGTAATCTTGCTGTGACAGGTGGTGGCGGAAAAGCCACATTCAATGAGGGGTTGCCTTCTTTCGAATCACAAATATCAATGCTCCCACCCACAGTCAATCAATTTGGAATGGGATTGGCAGCTGCAATTCCCGGATCATCGCTCACATCTAAAGGCTATTCTGTAGATCAGTATATGCATGGCGTCAACTATATCTTCGGAGCTCAACTGGGTGGGGCTTACCAAATCAACGATATGTTTTCTGTATATGGAGGATTTCGTTTGAGTATTGTGCAAAACGAATACGAAGGTCATCTCACCAATCTAAAGTTGGATGTAGATGCAAAAGGATTAGGTGCAATTGGCTTTCCCGATCAAAGTGGATTTATGAATCCAACTCCTATCTTTGGTTTGATAAATAGTAACCCTTCTATTCCACAAGAAATGAAAGATAAGTTGCAACTACCCGGCAAAATTGCTGGAGAAGGAGCACACTTAGAAAGCAAGCAGTCAGGATGGGGAGTTGCTCCAATTTTGGGTGTTCACTTTTCGCATCAAGGACTTAATATAGGAGCCAAGTACGAATTCAAAACATCTTTGAACGTAGAAAATAAAACTACTGTGGATGACACTGGACTGTTTGCAGATGGAGTTAATACAGCTCATGACACACCTGCTCTGTTCACCATTGGTGCATCGTACGACATACTACCAAGCCTAACCGCAAATGTTGGTTATCATCTTTTCTTTGACAAAGATGCTTCAATGGCCAACAACAAGCAAAGACATTTAAGTGGAAACACCAATGAATACCTTGCAGGAGTTGAGTATCGCATCGACGATATGTTCTTGGTGAGTGCTGGAGGTCAAATTACTCGTTACGGCTTGGGCGATGCTTTTCAATCAGACCTTAGCTTTTCTGTCAATTCCTACTCAATTGGATTTGGTGGTGCGGTAAACTTATCAAAGAGTGTACAATTGAACATTGGCTACTTCTTTACCAACTATTCTGATTACAACAAAGCATCTGCCAATTATAATGGAACTGGCCTTGCTGGTAGCGATGTCTTTAGCCGTACCAATAAAGTATTTGCTGCAGGTATAGATTTCTCTTTTTAAGAAATAGATATATTGGACTGGCCTTTGCGCTTTGCCTTAAATGTAAAAAACCACCTCCAAGCTTGTCTTGGTAGTGGTTTTTTCTTATCTTGTATTTCCAAATATTATATCTAAACCTATAAAACAAATTATTATGGCATTAATGAGAAATCAAGTAGTAGTAATAACAGGCGCCGCCGGAGGTATTGGCAGAAGTTGCGCTTATGCAATGAGAGATTACAAACTGGTTGTATCAGACTACTCGCAAGAGGTTGTTGACAAGTTGGTAATGGAGCTTAGAGGTGAAGGAATTGATGCATTGGGACATGCAGCAGATATCACCGACCGAGAGGCCGTTGAGAGTCTGAAGAATCTTGCATTGCGTCAAGGAAACTTTAAGGCTGTCATTCACACAGCTGGTGTGAGTGGAGCAACAAAGGATATTAAACGAGTTTTTGATATCAATCTTAGGGCCACTGATATTGTGATTGATACTTTTCATGATATCTCCAGAAAAGATAGTGTTATTGTGCTCATTGCTTCGATGATGGGACACGCCATACCACCCAATACTGCTTATGATGAAGCCTTACGTAATCCTAATAAAAAAGATGCATTTTCTGTTGTAGAACCATTTGTGGAGAACAACTCTGACACGATGTATAATTTCACAAAGCGAGGCGTATTGCTGCTTTGCGAGGACAATGTGATGCGTTTCGGAAATATGGGTGCCAGAATTGTAACCATATCGCCAGGAGTAGTATTTTCGCCCATGGTAAAACAGGCATGGAACGACCATCCTGAAACAATGGAAGCACAGCGACGTATGACTCCTGCAGGCCGATATGGTGTGCCAGAGGATATTGCAGAACTTGCAAAGTTTTTGATTAGCGATGCTGCAGAATTCATTACCGGAACTGACATTATGCTTGATGGAGGATTGTTCTCACAAATAATGAAAGCTTCTGCTAAAAAAGAGCAACCCGCCATTAAAGATACTAAGCCAACTACTGAAGATACAAAGAATACAAAATCGAAGTAATCAAAACATCGATATTGAAGATTAAAAACTGCCCTACTTTTGTGGGGCAGTTGTTTTGTTCTAAAACGACTCTTTGCATAATCAGTACTTAGATTGGGTGAGGAAACACCGATGTAAATCTATTCATTTAATCCATCATAAACAGCATTCCGCAAAGCTCCAGCTTCATTGTCACCACTATATTCCCAATACATACCTCCTAATAATCCTCTCTCCTTTATAAAATTGCACTTGATGGCAATAGATTTCTCATTTTCGAAGGTGCATACAAACTCTCCATCATCATTAACAAGATAAGGTACTTTGGCTGTTTCATCCCATTTAACTTGATATTTGGTCTGCATTTCTAAATCTTTAAAATCCATAGGTCCAATAACACTTCTGTCACCTTTGCCATAGAAAGGCATTCCCAACACCAACTTTTGGGACGCAACTCCAGCTGCTAAATGATAGTTCACAGCTTCTTCAACAGTTATATGACCTGCAAGATCTGAGCGATATAGTGGAGCATGATGCTTTGGTGGCATCGCCATATCATAGGCCATGATATTAACAAAATCAACAAAAGGGTCAATTGCTTTAAAGTCGATATACTCAGCAGTTGAAACAGAGGCTAATGTCAACAACTTGTCTTTACCAATGGCTCTACGAATATCAGACATCAGAGAAGTGTAGTTTTGTGTATCTTCAGGCATAGACGAAATACCACCAGCACTACTGCTTGGATATTCCCAATCGATATCGACTCCGTCTAACCCATACTCGTGGATAACTCTCTGACAGTCTAATGCAAACTGCTGTCTGTTTGTATCATTTGCTGCCATTTCACTGAAACGACCACTTCCCCAGCCTCCAATTGACAACATAACTTGCAGGTGTGGGTGATGTTCTTTCAATGCTATAATGCTTCTTAGCCTATCTTCATTGTCAATGCGAACTCCATCAAAAGAATCAGTAACATGACCGAAAGCATAATTGATATGGGTGAGGTAGGTTGGGTCTGGCATGATATTACTCCACGATGTAACATAAGCTACAACAACCTTCTTATCTAATTTTTCATTAGATTGAGCACATCCAACAAACAAGAATGAGACAAAAAATAACAACAATAATATTCTTTTCATAAGTATGTAAAATTGAAGATATAATTATGAGTAAAATTTCTATTTAATTTATTAAAGTCAAAATGAAATATTTGTTTCTTTACTGGTCTTCTTCATCCCTCTCCTTATCCTTCCTCTTCAAAATATCCATAAGTCCATTAATTGGCTTATCATTTCCAATTGACTTCTGTGTGGGTTTAAGAGGGGTTTCTTTCTGTTCAGCAGATGGTATAGTGGCTGATTCAGAGTCGTCAGAGGTAGATTGACTTTTATCAATCCCATCCATTTTGGTCTTCTCTTCCAAAGGAGCATCTGCTTTCTCTTGAGCCTTCAACTTTTTGTTCTTACGCTGCGTATCGCGTGTTTTTATCAATTTGGTGTAAACAGCAATTGTATGATTGAGTGCTGTAATCAATCCCGAATAGTCAATGTCTTTATAAACGTGTTGGTAGTAATTGACCTGCTCAAACAAGATGTTCATAATATACTGCAACTCCCTTTGGATAGGTATTGTACTGCCTTTGTGTCTTCGTGATAATTGGGCTGATCTTTCGGCTCTTTTCTTTTCGTATCCAATGTTTGCGGCTTTCATTTCACCCAAGTAGGTTTTAAATCCTAATTCGTACAGTGCTGCTTTCACCTCTGGTTTGAGCTCCAGTTCGTATAAAAATCCATTTATGGCTGACTCAATAGCAGATTTGTCATTCTGTCTCAGATAATTTAAATAGCCATAAACTATAGGTTTTGCCAACTTTACCTTCTGTCGCTTGTCTGTAAGATCTGCCTTTTCCAAAGTTCTCATCTGATTGGTTATGATGGCAGCAAACTTTAGTCGTCTTTCATGCAATCTATCTACTTCGGGAGTAAGCAGATGTGGCCCAATGTCGTCTGATGTAGGCCTCAGTAGTTCAGCTTTTGATTGCATAGCCATCAAAACATCACAGGTGTCGCCAATGTACATTGCTTTGGTGTCATATCGGTCAATAACTCTCACCACGTCATTGAAAAATGTGTAAACTTCGAACTTGCGTTGCTTGGTAAAAGCTATTTTTCTTATCTCGACGATGCCTATTTTGTCCATATTTACTGAGTTTTACATTTGCACGGTTACTACTATAATGCTTTTTCACAAATATACCTAAAATAACTGAACGAAGTATCACTTTGGCAACAATCTTACTACAATATGCTCCTGTTCTTCGCAGTTTCAATGCACTTTTCATAGCATTGTACATGTACAATAACTGTTCTGGAGAGTTTTTTTATATTCTAATCAGCAGCCGAAAGCCTTTCTGACAAACATTTAATGCTCGTGCACAATGAGAAACAATCTTCAGGCAAACTTTTGATATAGATGGCAATCGCGGATTGTAACTCCAACTGACATTTAATACACTTAGCAACGTGCAAGGAAGGTTTTATTTCAATTTTTATCACAAAAACAAATTAAAGGAGCCTTTCACTCACTATTGTAATATGATTCGAGCGTTGAATCAGGGTTCAATAAACTATTGATCCCTAAATCAACAGTCGAATCAGTCATAAGTTAACGAATTACCCATGATTCAACAATCAAATCAATAGTTATTTAACTAATGAACCGCGATTCAACAGTCAAATCAGCGGTAAATAACGAAAGGAGTCTTAATTCAATTATTGAATCGCATATAAATAGCATATTTATCCCTGATTCAATCTGTTTTTGATATTAATTATTAGTTGAATGAGGTCTTGTACATGTACTAGGGTAACTTTATTTAGAGGAATGAGGTTCTGTAGCTATACGAAGGTATCAATTGTTTCGTGGAAGAGCTATTGTATTAGTACGAAGGTATAGATATTGTCCGGGAAGTAGTATTGTAGTATGTCGAAGGTATGAAATGTAAAGTTTTAAGGGTGTTGCAGCTGTAGGATGACATGAAATGATATAAAATAATGGCGTAGAAAAACACCCAAATACCTACCTAATTGCTACCCAATACAATTAATTTAGATTATCTTTGACGTTGTCAATCATAAATAACATTAGAACCTAACAGACAAACTTTCTCCTTAAACACAACAAGCATGAACTATTTGAATAACAAAGACAAGAAACAAGAACGAGTGAAATTCTCAAAAGCCTACCCTGCAGGTATATTATTCATATACTTGACACTATTCTCACTATTTATATCCTGTTCGGACAATCCTGATGTTGAACTCTCTTCTGCCTCCAAATTGGAGTCATTCACTTTTCAGTCTGAACACAATGTAAATTTAGACCAATCGGTAACGGGCAAAATATCTGATTTCGACGTCTTTGTATCAATTCCATTTAATTACTCGCTTGACGGATTGGTTGCTACGTTTAATTATCAAGGCAAATCCATACAAGTGGGAGGTGTGAATCAAGTAAGCGGTGTAACGGCAAATAGTTTTAGTAAACCTGTGGTTTACACTGTTGTAGCAGAAGATGGCACAAAATCCAATTACACCGTAACTGTGGCTAACCATCTGCCTCGTCTGCCAAGTGTATACATCAACACAGCAGGTGGTGCACCCATTTTGGATAAAGAAAACTATGTGAACTCGATCATTAAAATTGAGGACCTTGACACCTACTTTTCGAGTGAGGTGTCTGTTTCTTCATCGGGTAGAGTAAAAGGACGTGGAAATTCAACTTGGGGAATGCCAAAAAAACCGTATCGCATAAAGTTAGATAGCAAAACATCGCTTCTCGGCATGAACAGTCATAAAGACTGGGTGTTGCTTGCCGATTATTTTGACAAAACATTACTTAGAAACATCACAGCCTTTGAATTATCGCGGATTGCGGAAATGAGCTGGACGCCAACAGCCATCAGTGTTGAATTTTATTTGAACGGAAAATATCAGGGTGTTTATGCACTGACCGAGCAGGTGAAAGTGTCAGAAGAAAGATTCGATATAGATTTGGTAAAACCTACCCATATTTCGGGCGAAGCCCTAACTGGAGGTTATTTTCTTGAACTCGATTTTCATTTCGATGAGTTGTTTAAATTTAAAACAGATGGACAAAAATTGCCCATTATGTTCAAAGACCCCGAAAAACCAACAACCGAACAGTTTGCTTATGTAAAAGACTTTTTTAATAATGCGGAGAGGGTTTTATACTCAGACAATTTCAAGCATCAAGAGAATGGCTACCGTAAATATATTGATGTGGAATCGTTTATCGATTATTACATTGTGCAGGAACTATCTAAGAATGTTGATGGCAATATGCGGGGAAGTTGTTACTTGGCTCTTCGTCAAAACGGCAAAATAGAGCAACCACTGGTTTGGGATTTTGACCTCGCCTTCGGCAATGCAGACTATATTACTTGGGAACAAGGAGCCTCATCTTACGATTGGGATGGTTGGTACATTAAAACCGAGTCACCTTGGTTCGATCGTTTCTTTGAAGACCCTGCCTTTGTTGCTGAACTGAAAAAGAGATGGAACGAATTGAAACCTCAACTTGACCAACTGCCTGGTTTTATAAAAGACAACGCTTTAATGTTAGACTATGCGCAGATTCGCAACTTCGGTCCAAAAGCCAATGGCGGAGCCGGATGGGATATCAACTTGGTTGAATGGAACACAAACAGAGTGAGAGGTTCTTACGATGCAGAACTGAATTATCTGGTGAGTTTTGTTGAGAAGCGCATTGGATGGTTGCATACGAATATTAATAATCTGAATTGAAATTTCTTTGATTGAGAAGTTTAAGCAGAAAAAACATTAGCTGACAAATCTGTCAGTTAATGTTTTTCTATTTTATCCCATTAGAGAATTGTAGTGTTTAGAAGCCTACTTCTGATCACATGCAAAAGTATGTGTTTGCTTTTACATTTTACTTATTGATTTGATTTAAGTTTCTCCCTATAACAAATTTCACAGGACGCATCTACGATGCTTGAGTTGGAGTGGGTAAACGTTTACTACAAACGGTTCGACTCCTACGGAGTGTCTGTTCCTATTATGTTTCGAGAACAGCTCGTTATTATAACTGTGATGTATGCATATAAGTTTTCAAGG
>SMEQ01000665.1_pt1 | contig 10016 bp, 7 predicted proteins | sample 2456281 | NCBI WGS metagenome assembly SMEQ01 (sample SAMN10132596, study PRJNA489261) | soil metagenome | isolation source: day1 antibiotic-loamy sand soil ammended with raw manure from dairy cow... | place: USA | collected 2015-04-01 | reverse complement strand
ACCGAAATACCTTACCAGGTAAACAAAGCGCGTCTGATTGAGCGTATCGCTGAGTTGGTTAAAGAGAAGAAGCTCGAAGGTATTTCAGAGTTACGTGATGAGTCCGATAAAGACGGTTTGCGCGTTGTTATCGAGCTTAAGCGCGGCGAGCTTGGCGATGTTGTACTGAATAACTTATATATTCAAACGCAGATGCAAAGTGTGTTTGGTATTAACGTTGTTGCACTTGTTGATAACCAGCCAAAAATATTAAATCTCAAGCAATTATTAGAAGCCTTTATTAAGCACAGACGCGAAGTGGTTACTCGTCGTACGGTTTATCTATTACGTAAAGCCCGCGAGCGTGGCCACGTTTTAGAAGGTTTGTCGGTTGCTATTGCCAATATCGACCCAGTGATTGCCTTAATCAAAGCCTCTCAAACAACCGCTGAAGCGCGTGAAGCGTTAATTTCCGCTGCATGGGATCCAGGCTCGGTGCTAGGTATGCTAGAGCGCGCAGGTGAAGACGCTTGCCGCCCAGATGATCTGCCTGAAGAATACGGTTTCCGTGATGGCAAATACTATTTGTCACCGATGCAGGCGCAGCAAATTCTGGATATGCGTCTGCAGCGCTTAACCGGTCTAGAATACGACAAACTGATTTTAGAATATCAAGAAAAGTTAGAGCAGATTGCAGAATACCTAGAGATTCTGGGCAATGTAGAACGCTTGATGACGGTCATTCGTGAAGAATTAGTTGCCATTAAAGCAGAATACAATGATCCGCGCCGCACAGAAATTGTCGCATCGCAATTAGACTTAACGGTTGAAGATTTAATCACGCCGGAAGAGCGCGTAGTGACAATCTCACACGGTGGTTATGCAAAAACCCAGCCGGTCGAAGATTATCAAGCGCAACGCCGTGGTGGTCGAGGCCGCTCTGCAACAGCAGTTAAAGACGAAGACTTTATCGAGCATTTACTGGTGGCTAACACCCACGATACTTTATTGTGCTTTACCAACTTAGGTAAAGTGTATTGGTTACGTGTTTTCCAAATTCCCGTAGCTTCAAGGCAATCACGCGGTAGGCCGATAGTGAACCTATTGCCGCTGGATGAAGGCGAGCGTATTACCGCCATGCTAAAAGTCGACTTTAGAGATTTTGCTAAACCAGGCGATGCTGATACTGACGAGGAAGACGATATCATCGATGATGAGATCATTGATGAAGTGATCGTAGAAGATGTTGACGATAATGAAGAAGATGACGGCAGCGATGAGCCGACCGGCACCTATATCTTCATGGCAACAGCTTTTGGTACGGTAAAAAAAGTCACTTTAGAGCAGTTTAGAAAGCCGCGTAGCTCCGGTTTAATCGCATTGCGTTTAGACGAAGGCGATACCTTAATCTCTGCAGCAGTCACCGATGGTGCACAGCACATTATGCTGTTTTCCGACAACGGTAAAGCGGTACGTTTTCGCGAAAGCAAAGTGCGCGCAATGGGCCGTACCGCACGTGGTGTAAGGGGTATGCGTATCTTTGAAGGCCAGCAAATTATTTCTATGCTGATTCCAGAAGCCGATACCCATATCTTAACCGCCTCAGAGTACGGTTATGGTAAGCGCACAGCTATTGATGAGTTTGCTGTCCGAGGCCGTGGCACGCAGGGCGTAATTGCCATGCAGTGCAGCGAGCGTAACGGGCAGATGGTTGGCGCTATTCAAGTGTTTGAAGGCGACGAAGTCATGCTAATCAGTAACCAAGGCACCTTGGTACGTACACGCACCGATGAAATTTCAACGTCGGGTCGTAATACACAAGGTGTGCGCTTAATTCGCTTAGCCAATGAAGAGCTACTTGTCGGTGTACAACGTATTGCCGAGCAAGAAGAAGAGCTGGTTATCGATGAAGACGCTGGCGAAGACGGCGATACGCAAGTAACAGAGACTGACGCTGAATAAGCCAGTTTTTTAGGGATCAAAAGGACAAGGATGTTTTTTATCAACCCAATTAAAAATAGTATCAGGGGTATCACTGATGGCACGTGTTTATAATTTTTGTGCAGGACCTGCGTCTCTACCGGTAGAGGTGTTAGAGCAGGCACGCGATGAGATATTGGATTGGCAGGGCAAAGGTCTGTCGATTATGGAAATGAGTCACCGTAGTAGCGAGTTCGTTGCGGTTGCAGCTGAAGCTGAGCAAGATCTACGCGATTTGCTGTCTATTCCTGATGACTATGCCGTATTATTTTTACAAGGCGGTGCTAGCTCACAATTTAGCGCAATCCCGCTAAATTTATTAAAAGACGGCGGTGTGGCGGATTATGTCAACACTGGACAATGGTCGATTAAGGCCATTAAAGAAGCCAAGCGCTTCGGCAAAATCAATGTTGTAGCAAGTGCAGAAGACACCAATTTCTCCAGCATTCCCGCTTTTGATACTTGGCAGCTTAGCGACAACGCCAGCTATCTGCATTACACGCCGAATGAGACTATCGGTGGTGTAGAGTTTCACTGGGTACCTAAAGTTGATGCGCCGCTTGTTGTGGATATGTCTTCAACCATTTTGTCGCGCCCGATCAATGTCAGCGATTACGGTGTGATTTATGCCGGCGCACAGAAAAACATTGGCCCTGCCGGTTTAACCCTAGTTATTGTGCGTAAAGATTTGCTCGGCAATGCACAAGCTATTACACCAACCATGCTGGACTGGAAAGTGGCAGCCGATAGCGACAGCATGTATAACACGCCGCCAACGTTTTCAGTCTATTTAGCCGGTTTAGTATTTAAGTGGCTGAAAAAACAAGGTGGCTTAGCAGGTATCGAAGCTGTTAACCGTCGTAAAGCAGAAAAACTCTATGATTACATCGACAATAGCGGTTATTACGCTAACCCTGTCGAAGTGGCATCACGTTCGTGGATGAATATTCCTTTCACCATTCCTGATGCTTCATTAGAGAAAACCTTTGTCAATGAAGCCAATGCAGCGGGCTTATTAAATCTTGCCGGTCACCGCAGTGTCGGTGGTATGCGTGCGAGTATTTATAATGCCGTGCCCGAAGAAGCTGTAGACGCTTTGATTCAGTTCATGAAAGATTTTGCTAAAAAGAATGCTTAATAAAGGGTAGATAGCTATGGCGGAAGGCAGACCAACGCTGGAACAATTGAGAGTGAATATTGATGCGCTGGATGTTCAGATACATGAATTGCTCAATCAACGTGCCAAAATCGCTCAACAAGTTGCAGAAGTAAAGCTGCATTCCGTCGCCGAAGGCGAAGAACAAGACGTGCGTTTTTATCGCCCCGAGCGTGAGGCGCAAGTGCTTCGCAAGGTGAAAGAGCGTAACCAAGGCCCTTTGCCAGATAATACGGTAGCGCATATTTTTCGCGAAATTATGTCTGCCTGCTTGGCACTTGAAAAGCCGCTAAGCATTGCCTATTTAGGCCCAGAAGGTACATTTACCCATGCGGCCGCAATTAAGCATTTTGGCTATTCTGCTTTAACTAAGCCGGTAACCACGATTGATCAGGTATTTGCTGAAGTACAAGCCGGTGAAGCCATGTATGGCGTTGTTCCTGTAGAAAACTCTACCGAAGGCATGGTTAGCCATACCTTAGATAATTTCTTATCGTCACAGTTAAAAATTTGTGGTGAAGTCGAACTGCCGATTCACTTGCATCTGCTGATCAATAAAGATGCGCAAGCCTCCTCGATTAAAAAAATCTGTGCCCACCAGCAAGCCTTAGCGCAATCACGCACTTGGTTAGATCACTATTGGCCAAACGTCGAGCGCGAAGCGGTTAGTAGTAATGCACAAGCCGCGAAAATGGCCAGTGAAGATAGCAGTATTGCTGCTATTGCAGGTGATATGGCTGTTGATTTATACGGCTTACAAAAACTATCAGAAAATATCCAAGACCTAACCGGCAATACCACGCGTTTTATCATCATCGGCCAAGAAAAAGTTGCCGCCAGTGGTGAAGATAAAACCTCTATCGTGGTATCTACACGCAATAAGCCAGGTGCTTTATACCACTTATTAGCGCCGTTTCACCGAGAGTCAATTATGCTGACGCGTATTGATACTCGACCATCGCGAACAGAAAACTGGGCCTATGTGTTTTTTATTGAATTCGATGGTCATCGTGATGATGCACAAATCCAGCGAATCCTAACCGAGCTAAGCGAACACTCTGTGTTGTTAAAGGTGTTAGGTTCCTACCCCAAGGCTGTTATTTAACGCAATTTATTTGACGAGGTTTTCATGAGTTGTGATTTTTTGGCACTGAGTAATGCTGAAATACGATCGCTGCAGCCTTACCAAACCGGTAAGCCTATTGATGAGTTACAGCGTGAGCTGGGGCTAGAAAAAGTCGTTAAACTGGCGAGTAATGAAAACCCCTGCGGTGTTAGCGATACGGTTAAACAAGCCTTGGCTGAACACCTTGATGATTTGGCGCGCTATCCCGATGGCGCAGGCTTTCAATTAAAAGCGGCCATCGCCGAAAAACATCAAGTCAGTGCCGATCAAATCACTTTGGGCAATGGCTCAAATGATGTTTTAGACTTAATAGGCCTGTGCTTTTTAAACAATAAAACCAGCGTGATTTATTCACAACATGCTTTCGTTGTTTACCCCTTAATGGCAAAAATATTTGCCGCAAAAGCAATCGAAGTGCCAGCTGAAGATTGGGGCCACGACTTACAAGCCATGTTGGCTGCCATTCGTCGTGACACCCGCGTTATTTTTATTGCCAACCCAAACAACCCGACGGGAACGTGGTTAGGGCATAAAGCCTTGGAAGCGTTTTTAGAGCAAGTACCCGAGCATATATTGGTCGTCTTAGATGAAGCCTATGCCGAATATATTCACGAAGTGGATTACGCCGATGGTATTGCGCTGCAAAGAAAGTTTTCCAATCTAATCGTGGTGCGTACTTTCTCAAAAGTATATGGCTTGGCCGGTTTGCGCGTAGGTTACAGCATATCGTCTGTTACTTTAGCGAATATTCTTAACCGTGTGCGCGAACCTTTTAATGTGAATAGCCTCGCGCAAGTGGCTGCGATAGCCGCTTTAGCTGATGACGATTACCTCTATAAAACGATTGCCGTGAATGATGCAGGGCGCTTACAAATCGAAGACGGTTTACGTTACTTAGGTCTTGAGTTTATTATTTCGCAGGGCAATTTTATTTGCTTTGATACGGGTACGGATGCCTCTGTGGTTTATCAGGAGTTGCTCAAAAAGGGCGTTATTGTAAGGCCGATTGCACCTTATGGTATGCCTAAGCATTTGCGTGTCTCTATTGGTTTGCCGGAAGAAAATACCTTTTTTCTACAAGCATTAGCTGAGGTAATGGCCATATGCTGAACTTTGGCAATGTGCTGATTATCGGCACAGGGCTAATGGGCGGATCGCTTGCTAAAGCGTTGCGCCAGCGCCAACTTGTTGATCATGTGTCGGGTTTTGCGCGTCGTCGTGAACCTTTAGAGAAAGGTGTGGCACTGGGTATTTTACACAGTGTTGCCGACGATTTAAGCGAGGCTATTGCTGCTGCTGACATTATCGTTTTAGGCGTTCCTACCTTGGCGGTAGGGCAATACCTGCCAATTATCCATCAGCACCGCCAAGCACACTGTATTGTCACCGATATTGCCAGCGTTAAAGGCGATGTGGTTAATGCTGTGATCAAAGAGCTGGGCGAGTTACCTGCATGGTTTGTACCAGGCCACCCGATTGCCGGCGCAGAATTAAGTGGCATTGAAGCCTCAGATGCCAATTTATACGTGCATCACAAAGTGATACTAACACCGGACGGTAATACCGATGCCCAAGCTTTAGAAACTATTCGTCAGCTATGGCAGGCTGTGGGTGCGCATGTTGTTGCCATGTCGATTACCGAACATGATCAAGTGTTGGCAGCCACTAGCCACTTGCCCCATGCTTTGGCTTTTGTCTTAGTCGACACTTTATTATCCCTGCCAAAAAAACACGATGTGTTTGATTTTGCAGCCGGTGGGTTTCGTGATTTTAGCCGCATTGCATCCAGTCATCCTGTGATGTGGCACGATATTATGCTTGCCAATAAATCCGCCATACTCGATATGATGGCATCGTACCGAGAACACTTTGATTTGTTAGAGCAGCTGATAAAAAATGAAGACAGCCAAGCAATTTTGGACTTGTTTCAGCGCGCTAAAGAAGCACGCGACGATTTCACTCAACGATTAAATGACCGTCAGAAAGGTAACCATGAGTCAACTTGATTTTATCGCCAGCAAGGCGAGTAATATTTCCGGCGATATCCGTGTGCCCGGCGATAAATCCATTTCACATCGCTCGATTATGTTTGGCGCTTTAGCCGAGGGCGTTACCAAGGTAACAGGCTTTCTAGAAGGCGAAGATGCTTTAGCAACCCGCAATACCTTCCGTGCTATGGGTGTGCGTATTGATGGCCCAGACAATGGTAATGTCACAATTCACGGCGTCGGCATGCACGGTCTAAAAGCGCCAAGCAGTAAATTGGATATGGGTAATTCGGGCACCACAATCCGCTTATTATCAGGCTTATTGGCAGGTCAAGGTTTTGAGTTAACGCTTATAGGCGATGTATCTTTATCTAAGCGACCTATGCGTCGTGTTACCGATCCTTTGGCATTAATGGGTGCCAAAATTGATACTGCAGAAGGTGGTACGCCGCCGTTAACGATACGTGCGGGCAATAAGCTTAAAGGTATTGATTACACGCTGCCTATGGCCAGTGCCCAAGTAAAATCCTGTCTGTTAATGGCCGGTTTATACGCCGAGGGTAAAACCAGCATCGTCGAACCTGCGCCAACCCGCGACCATACCGAGCGTATGTTACAAGCTTTTGGCTATGAAGTGCAGGTTGAGGGCAATCGCATCAGTTTAGAAGGTGGCGGCAAATTAACAGCAACGACTATTGATGTACCTGCAGATATCTCATCAGCTGCCTTTTTTATGGTCGCTGCAGCAATTATGCCAGGTTCGGATTTAATGCTGCGCCATGTGGGTGTTAATCCAACCCGCACCGGCATTATTGAAATACTGCGCCTAATGGGCGCCAATATAGAGCTAAGCAATCAGCGTATTGTCGGTGGTGAGCCAGTAGCGGACATTCGCATCCAGGGTGGCAAGCTAAAAGGTATTCATATTCCTGAAGAGCAAGTGCCGTTAGCAATTGATGAGTTCCCCGTGTTATTTATCGCTGCGGCCTGTGCAGAAGGTACGACAGTGCTAACGGGTGCTGAAGAGTTACGCGTTAAAGAGTCTGATCGTATTCAAGTGATGGCTGATGGTTTAACGACTTTAGGTATAAAGGCTACACCGACAGAGGATGGCATGATTATCGAAGGTGGCCAAATTAGCGGCGGTGAAGTGTATAGCCATCATGATCACCGTATCTCTATGTCATTTGCCGTGGCTGCCTTGCGTGCAGAAGGCGAGGTGATTATTCATGGCAGTGAGATTGTCGCCACTTCATTTCCTAACTTTGTCGAATTAGCGCAGCAGGTAGGCTTTGTCATTCGGGAAGAGAAAGCATGATCCCTGTGATTACCATTGATGGCCCAAGTGGCGCAGGTAAGGGCACAATAAGCCAAATGCTTGCTAAACACCTAGGCTGGCACTTTTTAGATAGCGGTGCTATGTACCGCCTCTGTGGTTTAGCCTGCCTTAAAGCGGGCATAGATTTAGCCGATGAAAGCACCGTCGCCGCGAAAGCACGCGACTTAGATATTGATTTTCGCATTACCAGTAAAGGTTTAGAAACTTGGTTGGATGGCGAAGAAGTCAGTCAAGAACTGCGTAATGAAAAAACCGGTGAAGCCGCTTCAAGGGTTGCTGCGATCAACGCTGTTAGAGAGGCGCTAAAAGATCAACAGCGGGCTTTTGCTAAGCCGCCAGGCTTAATCGCTGATGGCCGTGATATGGGGACGGTGATATTTCCCGAGGCCAAGCTGAAAATTTACCTGACGGCCAGCGCAGAGATCCGTGCAGAAAGACGTTTCAAGCAGTTGCAAGAAGCCGGTAAAACTGATAACCTCGCGCACATTTTACGGGATATCAAATTACGCGATGAGAGAGACATGAATCGCGCAGTTGCCCCGTTAAAACCCGCTGCAGATGCAGTCATCATTGACTCGAGTCAGATTGATGCAGATGCAGTTTTTGCTCAGGTACTAGCGCTCATTGAGCAATAGTACCTAGCATAAAAGCGATTGAATAACACAGTAAGACCCAGCCAGTGTTATTTGATCATCCTAAAGATGACCCATGTTGGCTGCTGGAAACATGGTACTGTCCTCACCATTGGTAGATCCTATGAGCGAAAGCTTTGCAGAATTATTTGAAGAAAGTTTATTAACCCTTGAGATGGCGCCTGGCTCCATTGTTACTGGTATTGTTGTTGATGTTGATGACGACTGGGTAACAGTTCATGCTGGTTTAAAATCTGAAGGCGTTATAGCCAAAAGCGAATTCGCCAACGAAAGTGGCGTCATCTCCGTACAAGTCGGTGATGAAGTACAAGTCGCTTTGGAAAGCGTTGAAGATGGTTACGGTGAAACCCGTCTATCACGCGAAAAAGCGAAACGCGCTGAGTCGTGGAAAGAGCTTGAAAAAGCACACGAAGCAGAAGCTACCCTTGAAGGCTTAATCAGCGGCAAAGTTAAAGGCGGCTTTACAGTTGATGTCTGTGGTATTCGCGCATTCTTACCAGGTTCATTGGTCGATGTTCGTCCAGTACGCGAAACCGTACACTTGGAAGGCAAAACCTTAGAATTCAAAGTTATCAAATTAGATGCTAAGCGTAATAACGTTGTTGTATCACGTCGTGCAGTTCTTGAAGATGCTAACAGCGCTGAGCGTGAAGAGTTATTAGCTAACCTACAAGAAGGTCAGAAAGTGAAGGGTATCGTTAAGAACCTAACCGATTACGGTGCTTTCGTAGACTTAGGTGGCGTAGATGGCTTGTTGCACATTACCGATATGTCTTGGAAGCGTATTAAGCACCCAAGCGAAATCGTTAACGTTGGCGACGAAATTGATGTTCGTATCCTGAAGTTTGATCGTGAGCGTAACCGCGTATCCTTAGGCATGAAGCAATTGGGTGAAGATCCATGGGTAGCAGTGAAAGCACGTTATCCTGAAGGTACACGTGTTAAAGCACGCGTAACCAACCTAACCGATTACGGTTGCTTCGCTGAGCTAGAAGAAGGCGTTGAAGGTTTAGTGCACGTATCTGAAATGGATTGGACCAACAAAAACGTACATCCTTCGAAAATCGTTCAATTAGGCGATGAAGTAGAAGTTATGGTACTGGATATCGACGAAGAGCGTCGTCGTATTTCTCTAGGTATCAAGCAGTGCCGTCCTAACCCTTGGGAAGAGTTCTCAAGCAAGTACAATAAAGGTGACAAGGTTTCTGGTGGCATCAAGTCCATCACTGACTTTGGTATCTTTGTTGGCTTAAATGGTGGCATAGACGGTCTAGTTCACCTATCTGATATTTCTTGGAACGATACTGGCGAAGAAGCTGTACGCAAGTTCAAGAAAGGCGAAGAAGTTGAAACGATCATTCTTTCGATTGACCCAGAGCGCGAGCGCATTTCACTAGGTGTTAAGCAGCTAGAAAGCGATCCTTTCAATGAATACCTAGCTATCAACGACAAAGGCTCTATCGTTAAAGGTAAGGTTTCTGCTGTTGAAGCTAAAGAAGCGATTGTTGACCTAACCGATGAAGTACAAGCGATTCTTAAGGCATCTGAAATTAGTGCTGAGCGTGTTGAAGATGCACGTAATGCACTAAAAGAAGGCGACGAAGTTGAAGCACGTATTATCAACGTTGATCGTAAGAACCGTGTTATTAGCTTGTCTATTAAAGCCAAAGATAAAGTTGAAACTGAGCAAGCTGTTGCTACTCAGCGTGAAACACAGGCTGATTTAGCAGGTCCTACCACCATTGGTGACCTAATCAAGCAGAAGATGGAAAATAACTAAGATTAATTAATTTAA
>SMEQ01002179.1_pt1 | contig 10029 bp, 13 predicted proteins | sample 2456281 | NCBI WGS metagenome assembly SMEQ01 (sample SAMN10132596, study PRJNA489261) | soil metagenome | isolation source: day1 antibiotic-loamy sand soil ammended with raw manure from dairy cow... | place: USA | collected 2015-04-01 | reverse complement strand
GAGTGCGCGCCATGAAACACTAACTACAAAGACAAATTGGATAGCAAGAAATGAAACCGATAACAATACTGATGATCTTTATAGGTTGTTTGGCTGGTTTTGGCTGTGCCTCAGTTGGCAGCCCATCGCCTACGCCACAGGCGAAAACGGCCAACAGCTCAGCAAGTTTGTTCCAGTCGGGTGTGTCAGCTTACGAGCGTAAAAATTATCCGGTCGCATTGAAGATTCTTACGGAATTAGCCGAGCAGGGACACGCCGATGCGCAGTTCAACCTTGGGGTCATGTATCGGCGTGGCGAAGGGGTTCCTAAGAACGCATCGCAGGCGGTGACGTGGTATCGCAAGGCTGCCGAGCAGGGATACGCTGAGGCGCAGTACCGCCTTGGGCACATGTATGACAACATGTATGAAAACGGCGAAGGGGATCCCAAGGACGCGTTGCAGGCGGTGACGTGGTTTCGCAAGGCTGCCGAGCAGGGACACGCCTATGCGAAGTTCAGCCTTGGGGTCATGTTAGCGAAAACAGATGAGGCCATTCTCGAGTCAGAGATGTCTCGTCAACAAATCGAACAGGCGCAGGCTTTGGCTAATGAGTGGTGGCAGAACTGGTGAAAGTGCTGCTAACAAGTCGCTCCAGTGGATCGTAAACTGCTACGTGGCTTCCGTTCGCTGAACTGTCAAATGCTGCGCTTTGGCTGCTCGTTACTTTACGTTAGGCTATCACAAAGGATAGTCACCATGATGAAACCGACGCTACTCGTAGCGCTACTCGTCGGCGTCACAGGCATCACGCAAGCTGAGGGTTATTTGCATGGTCAGCCCGGAACTTCTTACAACAATATCGGCTTTTGGTCACTTGCCGTCCACAGTATCCTTCAGCGTTTTTCCGGGCTTAAAGGCGGGTAGCTACAGCCTTGGTCAGGCCAGATCTTTTCCATCATAACAAAGTCACGCTTGCGCCGCCGCAAGTTTGGCCGCAAACGTAGCCTCAACTTCATCATTTGAACGGCCCAGGCCCGCACGCATTGAAGCGCGTCCAGCCTCGACCTTTTCCCGTAGGTAGTCGTCGTACTCGCGGGCTTGACGGCGTTGCTCAATATATCCGAGCATCAATTCGCGCATAACTTGGGAAGCCGGGCGGTCTTCGCCAGCGGCTTCGGCCATGAAGTTTTCGCGTAATTCCGGCTCCAGCTTCATTGTGAAAACAGCTTGTTTGGACATTTTGCCCTCCTTTGTCTAGGTACTAACACCTGGGCTTTGGTGAAGTGCTCGATACTACTCATAGCGCCAGCCCCTAGCTAACCTTGGTTTTGGTGGGATCAAACAGGGGTTCGCTTTCGTGCATGAGCGTTGAGATCATTTCAAATTCGGGGTTATCCCTTGGATCTTCGTCCTCAATCGATCCGCTGCTGCGAAGATTGGCCTGGGCGCATGCCAGTTGCCATTTTTTCACGATCAGCTCAAGAGCCTGCTCTTTTATATGGTCAACCAAAGGCGGTGGACCATTATAAACCGGTATTTCGGATTCTTGCATTTTTACACCGGGTATTCTCTCTCTCATGTGAAACCTTCTTTTGAAAAAATTTGCGTTTTCGCGTTCATTTTGAACTTTTGTCCAGATTAACACCCGTTCTTGAAGCAATCCTAAGATTTGAGACATGCGGTTTCCCTGCGGGTGACCGGATGGCCCGTAGCACCCGCAACCCGCTGGGTCGCTGGATGAGCCTTGGGCCGACACCACGACCCCAGCTGGGCGCATGGTTTTAACCGTGTTTGCGGGTATAGCGGAGTTTGAGCGGTCGTTGATTATTGACCGTACCAGGCGAGGCCGTGAAGCGGCCAAAGCCCGAGGTGTGAAGTTTGGCCCACGGCCTACCTTGTCCCTTGCACAGATTGAACATGCCCGCGAACTGATTGACCTGGAAGGCCGGACAGTGAAGGAAACCGCCGCGCTGTTGGGCGTGCATCGGTCTACCTTGTACCGCGCCCTTGAGCGCGACCAGTCTAGCCGTTAAATGATGCAAAATGTATTTACTCATTTACTCAAAACAGTTATGATGCAATGAGTAAATGATAAATTGAGTCTTTCACCAGGAGAACACATGAAAGTCATAGCAGTGCTGAATCAAAAGGGCGGCAGTGGCAAAACAACGATTGCCACCCACCTTGCCCGCGCCTTGCAACTGGACGGTTTAGACGTGCTGTTGGTCGATTCCGACCCGCAGGGCAGCGCCCGCGACTGGGCCGCTGTACGAGAAGACCAGCCGTTAACCGTTGTCGGCATCGACCGGCCCACGATTGACCGGGACGTGAAGAACGTAGCCCGTAAAGTTGATTACGTTGTCATCGACGGCGCACCGCAGGCCGCTGACCTGGCTGTATCTGCAATCAAGGCGGCTGATTTTGTCCTGATACCAGTGCAACCCAGCCCATACGATATTTGGGCTACGTCTGATTTAGTTGACCTGGTTAAACAACGCATAGAGCTGACCGACGGCAAGCTGCAAGCTGCCTTTGTCGTATCGCGTGCAATTAAAGGTACTCGCATTGGCAGCGAGGTGGCCGAAGCCCTAGAGGGTTACGAGCTACCTATTCTTGATGCACGCATTACCCAGCGAGTGAGTTATCCCGGTACTGCTGCTGCTGGTATTACCGTCATGGATGCCGAGCCGGAAGGCGACGCGGCCGCAGAGATTCGCGCCCTGACCGCTGAAATTGTGCAAAAACTCATTTGAGCTTTTGAGGTAATGAGTAAATGAATAAACCTACAACTACACTTCGTGCCGGACGGCCAAGCGTTCGCGCTAGCGATAAAGCAAAGACGCTGGCCAGCTTGTCGGATGATGGCGATAAATTAAAACGGGTCAATTTTGAACTGTCACCTGGCTTGCATTCAAAGCTGAAAATGTACGCTGCAAAACAGGGTATGAGCATCAAAGAACTTTTGACGAACTACGTCGATAGCTTGCCAGAATCATGAGTAAATGAGTATTTGAGTTTTTACACATTAGGTGTTTTTGTTTGCAAACTTCAAATTTGCTTGTCTAGTCAGTGCAGGTAGGGCATGATTATGGATATGAATTCGGTAGGTGTTGTTGGCCCGGCTGGCTTCAAGGAGCTATTAGCAGCTAACAGCGTTCAAGATACGGTCATTCGCTGCCATGACGAGGGGCTAGTCATAGCCCTGAAAGTTGGTGGGAAAGACTTTGTTTTAGGGCTTTCACGTGGCGGGGTTCGTTACTTTCGTTCGTTTGATGCAGCTGCATCAACGCTGATACAGAATGGCATCTGTCGGTTTGAATCGGATTTAACGGGCTTTCATCCACGAATGTTTGCCAAGAACAAGAAAGGTGGCGATTTGCTGGATGGCACCGGCGAAACGCTTTGACTAGAAAAGCAAAAGCCCCGTTTTGGCGACGGGGCTTTGCGGGGTTCACGAACCGACAACTTTGGCGAGTTGCGGAACGACAGCCGTAGAAAAAGACTGATTGGTACTGCTCATTCTACGGCCTGAACCCTGCTTTGACAAGCTTTGTTCGTGTAGAACAAAGCTAAAGGACAGGTATGGCGGTTGTAAAGCAGCTATCACTTTTTGACCGGGCGGAAGAAGCCAGGGCATACCACGACCCAGCGCGAGCGGGTTTTTTCTCTATCTTGGTCAATCACCAGGGCGAAAAAAAGCAATCGTCTCACCGGCTGATTGAAATGCCTATAGTGCTGGAGCTTATCGACAAGACCCGCGACACCTGGATGACGCAGGCCGAATTTATACGACCTAACAGGCGCGTGGTGAACCTCGCCCGTATCGGCTTACTGTTTGCTGACCTGGACACTTACCGCGAGCCGTGGGCGGCAGGGAGGACAGCGGAGCAGCTGGCCGATTCTGTGCTGTATCACTGCGCACAGGAAGGCATACCGACCCCCTCGATGCTGATTTTTTCAGGCCGTGGCATACAAGCAAAATGGCTACTGGATGGAGTCATACCCCGCGCAGCATTGCCCCGCTGGAATGCTTGCCAGCGTTATCTAATCGACCGCCTGCTGCCGCTGGGAGCCGACCGACAAGCGAAAGACGCAAGCCGAGTTTTGCGCATGGTCGATACGGTCAATCAGAAGTCTGGCGAAATCTGCCGGGTTGTCCACGTTGCAAACGGGCCGGATGGCCAGCCGGTGCGCTACAGCTTTGAGTACTTGGCCGAAATGCTGCTGCCGGTCGCACGTTGGACGATTGAACAGCAACGCCAGGAACAAGAGGCCCGCGCAAAGCGCAAACAGCTCAAGCTGCTACCTGGCAGCAAGACCGACAATCTGCGCGGATTCAGTGGCAGGCAATTAGCCTGGCACCGCCTGGAAGACTTGCGAACCCTTGCCCTGCTGCGTGGTGGAGTCCAAGAGGGCGAGCGGATGCAGCACCTTTTCTGGCGTTTGAACTTCCTGCTGTTGTCGGGTGCTACGAATAGCGGGCTGATGTATCACGAAGCTAAAGCCCTTGCACGCGAGCTAGACCCCGCCTGGGGACACAACAGCAAAGAGCTGATGACCCTATACAGCAAAGCAAAAGCCTACGAAGCGGGCGAAAAGGTCAAATTTGGCGGCAAGGAATTTGCCCCACTGTACACCCCGAAAAATGACACGCTGATAAACCTGTTTGGCATCACTGACCAGGAGCAGCGCGAGCTGCGTACTATCATTAGCCGGGACATGGCCAAGGGGCGCGACAGAGCGCGCAAGGAGGCTGCTAGAAGGGCAGCCGGGGCGGTGGATAGAGAAACATACCTAGAAGCCGCTAACGCGAAGCAGGCGCGGGCACTTCGGGCCATTGCCCAGCAAATGGGCGTGTCTGTTGGTTCCGTTTCTGGCTATCTGAAAGCGGCCCCAGGTGTTCAAAGTCCATCCGTATTACAGGCGGATTTAGCAGGGTGTTCAAAGTCCGTCCGTATTACTAATGGCGAAGCCCACGCCCGGCCCGTAGGGCCAGCTTTTGAGTAGCCCTGCATTGAATAAATGCGAGTAGCCGCAAGGGGGGTGGGTAACTTGCTTGCAAGTTATCCATGCCCCGCGCAGTGCCAAAGGCACGGAGTATTGCGAGTGTCCCAAGTCCGTCCGTATTACTAACAGAGAAATCACAGGTAGGCTTTTATGAGAAAAGCATCAAGAAAATCATTCTCGCCAGAGTTGTTGCAGCAGTTGCGGGAAATGTCAGTCACTGCCGCGCTCGATGCAATGGGTCTGTACTGGAAGCGTGACCCGGATTATGTCCCGGTCAAAGATAAAAATACTGTCCGGGTTAATGTGGCCCTGGGTGGTGGTGTAGTTGAGTTGCTGGCTACCGGCCCGAAGTGGTACGACACCAGAGCAGAGAAGGGCGGCGGCGGTGCGGTTGATTTAGCTATGTACCTATTGCGTTTGGACTTCGTGACTGCTGTAAAGCGGGTGCAGGCAAATGTTGTTGGGTCTGGTTTTTTTGTGCCTGGTAAAAACGGGCTGCCCAGGAGCGCACAGGCTGGCCGTTCTGGTGGTTGGTAGTGCGATTGTGTGGCCTATGTAGGGGTCGTTTGCGGGAGGGGGCGGAATCCTACGCTAAGGCTTTGGCCAGCGATATTCTCCGGTGAGATTGATGTGTTCCCATCCGAGCGGCGAAACATGGGCCAAGAGATCGGGCGATAGCAGCTTTCCATCGCGTTTCTGGTTTGCAACGACCTCGCCGAGCTTCATGGTGTTCCAGAAGATGATGATGGCGGCGAGCAGATTCATGCCGGCGATGCGGTAATGCTGGCCTTCGGCGGAACGGTCGCGGATTTCACCGCGGCGGTGGAAGCTGATTGCCCGCTTCAGCGCATGATGAGCTTCGCCTTTGTTGAGCCCGATCTGGGCACGCCGTTGGAGTTCGGCATCCAGAATCCAGTCGATCATGAACAGGGTGCGCTCGACGCGACCGACTTCCCGCAGGGCTGTCGCGAGCTCGTTCTGCCGCGGATAGGAGGCGAGTTTCCGCAGAATCTGGCTTGGCGCGACGGTCCCGGCAGCAATGGTGGCGGCGATGCGCAGGATGTCGGGCCAATTGCGCTCGATCATGGCTTGGTTGACCTTTCCGCCGATCAACGCTCGCAGGTGCGCCGGGGCGGCCGACGGATTGAACGCGTAGAGCCGTTTGGATGGCAGGTCGCGGATGCGCGGAGCGAACCGGTAGCCGAGAATGGCACATGCGGCAAAGACGTGATCGGTGAAGCCGCCCGTGTCGGTGAACTGCTCGCGGATATGGCGTCCAGCATCGTTCATCAGCAGGCCATCGAGGATGTAAGGCGCTTCGCTTGCCGTTGCAGGAATCACCTGGGTTGCGAACGGCGCATATTGGTCGGAGACGTGGCTATAGGCTTTCAGGCCCGGGGTATTGCCATATTTCGCGTTGACCAGGTTCATGGCCTCACCTTGCTCTGTAGCGACGAAGAACTGTCCGTCGCTCGAAGCCGACGTGCCCATGCCCCAGAACCGGGCCATGGGTAACGCTGCCTGTGCCTCGACCACCATGGCCAGCGCCCGGTCATAGGCTTCGCCCTCGACATGCCACCGTCCAATGCGGATCAATTCCCAGAAGGTGTGGGTGTTTGTCGCATCCGCCATTTTGCGCAAGCCGAGGTTGATCCCTTCCGCCAAGATAACGTTCATTAGCCCGATCCGGTCAGCGCAGGGTGCTCCTGTGCGCAGATGGGTGAACGCTTCGGTGAAGCCGGTCGCCGCATCCACCTCCAGCAGGAGATCGGTGATGCGCGTGGGCGGGATCTGCTTGTAGAGATCGAGCACCAGATCTTCGGCGCCTGTCGGCGCGGCGGCTTCGAGTTTCTCGATATGCAGAACGCCGTTTTCAATCGACCCGCCCGGGATCGTGCCTGCGCGAGCGGCACGGCCAAGCTCGCGCAACCGCATGTCGAGGCGAGCTTGCCGGTCTGCCAGCCATTCCTCCGGCCGCAATGGCACAGCGAGACGACCGCCTTCCGCGATGGATTGTGCCGGAACGAGTGCGTGTTTCAGATCGCCATAGCGCCGGGACCTAGTAAGCCAGACATCTCCGGAGCGGAACGCATCGCGCAGATGGAACAGCACCGCGATCTCCCATAGGCGAGCGTCGCCAGCCCTCTGGGCCCGAAGGTGGCGATGCCATTTCGAGCTGGGCCGCAAGAAGCTGGTCATCGCGGCATCGTTCAAACCGGTACGAAGGGCCGTCACCGCTTCCAGAAGCGGCAGTGCAACGGGCGCAGCTCGCAGATCGAGCAGGCGCAACATGCGTGGAGCGTATCGGCGGAAGCGGTGATAACCGTCGAGCACATGATTGAGCGGATCGTCGGCCATGGTGGCGGTCAGCCTGGTTGCCATTGCAACAAGGGTTTTTAAGCCGTCCCACCCTGACCCACTCGCGATGACATCGCCCAGCGGCTGGCCATCATCCTGTGCATCGACCAGGGCGCCCCCGATCTCGGCGAAGGATTTCAGGGTGTCACGCACCACCCCCGCTTCGTCTGCGACCTTTGCATGGCAAATACGCTCCGAAGCACGGTAGAGACGGCCGACGATCCGGTCGTGGGTTTCGACCACTGCGTCGGCCAACATCGCCTGCCATTCCGAGACGCAAACAGCCAAGATCGCAAGCCGCCTGTCCTCCGGGAGATCGCGCATGCCGTCGGCATAATACCGTTCACCCTGCCTGCGCAGACGAGTCACCCGATGGGCAGGAACGCCGGCAAGCAGATCCTCGGGGAGATCGATGCGTTGCAGATATTCGAGCCGGTCGAGCAGCCGGTTGGCCGACGAAGAGTTCGAGCCAGGCTCGAACTGGCGCAGCCACACAAAACGGGTCACCCGATCATCAGCCGTCTCCTCGAGCAATGCCAGCAACTGTTCTCGGATCGACATAGGCAGCCGACTGGCGATCCTCGTCTCGATGCGTCGCTCGGCATCGACGAGAGCCGCGGCACAAAGCCGCTCGATCGTGGATGTCGCGGGAAGGACAGTGCGGGTGCGTCGGCACTCGGCTACGAAGCGACGGGCGATATCCTCGTTCGACACCGCCATCTCGGCTTCTCGGAACAACCATTCCTTCAGCTCGCTCGCACCACGTCCGGAGAAGGTGCGGAAGCCGTAGAGCCCCCGTAACTCGGCAAGATGCTCGTGCCGTGTTTCCTCGCGGGCAGCATAGTCTACGAGATCGTCGGCACCCAGGCCAAGCTGCGCTCCGATAAATTCGATGACCTCTGCAGGGATCAGTTCGCCTGGAGCCAGCACCCGGCCGGGATAGCGCAGGACACACAATTGCAGGGCGAAGCCGAACCTGTTGTGAGCGCGCCGACGCAGCCTGATATGCCCAAGGTCTTCATCACTCAGCGTATAGTGCTTGAGCAAATCCGTCTGTGAAGTCGGCAAGCGCAGCGCGTCTTTCTGCCGATCGGTTAGAGTGACGCGACGCGGCATACATGTTCCTTTTTCAAAATCTGATAGCGTTCAAGACGCTTTGTTTATGAAGCTTGTTGTGGTCAAATTTAAATGGACACTTTGATCGGGTGTTTTCCCCCCGACAAGGAACATGAAGAGATGACCGACAAGACAACCGACACAACCAAGAATCGCCGAACCTTTGATCCAGCGTTCAAGTTACAGGTGGCGCGCATGGTGCGCGAGCAAGGCGTCAGCGTCAGCCAAGTCTGCCGCGAAATGAAGCTGACCGAAAGTGTGGTCCGACGCTGGGTACATCAACTGGATGACGAGTCAGCCGGCAGGCCAGGGATTGGCAAACCGTTAACGGCTGAGCAGCAACGTATTCGAGAACTGGAAGCCGAAGTCCGGCGACTGAAATCGGATAATGAATTGTTAAAAAAAGCCTCAGCCTTCTTCGCACGGGAAATAAAGTGATCTACGATGTTGTCACTGAGTTGGCGGAGGAGGCCCCGATCAAGCAGGTCTGTCAGGCGTTGGACATCAGTCGCTCTGGTTACTACGCAGCGCGTCGCAGAGTCAATACACCCAAACCTATTTGCCAGGACAGCGTGCATGCTCAGGCGGTTTTTCTTGCCAGTGGTCGCACCTATGGCAGTCGTCGTTTGAGTGCAGCCCTGCGTGCCCAGGGCCATGATGTTGGACGTCATCGCTGTCGCACCTTGATGAAAGCCTGTGGACTCAAAGTCTGTTGGCGTCGCAAGTTCGTTCATACCACCGATAGCAGACATCATCTGCCGGTGGCTGAGAACGTGCTCAACCGTCAGTTCGAGCCTGAAGCCCCCAATACGGCCTGGGTGTGTGATGTGACGTACATTCGTACCGACAGCGGCTGGCTGTATCTGGCCGCTGTATTGGATCTGTATTCACGTCGTATCGTGGGTTGGTCCATGGCACCTACCCTGCCCGCACAGTTGGTGTGTGATGCCTTGAGCATGGCCATTTCGGTTCGCCAGCCGGCACCGGGTTTGTTGGTTCATTCTGACCGAGGCAGTCAATATGCCAGTGCTGAACACCGGCAGTTACTTGAAAACCACGGGCTGGTGCTCAGCATGAGCCGCAAGGGTAATTGCTGGGACAATGCCGTGATGGAGCGGTTCTTTCTGAATTTGAAAATGGAGCGTGTCTGGCAGACTCGGTATGCCAACCATGCAGAAGCCAAACAGGACATCACCGACTACATTGTTAACTTTTATAACAGTACCCGATTGCATTCAAAGCTTGGCTACCGATCACCCGCACAGTATGAAATGCTGGCCAGCCCTGCCACCCAGTTGCCCGCCTAGCTGGTTGAGATACATTTCCAGAGGTCAATGCAATCGTGGCCGAAGCGCCGCCTCAAACCAACGTTTGTGATACATGCTGATCGGATATGCCCGCGTCTCCAAAGCCGATGGCTCGCAGTCTCTCGACCTGCAGCACGACGCCTTGCGCGCCGCAGGTGTCGAACGGGACAATATCTATGATGATCTTGCTTCCGGCGGTCGTGATGATCGCCCTGGCTTGACTGCCTGCCTCAAGTCATTGCGTGACGGCGATGTGCTGG
>SMEQ01000826.1_pt1 | contig 10032 bp, 8 predicted proteins | sample 2456281 | NCBI WGS metagenome assembly SMEQ01 (sample SAMN10132596, study PRJNA489261) | soil metagenome | isolation source: day1 antibiotic-loamy sand soil ammended with raw manure from dairy cow... | place: USA | collected 2015-04-01 | reverse complement strand
GGGACTGTAAAGAATTTTGTGTTTCTAAATAATTTAGGCTGAAATTTGCACATTTATTTTGTAGGCCAAATTTTTATTTTAAAATTTGTTTTATTATGAATGAGAAAGCAGAAAACTTACTAAATGAATTAGTAAGTAAAATCGAAACAAAGGAAGAGTTTGAGCAAATTCAAAAACAATTGTTCAGACGAGGTATTGAATCTTTATTAAACGCAGAACTGACGGCACACATTGGCCATGAAAAAGGTAGTAAATCAAGCTCTGACAATGTGCGTAATGGGCACTCTGCAAAGACATTGAAAACGCCGTCTGGCGAGACATTGATCAGAGTTCCCAGAGATAGAAACTCTTCTTTTGAACCAGTAATAGTTCCTAAGCATAAAACGATGCATCAAGAACTTGAAGATGCCATTACGATGTTGTACGCCAAAGGAATGAGCAACTCTGATATTATTGATTTCATAGAACAGACTTATGGTGTTAATTATTCAACTTCACAAGTTTCCATAATTACTAATGAGCTTTTGGAAGACATCAAAGAATGGCAAACCAGACCATTAGAAGATCAGTACGCAGTAGTTTGGATAGATGCCATTCATTATAAAATACGACATGAAGGAAAAGTAATCTCAAAAGCATGTATGATTGTACTGGGTATCAACATGGAGGGGCAACAAGACATTTTAAGCATGAGTATTGTTGAAAATGAAAGTGCTGCATCGTGGATGAACATATTAGATGATCTAAAATCCAGGGGAGTACGCGATATTTTATTCTTGTGTTCTGATAATTTAACTGGTCTAGATAAATCAGTTGAAGCGGTTTATCCTGACAGTATCCGGCAGATCTGTATTGTTCACCAGATTAGAAACACCATGAATTACGTTAGCTATAAAGATAGAAGGAGTGTCATGAAAGACGTCAAAGAGATTTATCAATCAAGCAATGAGACGCTCGCTAAAGAAGCCTTTGAAGTATTTAAAGATAACTGGAATGATAAGTATCAAGCAGCTGTAAAATCCTGGGAATCAAACTGGGATAATCTAACGGCATTTTTACAATACCCCCAGGAAATCAGGAAGTTAATTTACACGACAAATATTATTGAAAGCTTCAATGCAAGCTTAAGAAAATATACGAGAAATAAAAAGGTATTCCCAAACGATGAGTCTGCCTTAAAATCAATTTATTTAGCGTTTCTACAAATACAAATTTACAACCAACTTTTTATTAACTTTGAGGATAGGATTGAACCTAAAAAATAAATGGGTGAATTTCAGCAGAAACACAAAATTTTGGATAGACTCCTTCTATTTCAGATTGTTCGTTCGTTTTTGTAAGACATTCTATTTCCACCTTGTAGTTTCCTAAAACTTCATTCCACCTACATATATGATGAATCTGAACATCGTACTCGCAAATCTTCGTATTCACGTTTGTTTGCTGGATAAATACAGAATGATTTAGAAATGGCCACTCGTAATTATAGCCATCTGTAGCTTGTAAATGAATTGTGTCTATCACTTGGGTGAAAAAAACATCTTCATAACTTTTTGCAAACCCTGTAAATGATCTCTTCCCATTTGGTCGTGACTCTTCGTAATATGATACATTAAATTTAAACATAACTTTTTCTTACAAAGATTTATATTTAGAAACACTTTAAAAATCAATGAAAACTAATGTGTCTTTATTTGAGACTAAATCGGATATAAGATTCTTTTTTTCAGGTAGTTCTAAAATATAAATAAACCTTTAATTAAATGTAAATTATTTATCCTTTCAGAAATGTAAAGGAATGACTCATTAATAATACTCCTTAATATAAGCATAAGCTCTGTCAAAAAGCACTTGATCTTTATGTAATTTATATTTCAATAGCGCTTTTCGAAGTGATTTCTGTACTTCTCTTTCCCCTTGGGATGTATCTTGCCAACCTGCAAAACTCACTACTCTTACAATAGCGTCAATGTCAGTGACGATTCGTTCAACTACTGCAGGAGTTTCGTCTGTCTTTAATTCTAAAAATAATTCTGTTAGAGCTGCTTTAGGTGTTTTCTTTAAAATCTCTTCCTCTAGTTCTTTTTCAGCCTGGACGGTTTCTTTTGCTATTTTACAAAGTTCTTTTACAAAATCTATGGATGAGATTAACCCCTTTTCAGCTCTCTCTCGAAGTTCTTCTAATCGTTCGGATAGTTTTTTAAAAACAGTTCCGTGACCAGGACCTGTAAAACGACGCACCAAAATATGCACTAACTTTTTGGTTTTTTGTGGATCCGGATTATTGAAAATATCTTCAATCACATCAGCATCTAAAACGAACTCATTTAAATTATGAATTCCACCAACATGTACGTTTTCGTGAATTAACTTTGTTGTTTGCGCTCCTAATGTGAACCACAACAATTTTCCTACATCATTCGAGGCTGGTCTTACAGATTCGAAAACTTGTGATAACCATTTATAATCTTTTTGAAAATCATTTAAAACTTTATCTGGAGAAAGTGATTCCCATATTTTTGATAAAAACTTGTAATCTTCGGCAAAAGCGTCTTTTTCAAGATGTGTTTTTATTGCATTTTGAGCAGCTTCTAATCCTTCAAACCCTTCAATTGTTCTATCTACATTTTCAAAGTGAGAAAGTGCATTTGACATCGCTTCAGGGAGTTTCTCTCTTAATTCTGCTAAGTTAGTTATCACTTGAATAATACTTTCTTCATCGAACTGGAGCGCTTTTGCTGCATCATCAAACACTCCAAAATAATCTACGATTCTTCCAAAATGTTTGCCTTTGTAAACTCTATTAGTTCTACAAATGGCTTGTAAAAGAGTATGGTCTTTCATAGACTTATCCAAGTACATCGTCTGTAAAATGGGTGCATCAAAACCAGTCAATAGTTTGGCAGTAACGATTAAGAATTTTAAATCTGATTTAGGATTATTGAACTCCTCCACAATTTTACTCTGTTGAGATTTATCGATTCCCCATTTTTGTTTAAACTCAATCGGATCATTTGCAGTAGTTGACATTACAATCTTACTTGCTTCCTCTGGAAAATATTTATCTAATTCTTCCTTGTATTGCACACAAGCATACCGATCTGGTGTAACAATCATGCCTTTAAAACCATGCGGCTCTACTTTTTCTTTGAAGTGCGATGCAATGTCATCTACAATTTTAGAGACTCGTTCAGGGGACTTTAAGAAAGCGGACATTTTTGCTGATTTCTTAGTTAGCTGATCAGCCTCTTCATCCGTTAAATCTAAATTATCTTTAAACTCAGCAAATGTTTTATCAATTGTGTCTTTGTCTAAATGGACTTCTATCAACCGTGGCTCAAAATGAAGTGGTAAAGTAGCTTCATCTCGAATAGATTCATGAAATGTATATCGGGACATGTATCCAGCGCGATCTTCTTCAGCACCAAAGGCCCAGAACGTATTTTTATCCGCTTTGTTTACAGGAGTTCCTGTTAATCCAAATAAGAATGCATTGGGTAATGCGGCTCTCATTTGTCTTCCTAAATCTCCTTCTTGTGTTCTATGGGCTTCATCAACCAAAACAATGATGTTTTCACGTGTATTCATGTTCGGTCTTGCATCCCTGAATTTGTGAATTGTTGAAATGATGATTTTTCGAGTATCATGTTCTAGCATTCTTTGTAATTCACTGATGCTATTTGTCGTTTCTACGTTTGGAATATCTGCTGCGTTAAATGTTCCTGAAATTTGAGTGTCAAGATCTGTTCGGTCAACTAAAACCAAAACGGTTGGACTTTTTAGTTCTATCGATCTCCTCAGTTTTTGTGCGGCAAATACCATCAATAATGATTTACCTGAACCTTGAAAATGCCAAATCAATCCTTTTTTAATTTTACCATCTATTACCCGATTTACGATCATATTTGCACCTTCATATTGTTGAAAGCGAGGTATGATTTTAATCCGTTGACTCTTGTGATTGGTTGTGAATAAAGAAAAATTTTGAAGAATGTCTAATAAGCGTTTTGGACTTAATAAGTTTGTCAATTCTGATCCGATCTCGGACAATCCAAATTGTTTCGCAAGTTCATCTTCTTCTAGACGCCAAGGTGCCCAATATTCTAGAGGGCTTCTTACTGCACCATAAAACAGCTTTTTCCCTTCTGTAGCGAAAGATAGAATGTTTGGGACGAATAACTGAGGAACTGAATTTTCATAGATTTCACTAATTTCATGAGCACCGTCTAACCAGGAAACCGAAGGTCGAATAGGTGTTTTCACTTCTCCGATTACTACAGGAATACCATTAATCATCAAAACTATATCAGGGATTTTGGTTTCTCTTTGATGAATTCGGTATTGATTGGTAATTACATATTCATTGTTGGTGATGTCTGTGAAATCGATTATGCGAATGTCTTCGTGTCGATTGTTCTCACCAAAAGGCATTGACTTTTGACCGCTCATCCACTTGTAAAACTCCTCGTTGGCACGAACTAATCCAACTTGGGTGACTGATATTAATATGGCACGTAACTTATAAATCACTTCATCGGCTAAGCTTTCATTTGCAGCAATGCTGGGATTCAATCGCACTAAAGCAGCTGTTAGCGATTTTTCATCCAACACTTCATTGACTGTTCGGTTTAAATCTGAAGCGGATTTAAATTGCCATTTCCCAACATATCCAGTACCCAAATCACCCATGTTTTTGGAATTCAGATTAATTCCGCTTAGCTGATTGACGACGTAGTTTTCTACTGAGTTTAGTTCGTTAAATGACATATTTTAATATTTGAATAACTAGTTAGTTTTCAGTGAGGTTTATTTGATACCAAAAATATAAATAATATTGTCATTGATTGCGAGATATTCAAGATTCTTTTAATCAGCATTTTATTTAAAGATCAATTATCAAATCAATCCCCAACTTTTCTTTACAAAAACCATTAAACTCCTGTAAAACACTATCTGTTGCTTCCTGACTTGCGAATCGTTGTAAATCAAAAGGGACAGCTAACCAATTGCCATTTAAAATCCGTTGATTGTCATGCGTTGTTAGGCTTCCATTTAGGACATGTTGCATTGGGCAACCATTGTCATTTTTACTGAGTACAAAAAACAAACGTGTTTTAGATGTATTCACATCTCCAAATTGATCCACATGAATTTTCCCTACTTTCTTTTCAGCATTTGCATCGTAATATCCTGTATCTGCCTGATGCACTATTTTAAAATGATAGCGATCTTCTCCTCTATCTATTCGTCCTAAATTAAACTCGTAGGTATATAAAGACAGCCAGTTCCAAGATAAATCGGTAATCTTAGCTCTGTTACCGTTTAAAGCTGTCCTACTAAATTTAGCCCAACCGCTATTGAAAACGACATTATAGTTATTTGAGCAATATTTTACGATATCTAATACTCTTTTCTGATATAAAGCAATAAGTCTATAAGCTTTTCGCACATCTTTAAGTGCTTCGTTTAATTCTCCTGTATTTAGTTTGTCCATGATGTTGAAAAATATTGAATAGATTGATTATTAATTTTAACTGATTTTATAAAACGTTCAAGCCAAGGCGAGGTAGGATAACCAAATAGTTCAAAACACATTACCATATCACTTAATACATTGAGTACCGCACGATTATTATTGGTGTAATTACTGGCTTGTTCTATATCGTAAGTAACATTCAGAATTGTATTTAATACGCTCTTCCAAGTACATTTGTAAATTTGATGTGATACCTCCTTTACTTCAATAGTTTCTGTTTCTGTGCTATATAAACCACCTAGAGCTATAAACACCAATTGCTTTTCATCTTCTGCGTATTCATTATAATACGATTGTATTTCATTTCTCCATTGATGCTTGGATTGTTGTTTAGTATCATTCCTTTTGGCTTCAATAATTATATCTTGTTTCACAGTACGAATAAAAACATCCGGCTCTACATGATTCTTATTATAAGTGTATTCAGGATCCCATTTAGGCCAAAATTCTATACTTTCTATTTGGTGTAGTTCTAACCCCTCAATGGTGTCAAATAAAGCAGTAGTGAAAATATAATGCAACAACTCTTGGGGTAAATACATTAACCGTTCAAAAACAGATGATGTTAGAGCATCCTCATTGGCTTTGTATATAGTACGGTTGACTTTGTTGTGTTTTATGGCGTGTAACATATGTGGTTATTTGAATTAACTCCTCTAAATTAAGAAGATTTTTAAATTAGAACCCCTAGGTATAACGAAATATTACCTTTCTTCACTCATCTCCCCATAAATCTCCCCCGCGATCTCCTTAGCCTTTTCTAACCTCACATTATTAAAATGAATTTCATTTTGAAACTCCGGCCATTTTCCAGTTTCCTTTCTAACCTTAAAAACCAATTCTGCTTCTACCGCTTCTGCTAAAGCTATATGGGGTTTATCATCTGCATGTTGATTCCCTTTTAAGTCTTGTTCAAATACAAAAACCAGCAACTCCAACTCAGAAGCTTGTTTCCATTTATATCCGTAATATCCATTTAACCCTTTAGCTTTTATTCCTTGACGAAGTCTTTTTCCTATGGACTGACTGGCATAACCGACATAAACAATTTCCTCTTTTAGTTTAAGAATATAAATTTTTGGTGTTTTATCCTTTGTTAGAGGTTTTCTAAATGTTGAAACTACTCCTTTAAATATCTTTTTAGAAATAACACGTTTATCCTCTGCACCAGAAAGGATAAGCGTATATCGAAAAGGACCATCGTATTTCATATTCTAAAACACCTGATTAATTAAACTCTTTTGTAAAGCTTTCGAACTTGATATTTTGGATTTGTTATTTTCTATAGATGTATCTATTTCCAATAATTTATTTTCAAGAATTTCTCGTAGGGGCTTTTTTGGTAAATATATTGGCATGTCAGTTAGCATACCTTTTGTTACTTTAGGTCTTGTTCCTCCAGTTATGAAATCACTTATATCTGAAAAATTAAAATATTCTTTAACTAAATATCTACTAAATTTAGTAATTCTTAAAACATGAGCATGGTTATTAATCCAGCTCTCACCATCTACGGAATAAGCAATAGGCAAATTTCTGCTATTTAAATTTTCACCATCCTCAGATATCAAAAGAATTGGCTCATTGTGAGTATAGCCATCTACATAATCTACAATACCGCTCGCTCCATAATAAGGAGTAGTTCCTTTTATTCTTTTATTTCTTGCAACAGGCTTCCTTTTATTATCAAGATTATCTGATATATCTCCAATTTTATGTTTATCACAATTACTTTTATCAAAAACTTCTTTTAACTGTGACTGTTTTAATGACTTTAAATTTTGATTTAACAAATTCTCCCTCTCCACCACCTCATCCATTGCCCAAAGTAATTCAGCAAGTTTAGCTTGTTGGTCTTTTGGTGGGAGAAGGAATTCGTAATTGGCTAAATCTCGCCATTTAACACGTTTAGACATCGTACCTGCTGCGTTAGAGTTGGCATAATCCCAAAGAGCATCACTATTTAATAAAAAGGCTAGAAATCCTGGAACAACTTTATCGTGATCTTCTCTCAATACAAATGCATCACCAGAACAACAACCATCAAAGTCAACCATAGAGGCTCTACGTAAATAAGCATTTCTACGAGCAAATAAAATATCTCCAGATTCAAAAGCTTTTGCAGAAGACACTAAACTATCTGTGGTTTCCCAAGATTTAATTTTTATATCTCCAGAAACAAAACACCTTAAACTCACAAAACGGTCATATACAGATTCACTAGGATTATCAACTCGTTTAGAAATTTCTGTAGTTAAATCACCCAATTTTGTTGGCACCCAATTAGATTTATCTAATTTCAATACTTTTTCTTCTATCATTACATTATCCATTCCCTAAAGTTTTAAAAAGGTCGTTCATAGAAGTTTTTAACTTTTTAGAATCTGTTTCCCAAGTATTTAAAACAGTATCAAAATTTTGAAGCTCTTTAATTTCTTCTTTTACAAACAACTGTACACTTAAACGTGCGTTTTTATCTTCTATAATTTTATCATTCTCAATTACAGCTGTAAACGTTGTTTCATCTTTAAAATCTTGATATGCATTATATATTCTGTCAATATGATGTGGATCTAAATATGAAATAGTTTTTTCATTTCTAACTTCGTTTACTGCTTGAATGAATAAAACTTTGCCTTTTCTTTCTGGTTTCTTGTTGTTATTCGTAATTAATAAGCAAGATGTCATAGAAGAATTGTAAAATAAATTAGGTCCAAGACTAATAACACATTCAACTACATCTTCTTCAATCATTTTACGACGCATTTCACTTTCAGAATCTCTAAACAACACACCATGCGGCCACAATGAAATAGAGCGTCCATTTTTATCATCCAAACTCTTTTGAATATGTTGCTGGAAAGCATAATCTGCACAACCTTGAGGTGGAACTCCCCATAAATTCCTTCCATAAGGATCATTTTCAAAGGCTTTTTGGTCCCACGCTTTTATCGAGTAAGGTGGATTGGCCAATATTACATTGAACTTTTTCAGTTCATCATTTTCCAAGAACGCTGGTCGTGACAAGGTATCTCCACGCACAATGCTAAATTCTTCAATTCCATGCATAAACATGTTCATTCGTGCAATGGCAGAAGTAATGAGGTTTATTTCTTGTCCGTATAGTTTTAAAGTTCGGTATTCTTTTCCTTCTTCTTTAAGATGCAATGCGCAATTCAACAACAATCCTCCAGAACCACAAGTCGGGTCATACACACTTTCACCTGGTTGAGGATCCATAATCATGGTCATCAACTTAACAACAGTTCTGTTGGTATAGAATTCAGCAGCAGTATGTCCGCTGTCATCCGCAAACTCTTTAATCAAGTATTCATACGCATTACCCAATTGGTCATCAGGAACATTCGCTAAATTCAGTTTGTGTTGAGAGTAATGCTCCACTAAATTCGAAAGCGTTTCATCAGAGAGTCTGTTCTTGTTGGTCCAAGAAGCATCTCCGAATATTCCATACAATGTATCTGGGTTTGCTTTTTCAATTTCACGCATGGCATTTTGCAAAGCATCACCAACATTTACAGTGGTTTCTCTTACATCATTCCAATGCGCTCCTTTAGGAATAATAAAATGATGATGTTCTTCGAAAGCAGCGTATTCCAAATCTCCATCACTTTCCTTTAGTGCAGCTTCAAACTCTTCGTCATAGACATCACAAATACGTTTAAAGAACAATAAGGGAAATATATATTGCTTATAATCTCCCGCGTCAATGGTTCCGCGTAATTGGGTTGCTGCACCCCAGAGGTATTTTTCTAGTTCTTTTTGATTCATGCTTTAACTAATAATTCTTGTTCTACACTATTGATAATATCATTCGCGGAAATTTCTCTTCCAGTAACCAAAACTTCAATTGCTTTTAAAACGTAAAGAGCTCTTTTTTGAATGAATTTTTCGAAGTCTAATTTTACTTTGGCTTCTTTATCTTCAATCGTCAAACCTTCATAACCTCCATTTTTCAACTCAGCTATTGGAATTAAATGTGATTTTAAACGCGTATCTACAATATCTTCACTTATCCATTGATATCGCTCTGATAAATACTTGAATGGTTCTTTATTACTAATGTTAAGATTTGTTTTATCTGTAATTAAAGAACAGTTTAAAGCTAAATAACTTTCAATTTCAAATTCTTTTAAAATCGCATCAGGAAAAACATGATGATAATGTCTTTTACCATTTATTAATTGCTGTCTGTTTAATTGTGAACCATCTGCAAAATCAAAAGCTCCTAACTTTGTAAATACCGCCATAATTCCTCGAGCTCTAATATTTTCACGCTTTGGCCATCCAACTCGCAGTAATTCTTCTTCAGTTGAAAGAGGATACTTATTTCTGTTTAAAACAGGAACATCAGATTCAGTATATAAAACACCATTCTTATTTTCTTCTTTTTCAATAACCTTTTTTAAGGCTATGAAATCTGCATAAGCATTAGAAGCTGCAGAGTTTGCATATCGATCAGAGAAGAAACTAGACCA
>SMEQ01002459.1_pt1 | contig 10074 bp, 15 predicted proteins | sample 2456281 | NCBI WGS metagenome assembly SMEQ01 (sample SAMN10132596, study PRJNA489261) | soil metagenome | isolation source: day1 antibiotic-loamy sand soil ammended with raw manure from dairy cow... | place: USA | collected 2015-04-01 | reverse complement strand
CGCCAGTGTTAGCAAGCCCCATATAAGTCTCTAATTTATTAAGTTTTCAACGCCAGCCCTTGAAGCCTGAGCATTGCACCCCCATATCTTAGTAATCCGGGCATAGGCCCATCAGCGTGGAGAACTCCCTTGACCACAATTGTATCAATTCGTCGCAACGGCAAAGTCGTAATGGGTGGTGACGGTCAAGTATCCCTTGGCAATACCGTTATGAAAGGCAACGCAAAAAAAGTCCGCCGCCTCTACCACGGCGAAGTACTGGCTGGATTTGCCGGCGCCACAGCAGACGCTTTTACTTTATTCGAGCGTTTTGAAGGTCAGCTGGAAAGACACCAGGGCCATTTAGTGCGTGCTGCAGTTGAGTTAGCCAAAGACTGGCGGACCGACCGTTCTTTAAGCCGCCTCGAAGCAATGCTGGCCGTAGCCAACAAAGATGCTTCATTAATTATTACCGGTAACGGCGATGTCGTAGAACCAGAACACGGTTTAATCGCGATGGGTTCAGGCGGTGGCTTTGCCCAAGCGGCAGCCATGGCTTTATTAGAAAACATTTAAGCGCACCTCGGAGACCATTATGTCCATGACACCCCGTGAAATTGTGCATGAGCTCAATCGCCATATCGTTGGCCAGGATGATGCCAAACGTGCCGTCGCGATTGCCCTGCGCAACCGCTGGCGTCGTATGCAACTGCCTGCTGAGCTGCGCAACGAAGTCACGCCCAAAAATATTTTAATGATTGGACCAACCGGTGTCGGTAAAACTGAAATTGCCCGCCGCTTAGCCAAGCTGGTCAATGCGCCTTTTATTAAAGTTGAAGCCACCAAATTCACTGAAGTGGGCTATGTCGGCCGTGATGTTGAATCCATTATTCGCGATTTAGCCGATGCCTCCCTCAAACTACTACGCGAGCAAGAAATCAAAAGCATGCGCAACAGCGCCGAAGATGCAGCAGAAGAGCGTATTCTTGACGCGCTTTTACCACCAGCACGGCAAGGCGTAGATGGTAGCCCTGAGCGCACCGATTCCAGCACCCGCCAGTTATTCCGCAAACGCTTGCGTGAAGGTCAACTGGACGACAAAGAAATAGAAATTGATGTGGCTGAAGCCCCGATGGGCGTAGAAATCATGACCCCACCGGGCATGGAAGAAATGACCAGCCAGCTGCAAAATCTATTTTCCGGCATGCACAAAGGCAAAACCAAAAGCCGTAAGCTACGTGTTGCCGACGCTCGCAAACTGATTCGTGATGAAGAAGCCGCCAAACTGGTCAACGAAGAAGACTTAAAAGTGCGCGCCCTAGAAGCAGTTGAGCAGCACGGTATCGTTTTCCTCGATGAAATCGACAAGATTTCTAAACGTGGCAATACTGGCGGTGCCGATGTGTCCCGTGAAGGCGTACAACGCGACCTACTGCCACTGATTGAAGGCTGCACTGTTAATACCAAGCTGGGCATGGTCAAAACTGACCATATTCTGTTTATTGCCTCCGGCGCCTTCCACCTGAGCAAACCCAGCGACTTAGTCCCTGAGTTGCAAGGCCGCTTACCCATTCGCGTCGAGCTGAAAGCCCTCACCCCAGATGACTTTAAGCGCATCCTCAGTGAACCTGACGCCTCTTTGACTGAGCAGTATGTGGCGCTACTGGCCACTGAAGGCCTGAATGTAACCTTTACCGATTGCGGTATTAAGCGCATTGCTGAAGTGGCTTGGCAGGTTAACGAGAAGACTGAAAACATCGGTGCGCGCCGCCTGCACACGCTACTTGAGCGTCTGCTGGAAGAAGTATCTTTCGATGCCGCTGAATTAGCCGAGAAGTACAGCGCTGGAGCCTTAGAAATTGATGCAGCCTATGTTGATCAACATTTAGGTGAGCTGGCCAAAGACGAAGATCTATCGCGCTACATTCTATAAACCCTTGTTGTTGTGTCAGTGCTAAGCTGTGCTGACACAACAATTTGCTCATGAGACCGCCATGCGTATTCCAACACGTATCAAACTCAATAAAAGCTCAAAAACTCTGGAACTCGGTTATGCCGATGGCCAGCAGTTTGCCTTACCTGCTGAGTTTTTACGTGTGCATTCGCCTTCTGCAGAAGTCCAAGGTCATGGCAACCCGGTTTTGCAGTACGGCAAAATCAACGTCGCCTTAACTGGCGTACAAGCGGCTGGCAATTACGCATTAAAACTGACCTTTGATGATGGCCATGACACCGGTTTATACACTTGGAATTACCTCTACCAACTGGCCACGCAACAAGACAGCCTTTGGCAAGAGTACTTAGCTAAACTCCGCGCCGCGGGCCAAAGCCGCGACCCCAATGAGTCCGTTGTGCGCTTAATGCTTTAACCATTTGTACCTCCCCTGCTAAACCGCCAGTACCGCACCCTTGATCAAGCCAAGCGTTTATCTAGTGCATCCTCTATTTCACGCTGAATTGTGCCACTCAGCCCAGATAACAATAAGCCCAGCTTAAGACTGACACGCACCTTATGGTCATCTACGGTGATCGACCCCTTAGCCCCTGCGCGCTTAACTTCCAAGGTATCACCGTCCCACTGATAACTGACCGCATATTGCTGCGCCAAGCGCTCCGCCAGTTGCTGAGCTTTCTCCCGAGCGCCAGCTCGACCTAAAGTATGCTCTCGCTCTACTACAATATGACTCATTGCTCCCCCTACAAGGCCTGTTTACGGTAAGTATTGCCGCTCTTATTCGCGCTAATCTGTCTAGCGTCAAGACAAACAGCGCTGTGAGTATTAGAATGCTCGGTAATCTGTCTAAGGTGAAGTTTTTATGAGCAATCCACGCCAGCCCAATTCCAACGAGCAAACCACCCACTTCGGTTTTAAAAATGTCCGCGAAAGCGAGAAAGCCGAAAAAGTTGCTGAAGTCTTCCATTCTGTCGCCGCCCGTTACGACATTATGAATGATGTGCTGTCCGGTGGCATGCACCGCTTATGGAAACGTTTCACTATCGAACTCTCCGGTGTACGGCGCGGCAATAAAGTCCTCGATATCGCCGGTGGTACCGGTGACTTAGCCCGTAAATTTTCCAGCTTGGTTGGTACTGATGGTGAAGTAGTGCTGGCCGATATCAATGCTTCCATGCTCAAAGTCGGCCGTGACCGCTTGCTGGATAAAGGCGTAGCTAACAACATTCACTTTGTGCAGGCCGATGCCGAAAAACTCCCCTTCCCAGACAACCACTTTGATGTGGTAACCATTGCCTTTGGTTTACGTAACGTCACCCATAAAGAAGAGGCCTTGCGCTCCATGTTACGGGTTTTAAAGCCCGGTGGACGCTTACTGGTTTTAGAGTTTTCCAAACCAAGCAATCCTCTGCTGTCGAAGTTTTATGACGCCTATTCATTTAAATTTATGCCACTGGCCGGCAAACTGATTACCGATGATGCCGACAGCTACCGCTATTTAGCTGAATCCATTCGCATGCACCCCGATCAGGACACTTTAAAAGCCATGATGAACGATGCCGGCTTTGAGCGGGTGACCTTCCATAACATGACCGGCGGCATTGTTGCGCTGCACCGTGGAATCAAACCCTAATGCTCACCCAGTTTGCCTTAGCCAGTGCTGAAGCAACGATTAATCGTGTGCTTAGCCTAGATAGCACTGTATCAGCACGTTTAGCGCCTTTATCTGGGCAAGTGATCGCCATTGTCTGTACTGCACCAGCACTAACCCTGCACCTGATACCGCTGCAATCTGGCCTGCAATTACTGAAGCTGGTCAGCAGCGCGGATAAAAGCGCGGTCTTGCACCACCCAGAGGTAGACCTTGAAGGTAACAGCGGGCTCCTCATGGAGCTGGCGCAGATTCTGCAAGACCTTGAGCTGGATTGGGAATATGAGGTCTCGCGCTGGCTCGGCCCACTGCCCACGGCACTACTTAGCGGTCGCTGGCGTAGCAGCAAAGATTGGTTGGCGCAGTCCGCACAGAGCTTACATGTAAACACTGCGGATTATTTAGCAGAAGAATCCCGAGCATTAGTCGGCCACGCGGAAGCCAATACGCGCTTCGATGAAATAGATCAACTGCAACTGGATCTGGACCGCCTTGATGCGCGCGTTGCGCGCTTACTTAAACGGAAACAAAAGCCTCTATGAAGCTGCTTGCTATCCGCCGTCTCTGGCGTATTTTGCGCGTCACCATTCGCTATCGCTTGGATGATTTAATCTTTGCTCTGCCGCTGCCTTGGTATATCAATATTTGCAGATTTTTGCTGCCTTGGCGCTGGTTACCACGGGGCGAAAACACTTTAACCCGCGGCGCAGCCTTGCGCTTAGCCCTGGAAGATTTAGGCCCAGTATTTATTAAGTTCGGTCAAATCCTCTCTACCCGCCGGGATTTATTACCGCCGGATATCGCCGATGAAATGGCCAAGTTGCAAGATCAGGTGCCACCTTTTTCATCGCAGCACTCCATTGCCATTATTGAAGAGCAATTGGGCGCCAGTATTGAGCAAGTGTTTAAAACCTTTTCTAGCACGCCTCTGGCTTCTGCTTCAGTTGCACAAGTGCATGCGGCGCAATTGCACAGCGGCGAAGATGTGGTGGTTAAAGTCATTCGTCCAGGCTTAAAGCCAGTCATTGCCCAAGACTTAGCCTGGCTGTATTTGCTCGCCAGCATTGCTGAGCGCGCCTCACCTGAAGCGCGGCGCTTACAGCCTAAAACAGTGGTCAGCGACTACGAAAAAACCATTTATGATGAGCTCGATCTCTTGCGTGAGGCGGCCAATGCCAGCCAATTACGCCGCAACTTTAGCGACTCACCATTGCTCTATGTGCCACAAATTCACTGGCAGTGGAGCCGCCCTAAAGTATTGGTAATGGAGCGCATTTATGGCATTCCAGTCACTGATATGGAAGCCCTCATTGACCAAGGCACTGATCTGAAAAAACTTGCTGAACGCGGTGTAGAAATTTTCTTTACCCAAGTCTTTCGCGACAGCTTCTTCCATGCGGATATGCACCCGGGCAATATTTTTGTTAGCACCCACACGCCTTGGGATCCACAATACATTGCCATTGACTGCGGCATTATTGGCTCATTAACGCCCGAAGACCAAGATTATCTGGCGCGCAATTTACTGGCATTTTTCAAACGTGATTACCGCAAAGTGGCGCAACTGCATATTGACTCTGGTTGGGTACCCAGTGACACCCGCGTCAATGAGTTTGAAGCTGCGATTCGCACTGTCTGTGAACCGATTTTTGAGCGGCCCTTGAAAGAAATTTCGTTTGGTCACTTGCTGCTGCACCTCTTCCAAACTGCCCGCCGCTTTAATATGGAAGTGCAACCCCAGTTGGTCTTACTGCAAAAAACCTTACTCAATATTGAAGGTCTAGGTCGCCAACTGTATCCAGATCTGGATTTATGGAGCACAGCCCAGCCTTATCTAGAGCGCTGGATGCGTGAGCGCTATATGCCCAAGCACATCCTGGCTAACCTGCAGCAGCAAATTGAAAAGCTGCCACACTTAGCCAATATGGCTCGCGACAGCTTTGAAAAGCTCAGCAGCAACTCTGCGCCACCAGTCGCAGCACCAGCGTGGCTCAATAAAATTCTTGGCGCAGGCTTGTTAGTGGCCAGTACACAAGCGGGCTTAGCCCTTGAGTTGCAAGCTTGGCCGGCTTGGCTAATGTTCGCAGCAGGTCTATGCTTGGTCTTACGCCGCTAAATACCCGGGCCACTTAGCAATCATTAGCAGCAAAATTACGACAGTGATAGAGAGCAATATGAGCAACTGGTTAGACGCAATCAAATGGGACAGTGACGGTCTAGTACCGGCCATTGCCCAAGACTATAAAACAGACCGTGTATTAATGGTGGCCTGGCTCAATCGTGAGTCATTGGCGCTAACGGTTGCCGAACAGCGGGCAATTTACTGGTCGCGTTCACGGCAAAAACTATGGCGCAAAGGTGAAGAGTCTGGACACATTCAGAAACTGCATGAAATACGCCTTGATTGCGACGCGGATGTTATTATCCTGCGCGTAGAGCAAATCGGCGATATTGCATGCCATACTGGCCGTCACAGTTGTTTTTATCGCGTATTAAGCGACGGGCAGTGGCAGACGGTCGAGCCTGTTATTAAAGATCCGCATGATATCTATCAAGGTTGATAAGCATGACTGACGATATTCTACGCCGTGTAGCGCAGGTCATTGATTCGCGTAAAAGTGCTGAGCCAAGCACCTCTTATGTAGCAAGCTTGCACCACAAAGGCTTAAACAAAATTTTAGAAAAAGTGGGTGAAGAAGCGGTAGAAACTATTCTTGCCGCTAAAGATGCCGCAAGCTCAGGTGATGCTCAAGACGTTATTTATGAAACTGCAGATTTATGGTTTCACAGTTTGGTTATGCTTTCTGCTTTAAACTTAGAACCACAAGCAGTACTCAACGAGCTGGAACGACGCTTTGGCTTATCCGGGCACGCAGAAAAAGCAGCCCGCACAACTACTTAATTATTCGCACTACGGAGTACATATCATGGGCGGTATTAGCGTTTGGCAATTACTGATTATCTTAGCAATTGTTGTTGTATTATTTGGCACCAAGCGTCTTAAAAATGTCGGTTCCGACTTAGGCGACGCCATCAAAGGTTTTCGTAAAGCTGTCGATACCAGCGATGATAAACCTAGCGAAGCTGTGCAAAAATCTGAAGCAGCAGATACCACAGGGCGCACCATTGATGCCACAGCAGAACATGCTGAAGATCCTTCTGTTAAGAAATGAGCTAACCCATGTTTGATATTGGCTTCTCTGAACTGATTCTAATTGCTGTTGTTGCCCTACTGGTCATCGGCCCTGAACGCTTACCCGCTGCCGCACGGGTGGCGGGCTTGTGGGTGGGCCGGATTAAGCGCGGCGTAAGCAGTATCAAAGAAGATGTTGCGCGCGAGCTTGGCGCTGATGACATCCGCCGCGAGCTGCACAACGAAGGCATTCTGGAAAAAGAACGCCAAATTCTTAAAGAAACGTCTGATAAAGCCAATAAAATACTTAGCGAGCAACCGCTACAAACCTTATTTGAAGATACTTCTAAACCTAAAGACAGCACCCCAGTCGATAAAGAGCAGTCACCATGAGTACTTCCCAAGAGCCGGAAAACCACATGCCGCTGCTTGCCCATTTACTAGAGTTACGCACACGACTGTTGCGTTGCGTAATCACTGTACTAGTGGTGTTTGCTGCGCTGTTTTATTTCTCCCAAGATATTTACGCGATAGTTGCTGCACCGCTGCGCACCTATTTGCCTGATGGCGCCACCATGATTGCCACTGGCGTGGCCTCCCCTTTTCTAACGCCATTTAAACTGACTATGGTGGTTTCGCTGTTTCTCAGCATGCCGGTGATTTTACAGCAAATTTGGGGCTTTATTGCCCCTGGCTTGTATAAGCATGAAAAGCGCATAGCCGTACCGCTGATGATCGCCAGTATTGTCTTATTTTATGCTGGAATGGCCTTTGCCTACTTTGTGGTTTTCCCGATTATGTTTGGTTTTTTTGCCAGCGTAACACCACAAGGGGTCGAGATGATGACCGATATCAGTCAATATCTGGACTTTGTTTTAACCTTGTTTTTTGCTTTCGGTGTGGCTTTCCAAATCCCCATTGCTACATTTTTGTTGGCCTGGACGGGCATGGTTGACGTGGCTACTTTAAGAAAAAGCCGTCCTTACGTGATTGTCGGTTGTTTTTTCGTTGGCATGCTCCTCACTCCACCGGATGTTTTTTCACAAACCCTACTCGCTGTGCCGATGTGGCTGCTGTTTGAAATAGGGGTGATTTTTGGTGGCATTATTCAAAAAGAACAAGCTGCTAATAAGGCTAGCGAAGAGCCCTCGTCAGAGGATGACAATACCGAGCAAAAACCGCCTGTCCAATCATGAATCTATTGCTCGTCAGTCAGGCTGACTTTATTGCCACAGACCGTGTCCGCATTAGCGACCGTCGACTCCAACATCTAAACTCAGTGCATAAAGCCAGCGTAGGGCAAACCCTGCGCGCTGGCTGTTTAGGTGGCTTGCAAGGACAAGCAACTCTGTTAGCAATTGATGATACGGCTGCTGAGCTGCACGTTGACTTCCAGCAGCCGCCACCGGCTAAGCTGCCCATTACCCTACTATTGGCTTTGCCCCGCCCCAAAATGCTGCGGCCGCGTGGAAAAAAGCTTTTGGCAAACACCTTTTTTACAACCTGAAGCACTGCATGAGCAATTGCTTTTAGGCCTTGAACAAGCCCGCGACACTGTCTTGCCAAACATTATCTTAGCCAAGCGTTTCAAACCTTTTGTCGAAGATGAGTTGCCTGCTATGGCCGCCAACACCCGCGGTTTAATCGCCCATCCTGGCGATTTCCCGGAATGCCCACGCGCCCTCAGCGAGTCGGTGACCCTAGCAATTGGCCCCGAAGGCGGATGGATTCCCTATGAGGTGGAACTGCTAAGCAAAGCCGGCCTGAGTCCGGTGCAACTGGGCGAGCGTATTTTGCGTGTGGAAACCGCAGTGCCTGCGCTGTTGGCACGTTTATTTTAAACCCCTAAACTGTAGCCTTATAATCTAGGCAGGCTGAGCGCTACAGTGAAAGGTACTGCACAGCGCACGGCCCAATCTGCACAGCTAAGGTGCCCAATGGAAAGTTTTGCCGAACAGTTTGTCAGCGAACAAAAAATCATTATCCAGCTCGCAGTTGCCTTATTGCTGGGCGCGCTCACTGGTTTAGAGCGCGGCTGGGCAACCCGCGAACAGAAATCTGGAGAGCGGGTAGCCGGCATGCGCACTTACGCACTGGTCGGCTTGCTGGGCGGTATTACAGCGCTATTATCGCTCAAGGTCACACCTTGGGTATTGCCAGCCAGCTTACTGGCGGTCTGCGTTGCGGCAGTGATGGCCTACCGCGTGCGCATGCTGCAAATGCGCGATTACAGCATCACCGGTATTATTGGTATCTTACTGACGTTCTGTTTTGGTGCTGTGGCGGTTGCCGTAGACATCGCCGTAGCTGCCACTGCGGCGGTGATCACGACGATAATACTCGACAATAAAAACGAAATTCATAGCGCACTCAATCGCCTACAAGAACACGAACTGGATGCCGCATTAAAGCTGCTATTGATTTCTGTAGTGATGCTGCCGTTACTGCCCAATGAAGGCATCGGCCCCGGCGGCATGCTCAACCCCTATGAAATTTGGTGGATGGTGGTACTGATCGCCTCGATTTCATTTGTGGGTTATTTTGCCATGCGAGTGGGTGGTACAGAAAAAGGCATTTTATTCACCAGTCTCTTTGCCGGGCTAGCCTCATCCACCGCATTGACGCTGCACTTTTCTCGACTGGCGCGGCAAACAGCACAGATCTCACCACTGTTATCATCCGGTATTCTGATCGCCTGCGGCACCATGTACCTGCGCATATTATTGTATTGCGCAATGATTAACCCTGCGCTCTTGGGCCACTTAACTCTTCCGCTCTTGATTATGACGCTGGTGCTATATTTGCCGGCATTATTAATCTGGCGCAAACACCGTAACGGCACCCGAGTGGAACAGCCGGCCTTATCCAGCAACCCACTCGACTTAAAATCAGCGCTGCTGCTGGGCGCACTGCTCACAGTGATTTTGTTGATGGCTAGCGTTTTACAGCAATGGTTGGGTAATGCGGGAATTTACGTACTGGCCACCGTTTCCGGTATCACTGATGTAGACGCCATCACCCTGTCCTTAACGCGCATGTCGCAAACCGGCCTTGAGAGCACAACGGTTATTATTGGCATTATTATCGCCTCTTCAGTGAACAATCTGATGAAGGCTGGTATGGCCGTTTCCATTGGCGGTCGCGCGATGCTGCTGCGTGTGGCGCTGCCGATTCTGCTGTCATTATTGGCAGGTTTAGCTGTGCTGCTGCCAATGTACAGCGCTTGACTCTACCACCGTGGTAGGCTTTTAAATCTAAGCAAAGGCCACGCGTTATTGGAGCATCTATGAAATCTTGCAAAACTGAATGTGGCATACCCCATACGCAATCTGCGCCAGCCGGTTCTGCAGATAAAGA
>SMEQ01000661.1_pt1 | contig 10078 bp, 10 predicted proteins | sample 2456281 | NCBI WGS metagenome assembly SMEQ01 (sample SAMN10132596, study PRJNA489261) | soil metagenome | isolation source: day1 antibiotic-loamy sand soil ammended with raw manure from dairy cow... | place: USA | collected 2015-04-01 | reverse complement strand
AATGTTTTTATTCTCACTTATAAGGAAAATCGAAAATCTCACTTTCTTCGTACTGCACTGATTTATCACTTAAACACTGAGCTAGTTATTTCAGGAATTGGCACCTTTATTTATCTCGATTCAAAATGGTATAAATTAAGAGAAATATTCATTGATGAAATGAATTCAAGATGCAAAGAAATTTTACAAGCAAATAACTTAAACAATACAGTGCTTAATGAACCTTGGCAATTAAATGCAAAGGGTAATCGCGAAAATGAGGGTGTATATAATTTGAAATATCAAAAACCAGACTATCTAGTGCTCGACACCATTATTATTGATTCGATTGAATTAGCTGATGTTATGTACGTTCAAAACGATGTCATCTATTTATGTCATGTTAAATATGGTTTTAGTACAGATATGCGAGAGCTATATAGTCAAATAATTTCCTCTGCTCGCAGGTTGAAAAATGACATGAAAGATGGAAATAATCCCTACCTTAAGTCTATCTTTAAACAATTAGAGAATAAAGGGAGAAATGGCGCTTATACTGAAAGTGGATTTCTTGCTTTATTTATGAATAGTAATGTAAAAATTAAATATGTAATGAGTATTACAAGTCATCTTTCGAAGCGCAGTATCATTGATGATATTGAAAAATACTCTTCTAACATTGCTAAGCTGTCGTTGATTCAATGTTTTACAGAAATGAGAACTGAATACTTCGACATGGAATTTGAAATAATCAATAATGAAGAATGTTGCTAAAACAAAATATAGACTAGGTTAATAAAGTTGAATCACAAATGAATAAAGAAGAATATTTAAAGAAAATGAAAGATTACAATGTGTGGTTTGATTATTCAAAGAGTCAAAAGAATGTTGCTGACAAGATTTTATATAACTGCATTTTAGATAATGAATTCCTGAAAAATTTAAAAGATGACAAAGATTATAACGAATTTCAAACATTATGGAGTAATGCTCATTATCATTATGGGATTGCAATAGAAAATGGATTAAAAGGTATCATTATTAAATACCAACCTGAGAGTATTCATTTTGAAATAAAAGGTAAAAATGTTATTTTAAAAAACATAGGTGGGCAAGCAGGTAAAACACACAATCTACTTAAATTAGCTGAAACATCAGGTGTTTTTGATTCTAAGATTAATTTGTATGAACATAAATCAGGTTATGAAAGTTTAAAAAGAGTTTTACAGCATTTAAGCGATATGATTAAATGGGGTGCAAGATATCCTATTCCAAATAATTTGGACAATATATACAAATTTGATGAAGCTGTGCCGTCTGTTTTGATTTATGGATTTCATATACTTGATGTAATGGAACCACTTTTTGAATATTTTGATAATGAAAGAAATTGAGTAAAAACTAATGACGACAGTTCATATGAAGTTACAGCTTGCTAAGTGATAAATTGTAAATAACGAACGCCGTTAAATTACCTAATTCTACTCCCCAAAATCAATCCCCAAATTAGGAACCTCAATTTGCAACCTCACTTTCGCTTTCAAAGCTGTAAAAACACGCATCAACGTATCAATCGTCACGTTACTCGCATTGTTTTCAATTCTAGATATTTGTGCTTTTTGCACACCTATTAATTTTCCCAATTCTTCTTGCGTTAAATTCCGTTCAAGTCTGGTTTGTGTGAGTATTGTGTGTAAAATATGTCAGCACATTGATTTTTTAGGGTGATTATTGGATTTAGCTGAACTTTTGGGAATGTTAATTGAGCAATATGAAAACGAACATTTCCCCATTGATTTGCCAGATCCGATTGAAGCAATAAAATTTAGAATGGAGCAAATGGGTTACAATCAAAATGATCTAGCACGGATTATTGGTTTTAAAAGTCGAGCAATTGAAATTTTAAACCGCAAAAGAAAACTATCATTAGAAATGATTAGGCAAATTCATGAAAAATTAAATATTCCAACTGATGTACTAATACAAGCGTATTGACAAAAGAGAGTTGTTTGACTTACGTTTTGACTCTTGCGGAATTTTCTAGAATTATCGTTTTTAAATGATATTTCGTTTAGCCGAAAATACTCGTCCTATAAATTGTCAACAGTCACTAGCCTGCGAATGTTAAATGAACTGATTCTATTGCCCCAAATCAATCGTCAAATTAGGAAGTTCAATTTGCAACTTTACTTTCGCTTTCAAAGCTGTAAAAACGCGCATCAAAGTATCTATCGTGACGTTACTCGCATTGTTTTCAATTCTAGATATTTGCGCTTTTTGAACACCTATTAATTTCCCCAATTCTTCTTGCGTTAAATTCCGTTCAAGTCTGGTTTGCTTAATTGCCTTCCCAACCAAATCCATTTGAAGTTCATATTCAAACATGTCGCGTTGAGTTGTGCCAACTTTACCAATTAGTTCATCTGTTACATGGTCTAAAGTATGTGTTTTCATTTCTTGTTATTTTTTAAATCTTTACTATCAAAATATTTTATTCGACTTTGAGTGGCCTTTTGAATTTCGTTATCAGGAACTTTACTTCTTTTTTTAATGAAACCATGAGTTGAAACAACTAAAGTTTCTACCATTGAAGTCTTGTCCCAAAACGCAAGTAAACGATATTGAATCCCACGATATAAGGTTCTAAACTCCCAAATTTCATTATTTAGTTTTTTAAAAAGTTCAGGATCGTGCTCTACTTGAGATTTTCGAATATTGTAAAGTATTTTTTCAGAATGTTTAGTTTCCAAACTTCGCAAGTAGTCAAACGCTTCATCTAAAAAAACAACTTCAAATAGTTTTTTCATCTACATATTTCACATTAACAAAGATACAAAAAGTTTCGTTATAACGAAACCCGGTTTTTGATATTATTTTCATTATACTAAATTTAGAAATAATATCTCACATATCAATTATCCCATTCAATTCATTTTTCCCTAACTTTACCCTCATTATGATGAATCTAGATTTAAACGGAAAAACGGCTGTCGTTTGTGGCAGTACGCAGGGAATAGGGAAAGCAAGTGCAATACAACTGGCTGAACAAGGTGCAAATGTGATTTTAATCGCTCGGAACGAGGAAAAATTGCAGGCGGTTTTGAAAGAGTTGCCACGCAAGAACAATCAAAAACACGGTTATTTAGTAGCTGACTTTTCCAAACCAGAAAGTTTAAAATCAACCTTGGATCAATGGGTTTCTAATCAAGGAACGTGTCATATCTTGATCAACAATACCGGCGGACCAAAAGGCGGACCGATTCGCGATGCGGAAGTGTCTGAATTTTACGACGCATTTACACAACACTTGATTTGCAACCACATTTTGGTTCAAGCGCTTTATCCCTTGATGAAAGAAAATGGATACGGACGAATCATCAACGTGATTTCTACCAGTGTGAAACAACCGCTTCCTAATTTGGGAGTTTCAAATACCATTCGCGGCGCGGTGGCAAATTGGAGTAAAACCTTGGCGACAGAATTGGCTCCGTTTAACATTACGGTAAACAACGTTTTGCCAGGTGCAACCAATACGATTCGTTTGCAAACCATTGCCGAAACGAAATCAGCTAAAACAAACGATTCTGTAGAATCTATTTTTGCAGACATGGCTTCCGAATCTCCGATGGGAAGAATTGCTGAACCGCAAGAAACGGCAAATGTGATTGCATTTTTGGCTTCACCAGCTGCGAGTTATGTCAATGGAATCAACGTTCCGGTTGATGGTGGAAGAACCAAAAGTTTGTAATTAGAATTTGATTAAAATGTTTTTTTCTTTTCATGTTGTAGAGGCGCGATTAATCGCGCCTCTACAACATGAAAAACCGAAATACAAAAAACCGAAAAAATTGAATTAACCCGGTTCCTCCGCAAATCGCGATGAGGTAAAAAAACAACCATATTTCAATAAGTCGATATTTATCAACAAGATAGGTGTCGACTTTTTTGTTTTCTGCAAAACCTGATAATAATCATACATTTAGTTGATTCTATATCATGCTTCGATTTAAACCAAATAAGTTCCTTTGCTATATAAACAGGACAAACTTGTCCGATATATATTACTAACTTAAAATATTAATTATGCTATCAAAATCACAAGCACGGGCATTCTTTTTAGGTGGAACAGTGGTGACGTTTTTAATTTTCATCGGCTTGACGGTTTATTCCTTCATGCCAAGTAACGACCAAACCAATCACGCAGCAATCACTGAAGATGTAATTCGTGGAAAAGAATTGTGGGAAACCAACAATTGCATGGGCTGTCACAGCATCATGGGCGAGGGCGGTTATTACGCTCCGGAATTAACCAAAGTGGTTGAACGGAGAGGGGAAGCGTACGTGAAAATTGTTCTTCAATCCAAAGAACCTTGGGGTCCAAGAGGTAGAAAAATGGTTGCTTACGGAATGAATGATGCCGACGCAGATGCCATGGTTGCTTACTTTAATTGGATAAGTAAAATCGACCTAAACGGTTTCGACCGCGTGGTTTCTCCCTTGTCAAAAGATAAAAATTAAAAAGAATCGTTATGAAATATAAATCACAAAAAGTAGCTTATTGGTTCTTCGCCTTGTGCATGTTGTTGTTTGCTTTACAAATAACATACGGATTCATCATGGGATTCGCGCGCATCGGTATGGACGGATTACACGATGCAATTCCTTTCAATACCGCAAGAGCCGTTCACACCAATTTATTGGTATTATGGTTGTTAACTGGATTCATGGGGGCAGCTTATTACATCATTCCTGAAGAATCTAAACGAGAATTAATCAGTGTGAAACTGGCTTATGTTCAATTAATTTCGCTTGCGCTAGTTGGCGTGGTGGCATTGGTGGGTTTCCATTTTAACATCTGGGAAGGAAGAAAATTCCTCGAAATTCCACGTGAATTGGATTATTTAGTGGTTGTCAATGTCTTGTTATTCTTAGGATTGATCTTGGGAACGCTTTACAAAGCCAAACAACGAACTACCACTTCCCTGGTTTTAACCATGGGATTGGTATTTGCAGCCTTGCTTTATCTACCAGGAATGATTTGGTTCGACAGTCAAGTAACCGACTCTTTCTTCCGTTGGTGGGTTGTTCACTTATGGGTTGAAGGTGTTTGGGAATTAATTATGGGTGGTATTTTATCATTCCTGTTAATCAAATTGACTGGTGTCGATCGCGAAGTAATTGAGAAATGGTTATACGTAATCGTTGGATTGACATTCTTGTCCGGAATTTTAGGAACAGGTCACCACTATTATTACATCGGAGTAAATAAAATCTGGTTGATCGTTGGTGGAATCTTCTCCGCATTGGAACCGCTTGCATTCTTAGCAATGGCATTATTTGCAGTATACATGTACCGAAAAGGAGAAAAATCTCACCCGAATAAAATCGCTTTATTCTGGACAATCGGTGCTTCAATCGTGTCCTTTGTTGGAGCTGGATTGTTAGGTTTTGCACATACTTTACCACAAACCAACTTGTACACACACGGAACACTCGTAACTGCGATGCACGGACACTATGCATTCTGGGGCGCGTATGCGATGATCGTTTTGGCAATCATCAGTTATGCACTTCCAAACTTAACAGGAAGAAAACTCTACGATAACAAAAGTGGTCACCTGGCATTTTGGTTGGCGAATATCGGAATGCTTGGAATGACAGTTGCTTTTGGTGTTGCTGGAGTTATCCAAGTGTACATGGAACGGAAACTGAAAATGGAATTCATGGAAGTTCAAAACGAAACCAAAGTACACTTTGTAGTCTTGATTCTGTGTGCAACGATTTTCACAATCGGAATTGGATTGTACATCTACGAATTCATCAAATACGGAAGGCCGAACGATGAGGCTTTGATAAAAGAAGATTAAATTGAATTAGCAAAAAAGTAATCCCAGAAACCCGAGACCTGTCGTAAAGTTTATCATGAAACGGATAGCGTTTCGGGTTTTTATAAAAATTTAAAATCATGATTGTAGCAGAAAAGCAAGTCTATTATAAGGCAATTGGTTCAGAAATAGAAGTTTTCAACCACGTCAATCAGTTGCAATTGCCCTTGTTGCTAAAAGGTCCAACCGGAACGGGGAAATCTCGTTTCGTGGAATTCATGGCGCAAGAAGTAGACAAAAATTTAATCACTGTCAGTTGTCACGAAGAAACTTCTTCTACCGATTTAATTGGCAGGTTCATCATTAAAGGTGCAGAAACGGTTTGGATTGACGGACCGTTGACCATGGCGATTCGAAACGGTTCCATTCTCTACTTGGATGAAATTGCCGAAGCGCGACCAGATGTAATTGTTGCCATTCACTCCTTGACGGATCACCGACGAGAATTGTTCATCGATAAACTTGGTGAAACCATCAAAGCGCATCCAGATTTTATGTTGGTAGCGTCGTTTAATCCAGGATATCAACGCGGATTTAAAGAATTGAAACCATCGACTCGACAACGTTTTGTGGTGCTTGATTTTGATTATCCGTCTCCAAAACTGGAAGTAGAAATTTTGATCAACGAAACAGAAATTTCTGAAGAAGTTGCTAAAAAGTTGGTTACGATCGGTTCTAAAATTAGAAACTTGACAGAATTGGGATTAACTGAAACCGTTTCCACACGATTATTGGTTGACGCAGCGAAATTAATTCAAAATGGATTGCCGAAAAGATTGGCGGTTTACGTTGCAATTGTTCTTCCATTAACGGATGAAAAAGAAACAACAGAAGCGTTGAAAGACTTGTGTGATCTGATGATTTAAGGTTGATTTTAGAAATAAAAATTATAGGATGTGATAATTTGAATTATTTATTATCTGAAATAAAACTCAGAGTATTTAAAGTTGACCCTGAAAGGGGCTAATCAAAAAACGATGGGTGTAAGCCCATCGAAAAAAACTGTAAGATGGAATAAGGCCTGAAAGGCTGTGATATTAAGCGCGAGTCGTTCGAGAAAGACATTTCGCACTTTCAGCGCTTTACGATGTGTTTACATTAAAAACACAGGGCTTTACCCTGCGTTAGGGGATGTTTCCCTTTCAGGGAAAATAAGTGATTTTTCCCCGTCAGTGAAAAAGTGAATTTAAAGTGTCTGGATTGCCTTGTGGTAAAGTTCAGTATAAGCATAAACTTAAAAACAAGCAAAATGGGGTTAGAATTAGACGAGTTGGTTTATTCAAAAGTAGTTCGCTATTTCAAAAAACGGCGACTCAATGATGAATCTGTGCTTCAACGCCAAATTACACTTCAGGAAATTAAACCAAAGTTGACCATCATGGCCAGAGCTTTGTGCGGAAAACCGATTGAGTTGTATGCGGCAGAAAAAGAAGGTGGATTTAAAAACAATAATTTCTTTTTACCGACCAGTTGTGCCTTGTTTGAAGACAAAGAAAACAATTATAAATTCTATCTTTTTAGACTCTTTTACTTAAGTGTTCAGAAAAAACTAAATTTCCAATGGGAAGCGCAAAGTGCTGAAATTGATGATGTAAAATCATATGAGAAAGCGTTGGAAACTGCTCCAAAAGTTTTAAAACTGTTGTTTGACGAATTTCCGCCCTTGAAAGAATGGCATGATTTCGCCAAAAACTTTCTTGAAAATCAGCCCGCTGCGATAGAAAACAGCAATTGGTTGTATGGAAAATGGATGCGCTTTAATCCAGCAGATGAAGCTATTGAAATGATTAATAATCCAGATGACAGCATCAAAAATAAACCAGAATCTGTGCAGCCTTTAACGACGTTACACGCACGTGCGGTTGAAGAAATTATTTCCAAAACGATTGATAAAAAACAACAGGAAGATTATGTCTTGCTTCACAGTTTCGAAAAAATTGAAACGGTAGAAGAATTCAATGGAAATTGGCGTGATTTTGATGGTTCGGACGAACTTGAAAAACACGAAAATGCCTTGGATGAAATCAACATGCGCTACACCGTTCGTGTGGATGACACCACGCATTCCGTTTATCAGGCTGATTTTGTTGAAAACACCTCGGTTGCTGAAAGTTCAGAGGTCGACGACAAAGGTTTTCACGTGCTTTATCCAGAATGGAATTTTAAAAAACGCAGCTATTTAGAAAATTTCTGCAAAGTTTATCCCAAAACACAACTGAAAACCAATCCAGCGTACTATCAAAAAACGCTTGCTAGTTATCAAACAACCTTGATGGGTTTACGGAAAATGTTGACCAATGTCAATAATAAAATGCAACAATTGAGTCGACAAACACAAGGTGATTCTTTTGATTTGTGCGCCTTAACGGATTTATATACTGACATTCATTCCAAAATTTCACCGGACGAACGGGTTTACATTTCCAGTCGGAAAAAAGAAAAAGACATTTCCATTTTGTTGTTGCTTGACCTCAGTTTATCCAGCGATGGATATGTAGCTGGAAATCGCGTCATCGATGTGGAAAAAGAAGTTTCGATTTTGTTTGGTGAGATTTTGAATGAATTCAACATTCCGTTTGCCATCGATGGATTTTATTCCAAAACCCGAAACTTTTCGACCTACATCACCATCAAAGATTTTAATGAAAACTGGCAAAAAGCCAAACATAAAATCGGCGCGATGGAAGTGGGCGGTTATACCAGAATTGGTCCAGCGCTTCGACATGCGGGAGCGAGATTTAAAAAAGTTGATTCAGAAAATAAATGGATCATCATGCTTTCTGATGGGAAACCAAATGATTACGACAAATACGAAGGTCAGCACGGAATACAAGATGTGAAACAAGCGCTGCGTGAATTGAACGAACAAAACGTCAATTCGTATGCTTTGGCAATCGAAGCACAGGCAAAATATTACTTGCCACAAATGTTTGGACAAAACCATTATCAGATTTTATCCTCGCCCGATGCCTTGCTGAAATCGTTGGTGAAATTGTATGAAAAAATTAAACACGCTTAAAATCGAAAATCATTTACAGACATGATTGAACATGAAAAGAAAATAGAAAAGCTGGGTTTGCAAGAATTGGATTTGACTGATGGAAACGATGTTGAAAAAACAATCAATTATTCTCAATTGGCATATCCGCCGGGCGGAGTTTTGATTTGGATTGTGATTTACCTGGAATTGGTCACGTTTGGAATGGCGATTCTCGCGTTGGCGTATTATGGAAATCAAGAAAGAACCTTGTTTCACGAAAGCAGCATGCATTTAAATCGTTTTATTGGAACAATCAACACCATCTTTTTATTGACCAGCGGATTATTTGTCGCGCTTGGCGTAAACGCTTTCAAAGCAAAAAAACATTTACTAGCTGCGCGATGGTTTCACTTTGCCGTTTGGGGCGGAGTTGGATTTCTTGTTCTTAAAATGTTCGAATACTATCAAAAGCTAGAAGCTGGACTGACGATGGATTACAATTCTTTCTTCACTTTTTACTGGCTTTTAACAGCTTTTCACTGGATTCATGTGTTGGTTGGAATGGTCATTTTATTAATCATCCGTAGAAACATCGTTAAAAAACAAGCCGCAACCTTAATCGAAGACGTTGAAGCCGGCGCAGCATTTTGGCACATGTGCGATTTGGTTTGGCTGCTTTTATACCCAATGTTATACCTCTTATTTTGACATGAAGAAAATTCAACTTTATACCTATAGCACCCTAATTTTCCTGACTTTATTGACGGCATTTATCGCATCGCTGCAAAGTTCAAAAATCATAATCGTCGCCATCATCGCAATTGCGCTCGCAAAATTCTGGTTGGTTGCTTTTCAATTCATGGAACTCAAAAAAGCCCATCCTTTCTGGAAATTTTTAATTGTCATTTTTGCTGGTTTGATTGGTGGAATTACCATGATTTTGTATTGAGATGGGATATTTTCATTCAAAATTGATGTTTTTTATTGTAGAGGCGCGATGCATCGCACCTCTACAATAAAAAGTGAAATCAATAAAAAGCATATTTATCTGTACAATCCCCCATCCACAATCATTTGTTAAAATTAAATTTAAAAAAACACTTGTAGATTAATTGAAAATTGTTAATATTGCAGTGTCGATACAAATCTGTACGAAATTATCAATATACAAATCACATACTATTTTTAATCAAATAATACTTTAAATAGTATTTACTAATTCATATTTATGAAT
>SMEQ01001375.1_pt1 | contig 10088 bp, 5 predicted proteins | sample 2456281 | NCBI WGS metagenome assembly SMEQ01 (sample SAMN10132596, study PRJNA489261) | soil metagenome | isolation source: day1 antibiotic-loamy sand soil ammended with raw manure from dairy cow... | place: USA | collected 2015-04-01 | reverse complement strand
TGAGAAAGCTTACACAGATGCTGCTCAAGCACTGACTGATGCGGGTGAGTTAATTACCCCAGCCGAAGTGGCAGTATTAGAACAAGCTAAAGCGGATGCACAAGCTGCCAAGACTGCTGCTCAGGATCTTATTGATGAGCTACCAGCAACTGTTCAGACAGAAATTGATGCACTTGAAGGTCGTTTAGAAGTCTTAATTGACATCACAATCCCAGCGGTGAACGACGCTGATGGTGATGGCGTTGAAGATACCGCTCAAGTGGCTGCTGCTGACGCTGCTGTGACCGCGGCTGAGAAAGCTTACACAGATGCTGCTCAAGCACTGACTGATGCGGGTGACACGGTTGTTGATACACAATCTGGCCTACAAGATCGTCTGGATGGTGAGAAAGCTTACACAGATGCTGCTCAAGCACTGACTGATGCGGGTGAGTTAATTACCCCAGCCGAAGTGGCAGTATTAGAACAAGCTAAAGCGGATGCCCTAGCTGCGAAAGACGTTGCTCAAAGCTTAGTGACTGGATTACCGGACACTGCTGCAACCACACAAACCGATCTACAAGATCGTCTGGATGGCTTAACTGACATCACAATCCCTGCGGTAAACGACGCTGATGCCGATGGTGTTGAAGATACTGCTCAAGTAGCTGCTGCAGAAGCTGCGGTTGCCGATGCCGAAGCGGCTTATGCAGCTGCGGATCAAGCGCTGATCGACGCTAACGCAGATGACTTAATTACACCTGCCGAAGTGGCGACATTAGAACAAGCTAAAGCGGATGCCCAGGCTGCGAAAGACGTTGCTCAAGGCTTAGTGACTGCCTTACCAGACACGGCTGCTGATACACAAACCGATCTACAAGGTCGCTTAGACGGCTTGACCGACATCACAATCCCAGCGGTGAACGACGCTGATGCCGATGGTGTTGAAGACGGTGTTCAGTTAGATGCGGCTATTACGGCGGTTGAAGCAGCCGAAGCGGCTTACGCAGCTGCGGATCAAGCACTGATCGACGCTAATGCAGATGACTTAATCACCCCAGCCGAAGTAGCAACATTAGAACAAGCTAAAGCAGATGCCCAGGCTGCGAAAGACGCCGCTCAAGGCTTAGTGACTGCCTTGCCAGACACGGCTGCTGATACAAAAGCAGACTTACAAGATCGCTTAGATGGACTAACCGACATCACAATCCCTGCGGTAAACGACGCTGATGCCGATGGTGTTGAAGATGCTGCTCAAGTAGCTGCTGCAGAAGCCGCAGTTGCCGATGCCGAAGCGGCTTATGCGGCCGCAGATCAAGCACTAGCGGATGCTAATGCAGATGGGTTAATCACACCTGCGGAAGTGGCAGACTTAGAACAAGCTAAAGCAGATGCCCAAGCTGCCAAGACTGCTGCTCAGGATCTTATTGATGAGCTACCAACAACTGTTCAGACAGACATTGATGCACTTGAAAATCGCTTAGGCGCCTTAGAAGATATTGTTATCTCAACAGCCCCAAGCACGCCAGTGGTTGAGACTTTTGTTAACAACGTTGGCGGTAGTACAACTGTCACTGGTACTGCAGATGCGGGCAGTATTATTGAAATCCGTGATGGCAGCGGTTCTGTTGTTGGTGTAAGTGTTGCCGATATTAATGGTGATTTCAGTGCGGTTGTTGTAGGCGGGCTACAAGAACAGAATTACGATTTATTCGCTAAAAATTCAGATAACTTTGCTTCTAACCCTGTAACAGTAACGGGTGACCAAACTGCACCTGATACACCTACAGCGAATATCGTTAATAACGAAGATGGTAGTACTACTATCTCTGGTACTGCTGAAGTAGGTTCGACTATTAACTTAACCTCTAATCTAGGTCTAAGTCTCGGTGAGACGGTGGCTGCCGATGGCACTTATAGTATTACAGTTGCAGGCGGGATTACTAAAGACGACGTTGTTAAAGTCACTGCAACAGACAGTGCTACTAACGAATCTCTGCCGCTTGAGTTAACTGGTCTAAACAATGCGCCTGTGAATACTGGAACCGTTGCTTTAGGTGAAGTAAATGAAGATAGCGTTATTACAATTACTAAAGAACAATTACTGGCCAACACCAGTGACGCTGACAATGATGGTTTAAACATCCAAGATCTAACAGTAAGCAGCGGGACGCTGGTAAGTAATATTGATGGCACCTGGACTTACACGCCAGTTGAAAACCAGCATGGCGAAGTTGAGTTCAGCTATAAGGTTAGTGATGGTGTTAGCGCAGTAGATGCTAGCGCCAACCTAAACCTGATTGCGGTTGCTGACGGTGCCGATATCATTATTTCATCCAGCGAAGCAGGCTCTGGAACTGGTGGTGGTACTGGTGGATTGGAAGGCTCAGTTATTACGCCACCGGCATCAACAGGCTTTAGTTATACAGTCTATAAAGGTGCAGTGAGCGGTATGAGCACTGGGCAGGTTAATAGCAGTAAAGCTATGGATCTTGAAGGTAAACTTGAAAATTTAACCGGCACTACTGTTCGTAATACAGACGGCTTTGGTAACGGCGATAAACAAAGTTTCGCAGACACTAATAAAGTTCAAAAAGATGGTTCAACCATCGAGATTAAAACAGGTGATGTTGCGGCTATTACAGGCTTAATTTACTTAGAGGCTGGAAAGACATATAGCTTTAAAGGCTATTTCGATGATGGCGCACATGTAGAGTTGGGTGGAAAAACACTCAAAACCACTATCGGTGACGCTTTTGGCTTCTTTACACCTGGTGCTGGTATGGGCACTTTCACCCCGACAGCAAGCGGTTATTATACACTTGAAGCATACATCGAGAATAAGAGCGGCGTAGGCCAATTCTCATTGAATATGACTGTTGATGGTGTCTCTAAAGCCTTAACTGCAGATAACTTTGATATCTACACCAGTGTAAACGATATCTTAGCGATGGGTGGCCAAATGGGTGCCTTTGTACCAGGTGAAAGCGGTGATGGTGGTTACTTTGCTTCTGACTGGAACACCGGTATTCAAGATACTAAAATCATTATTGCGCCCATTGAAATACAGTTGATTGATAACGATGGCTCAGAGGTACTTGAATCACTAGAGCTAAGTAATATACCAGTGGGTGCAGTACTAACCGATGGAATTAATACATTTACAGCAACAGCCACGCACCCAACTGTAGATATTAAAGATTGGGATTTAACCAGCCTTAAGTTAACGCCTGTCGCTGGCTTTATTGGCGAGATCACTCTAACCGTTAATGCCACTACTCGTGAAACCTCGAACAATGACACTGAAACCTCAAGTAAAGATTTGACGATAACAGTGGTTGATAAAGATGCGGGTGTTGGCAGTATTGATCCGGTCTTAGTAAAAGGATTAACAGCGGTTAAAGGCACTGACGGTTCTGATACTTTGGACGCCAGTATTGCCTCTAAAGTGCTGGCTGAAGTGAATACCGTTGGTGGGCATACTGGCACAAATGGGAAAACAGATACTTTCCGCTTTAACTACCAAGAGGGTATGGAAGGGGTATCCATTACCAGTATCAATATTGATTTAGCAACGGCTAATAAGAATGATCTCAATTTTGATTTAAGTGGAAGTGGTACCACTAAACGATTTGAAATTGCATCAGGTTCAGCTAACGGTGTACTCGCTGATGGATTGTTAGGTGCACGTCAGACCGACATCACTATTAATTTTGCTGAGGGTGAGTTTGCAGTTGGCGATCATTTTAGTTTCGGCGCAGACACGGATAGCGTAGATTGGTGGTCATTTAAAAGGTATGACACCACAGAAAACGCAGGAAGCCATACAGGTGCCACTGTTACCATTACTTTTAGTGATGGTACAACTCAATCTGTTAAGTACGGCTCAGTCAGTAATAGTGTGAAAGCTACTGTTGAAGTAGAACATAACTTCATCGACGGCGGCGCAGGTGACGATATTATTACCGGTTCTTCTGGTGATGACTTCCTAATTGGTGGTGCCGGTGACGATACCATCGATGGCGGTAAAGGTAATGACTACATTTGGGGTGGTTCGGGTAATGACATTCTCACCGGCGGTGCCGGTTCGGATGTGTTTGCTTGGAAGCTGGGTGATCAAGGCACTGCAGCTGCTCCAGCACAGGATGTTATTACTGACTTCAATCAAGCTGAGGGTGACGTCTTAGATCTGCGTGACCTTTTGCAAGGTGAAAATACGGGAAATATCGACCAGTATTTAACCTTTGAGCAAGTAGGGAAAGACGCTGTGGTGAAGGTGTCTCATGCGGGTAATGCTTCTGGCGTTACGCAAGAGATTACTTTAGAGGGTGTGAACCTAAGCAGTTTTGGTTCTACTCAAGAAGAGATTATTAATCACTTGTTGAATAGTGCCAACTTGAAGATAGATCAGTAGGAAAATACTGATACAAAAAAGGCAGACCTTTTGGTCTGCCTTTTTTATTACTAGTTTTATTGTCATTTAATATTAGGTTCGGCTTACCACATTAAATCATCAGGAATTTCATAAGCTGCGTAAGGGTCGTCTTCGGCTAGTTTCTGGGTTTTCTCTGCAATGTAAATAAAGTGTTTGCCGTTACGTTGCTTGATTTTATCAGCGACCTGTAAAGGAATAACTTGATAGCTTGGTTCGCCAGATACCTCTAATGAGATGATCGCCAGCTGGCCACGGCTTAAGCGATCGAATACCGCTTGGTCGACATAAATAAACTTAACTTTTTTACCATCGACAAACTGATATTTGATATCGGCACGGTCGCTGTTAATGCTGTTGGTTTTTACTAGCTGTTTAATTTGTGCAGTAATGGCTTTAGCCTGTATTTCTTGTTCTCTTTTGAGGTTTAGCTCACGGTCACGGGCGGCTTTTTCACGTAAGGCTTGTTCGGCTTTTTCTTTTACCGCATCCAGTTGGTTTTCTTGACCGGTACGTTGTAAGTGGTCTTGAACTTTCATTTCTTTAGCGGCTTTTTTGGCTTTTTTCTTATCAACTAAGCCGGCTGCTAATAATTGTTCTTGTAATGATTTAGCCATGTTGTTATTTCCAAACACCAGCAGGAATAAAGTCAGAAAGTTGGTCTATTGTAGCATCGCGCTCATCAATACTATTGGCGACTATGGTGCAGTGGCCAAGTTTACGGTTCGGGCGCGCATCTTTGTTATACGAATGATAGTAGGCGTTTTCTAAAGTAGCAGCTTTGCTGGCCGGTTCTTCGCTGCTAATAGCATTAATCATAGCGACAGCGGCGTATTTAGCGTCTGTGTTGCCTAATTGGCGGCCAGAAATGGCTAACACATGATTACGGAACTGGCTGCACTGTGCGCCTTCTATGCTCCAGTGGCCGGAGTTGTGCACGCGTGGTGCTACTTCGTTGGCTATAAAACCTTCTTCAGTTTCAAACAATTCTAAAGTAATAGTACCGACATAATCTAAGCTGTCAGCCAGCTGTTTGATGTAGCGTTCAGCCAGTGAGGTTTTGTCTGCACTTAAGCCCTGAATAGGGTAGAGCGAATAACGCAAAATACCTTCGTGGTGGATGTTTTCTGTCATCGGCCAAACAACCATATTGCCTTGTACGTCGCGGCTGGCAATAACGGAGGTTTCACGTTTAAAGTTTACAAAGGCTTCAGCGATAAGTTCACGATTACCAATGCTGTCCCAAGCGGCTTGAGCGTCTTCAGGGCTGCGTAGTACAAACTGACCTTTGCCGTCGTAGCCTTCGGTGGTGGTTTTCATAACGATGGGCAAGCCCAGTGTATCTATTGCGCTATGAATGTCTTCTAAAGAGTTCACTGCGTAAAAATCTGCGGTAGCAATACCGGCAGCACGCAATGCTCGCTTTTCTAATAGACGGTTTTGAAAGACTTTTAAGGCCTCGACGCTGGGGTAAACCTTAGCGGCGATGGGTTCAAGTTTGGTAACAATATGAGCAGGAATGTTCTCTGTTTCATAACCAACACGGTCAACACTGGCTAAGAAAGTATCCAACGCTTCTTCGCTATGAGCGCGTAGGTCATACAAAGAAATTTCTATGTCGGTTAAGTCAGTGACGCTGTCTTGCAGCATTTGGCCTAGCTGGCCGTTACCTAAAATACCTATTTTCATTTGTTACTCTGTCTTGTTTAAACCAGTAGGGCGTTATGCTGTTTTATGCTTAATTGCTAACCTTAAACTCTAGGGTCAGGCTCAGCTAGAATAGTAGCGGTTTGTTGCGCACGGAATTCATCAATACGCTTTAACAATGCATCGTCTGCAATAGCTAATATTTGTGCCGCCAATAGGCCTGCGTTTTTAGCGCCTGCATCACCAATAGCCAAGGTACCAACGGCGACACCGCCGGGCATTTGTGCAATAGAAAGCAATGAATCTAAACCTTTAAGCGCACGTGATTGCACCGGCACACCGAGTACAGGTAAGGAAGTTTGTGACGCACACATGCCGGGTAAATGTGCAGCACCACCGGCACCGGCAATAATGACTTTGATGCCACGGCTTTGTGCACTCTTGGCATAATCAAAGAGTAAGTCTGGGGTGCGGTGAGCAGAAACTACTTTTACTTCATAAGCCACGCCTAGGCTGTCGAGCATATCTGCGGCGTGTTGCATGGTGGGCCAATCGCTTTTTGAGCCCATGATTATTCCTACCGGTACGGTCATGACGTATCCTTAAATAGTAGTGCTTATAATAAAGAGGGCGGATTTTACCACTATCTTGAGGGGAATACCTTGTACTGCACCAGAAAGAACATCGGGCTGCCTTAGCAACCCGATGGTGGTTTCTTCTAATATGAAAGAAGTTTAATGGCTTATAAACTAATACGACCGCCGTTGATGGCCGTTTCAATGCCTGCAGTGAGCGGTTCGTAATGGCCGTCTTTGCCTTGTAGTACCAGAATAGGTTCAGATACTTGATCTAAGTGATAGGCTTCATTTTTCAGCTCTACTTTGCGGTACTTAAACGTGCCGGTTACTTCTTGTTGTTCGCGCACGCGCAAAAAAACAGGGATAGCATAAACAGGCAGTTTTTCACGTAAGTGTGCTGTTAATTCCTTCCAGTCGATACTGCGCACGGCCGTCGGTGTTTGGAATTTCTACACCATAAGCAACAGCGTGTTCGATGCCTGGGAAGTTCATTAATATGGATTCAACTTCTGTGGTGGCAACGTTTTCGCCTTTCCAGCGGAAGGTGTCACCTAAACGGTCAGCAAAGGCGACGTGTTTGAAACCTTGGTTTAAGACAAGGTCACCAGAGTTAAACCAGCTGTCACCTTTCTTAAATACGTCGCGGAAGATTTTCTTGTTGCTGTCTTCTTCGTTGGTGTAACCATCAAAGGGTTGTTTGTCATTAATTTCAGTAATTAATAGGCCTACTTCGCCTTTCTTAACAGGTACCATTGAGCCTTTGGCATCACGGATGGGTAAGTCATTCTCAATGTCGTAAGCAACAATGTTATATGACAACGGGCAGATACCGGCTGTTTTATCGAGGTTTAAGGCGTTGGTGAATACTAGGTTACATTCACTGGCACCATAGAATTCGTTAATGTGTTTAATATTAAAACGTTCTTTAAATTCCATCCAAATATCAGGGCGTAAGCCGTTGCCAATAATTACCCGTACTTTATGGTTCTTGTCTTGGTCGTTGGGTGGGTTATTTAACAAGTAGCGGCAAAGTTCACCGATATAGCAGAAAGCAGTAGCACCGTGTTGGCGCACCTCATCCCAAAAACGAGACACACTGAACTTACGTGAAATAGCCACACAACCGCCTGCGCCTAATACAGCAGCCATAGAAACGGTCAAAGCGTTGTTATGGTATAAGGGTAAGCTTACGTATAAAACATCGTCTTTAGTCATACGCATGGAAGCTAAACCCATGCCCGCCATCGACTTAAACCAACGGTAGTGAGTCATTACTGAAGCTTTAGGTAAACCTGTAGTGCCAGAGGTGAAAATATAATAACAAGGCTGATGCAGCTTCACTTCTTTTGTGGTTACTGGGTTTTCTGAGGGTTGATCTACAATTACTTTTTCTAGGTCTTGATAAAGATCTGGACAAGGAATTTTGCCATCGTCTTTAATATAGAAAAGATTCTTCTTTAAAGCGTCCGATAAAGAGTCTTCCACAGTCGACATATTGTCTAGAACTTCCTCACCCACAAAAATAGCTTTGGGATTGGTTAAGTTAATGCTGTGTGCCAATACATCATTGCGTTGTGAGGTGTTGATCATACTGGCAATGGCACCTAACTTTACGGTCGCCATAACAGTAATTAATGTTTCAGGGCGGTTATCAAACATGATGCCGACGCTGTCACCGGTGGTAATACCAATGGTCATTAAATAATGGGCAATACGGTTGGCTTGTTCGTTAAGTTCGCGGTAAGTCAGGGTTTGATCTTGGTAGCGAATAGCAACTTGATTAGGCTGAGCGGCTGCTTGTTTTTCTAACAGTAGGCCAATAGAGTTTTTCTTGTGCGGTTTGGTGGATATTAGTGCACCTAACCCTTTTAAAGTTGTGCCTATGTTGGGCAGAATTGCAGCAGCCCCACGAATTACGTTAACTAGGTTAACTTCGCGCGGCTTTAATTTAGTTTGAATGGTTGGAGTGGATTCCACAGTGCCTAAAACAGCTGTATTTGCAGAGCGTGTCATGAGAATGAGACCTTTTTATTAGATTTATTTATTTAGGTGGCCATGCCAGAGCGCTATAGATTGACATGAAACTCTAGCTAGGCCAAGTATCTTAGTATTAAAAGTGTAGAATTAACGTAATTCTGTTGACGTTTTCCCTAGTAAACGACGAGCAATAATAAGTTGTTGGATCTGCTGGGTGCCTTCAAAGATATCTAATATTTTAGAATCACGTGCCCATTTCTCTAACAGTTCTTCTTCGCTGTAGCCCAGCGAGCCTAATAAAGCCACGCAGCCTAAGGTGATTTCATTACCGCTGCTGCCAGCTTTGGCTTTAGACATGGAAGCTTCTTTTGAATTAGGAATGCCGTTGTCCGCCATCCAGGCTGCTTTTAATGTTAGCAAACGTGCGGCTTCCCAGTTGGCTTCGTAACGATACAGCTGCGCTTCTAACTGCGATAAGTTTTTAACGTTACCTTGGTATTTAGCTTCAATACCGTGCTTTTTAAGTATTTCCCAAGTGCGATCTAAAGCCGCTTTACCAATACCAACTGCCATGGCGGCCACCACTGGGCGGGTGTTGTCAAAGGTTTGCATGACACCGGCAAAGCCTTTTTCAGCATTGATTTCTTCAGAACCTAAGAGGTTTTTGGCCGGAACGCGGCAGTCAGTAAAAGTAATGGCAGCGGTGTCTGAAGCTTTAATCCCCAGTTTCTTTTCTAAACGCACAACTTCCATACCGGGAGTTCCGGCTTCAACCACAAAAGACTTAATAGCAGCACGGCCAATAGAGCGGTCCAGGCTTGCCCATACCACTACGGCGTCGGCACGTTCGCCAGAGGTAACGAAGATTTTCTCACCATTAAGAATGTAATGATCGCCGTCTTTTTTGGCGGTAGTGCGAATGTTGGCGGAGTCTGAACCAGTGTCTGGTTCGGTAATGGCCATCGCTGCCCACTTGTTACCAAAGCGTTTTAGTTGTTCGTCGTTGGCAACGGCGGCAATGGCAGCGTTACCTAAACCTTGACGTGGCAAGGTTAAAGACAAGCCAACATCGCCCCAGCAGAGTTCTTGTAAACCTAATACGGTCGACATATTAGTACCGTTAATAATGCCTAAGCCGGTTTTCTTGTCTTGTTTTAGCTTACCTGCACCAGCGCCTTCACCAGAGGTACCGTCGTTCATGCCGTCCATAATGGCAGCGAGCATATCCAGTTCTACAGGATAGGCGTGTTCGGCACGGTCGTATTTACGTGAAATAGGGCGAAACACATGCTCTGCCACTTGGCGAGCTTGGTTGATCAGCGGGCGAAATTTTCTAGGAGTTTCAAGATTTAACATTATTATTTTTTCCCTTACAGGTGTAAGCCACTAGTGACACAGCCTAAAATACGTAAATCACGGTACCAGCGCTCGGCTGGGTGTTCTTTGGTAAAACCGTGACCGCCTAATATCTGTAC
>SMEQ01000659.1_pt1 | contig 10091 bp, 10 predicted proteins | sample 2456281 | NCBI WGS metagenome assembly SMEQ01 (sample SAMN10132596, study PRJNA489261) | soil metagenome | isolation source: day1 antibiotic-loamy sand soil ammended with raw manure from dairy cow... | place: USA | collected 2015-04-01 | reverse complement strand
CAATTCCAGGAGTTTGAAGTAAATATGGAATAATAACCCAGTCTTGTAAATCTCGAATTTCAATTGGAGAAATATTGGGAGGCGCTTCTACCACGTATCGGAAAATTTCACCCACCGCCGTTGATAAGGGAGCCAATTCAGTCACTACGCCTTCTGGTAAATCAGCCGAAGCCAAGCGTTCCATCACTTGTTGGCGCGCAAAATAGTCATCTGTTTCATCCGTAAAAGTCAATTGAACCACGCTCAATCCAAAAATGGTACGGCTTCTCAAATCCAAGACGTTGGGTGTATTTTGCAGCGCTCGTTCAATCGGAACCGTTACTTGCTGTTCCACTTCCTCAGAAGCACGACCAGGATATTGAGCAACCACAATCACACTCGTATCGGCGATATCGGGATAGGCTTCAATCTTCAGTTGCGTAAAACTAATGTATCCAACCGCCATCAAAACGATGCTGACTGCAACGACTACCCAACGATTTTTGAGTGAAAATATAAGGAGATTTTTAATCATGTTTTACCATTGTTCTACAGTTTGCGTGATGATTAATCCGCCTCTGTATTGTTTTCTAATTTCTGTAATTGCTTGTTTTACTTTTTCTTTTTTATCGATAAACACAAGGAGCATCGGAGTTTCATCCAAAGAAAAAAGAGCGTTCGGCTGTTTGAGTCGATGATGAACGCCATATCCCGTGTGTCCAACAAAGGTAGTGGCGCCCGCAATTCCATTTTCGATTAATAAATGCATCAAAAACTCATGCAAGGGAATCTTTCCTTTGAAATCATCCTTGTCAATGTATATCTCTACTTTTATCATGTTTCAAAATTTAATAGCCAAACGACAATCCTTTGAGTTGCATCACTCCTTCGGTGACCACCTCATCGCCCGAATCCAAACCTTCAAAAACAATCGTTCGATCGCCAAGTTGCTGTCCGGTGTGAATTTCCTTTCTTTCAAACTCGGTATCCGCTTTCTTGATAAAAACATAATGTTTTCCTTGAATAGTCACCAAGGAACTGTTGTGAACACTGATAAAATTTCCTTTTTTTAGTTCAAACGAAATGGTTGCAAACATTCCCGCTTTCAGTTTCGTTGTGGAATTCGCTACCAAAATTCGAACTTTCACCATTCGCGTTTGATGATCCACCAAGTCCGCAACCGCATCTATTTTTCCGGTAAACTTCTCGTTCGGGAACGCGTTGAATTGAATATCACAACTTTCACCGAGCTGAATTTTGCTGATCTGATTTTCTGGAATATCCGCGATTAAATAAGTAGAACCAGCTTTCGATTTCCGTAAAACATCGGGCGTAAAACCACCTGCAATGAGTTTGCTTTCATGTTCCACCAAGGATGCTTTTTCATTAGCTAAATTACTTTGCTCCATGGAAAGCTCGGTTTGTGCATTCAGTAACTCCTGTCCAGAAACGGCACCGTGTTGCATCAAGTCTTCCGTTCTACTCAACTCCAATTTCTTTTGTTTGATGTTGATGTTTTGAATTTGGCGGATGTTGATTTGATGTTGCATCAACTGCGTATAATGACTTGAAAGTTCAGGATTTTCGAATAAAATAATATTTTGATTGGCTACTTCACGCGATTGAATAACGGTTGCAGCGATCTTTGCCGGAGCTTCTAAAACTGATTTTTGATTAACCGTGTCCGCGCGTTCTGTCTTAAAGAACGAGGCTCTTTCCAAAGTCGAAAAGGAAATCTTTTTGCCACCGTCAGAAATAACGTTGGCCTGCTCTTGCATTTGTACTGGCTGCTCTTTACTCTTACAAGCAGCAAATATCACAACGAGTAAAAATGTGTGTAAAAATCTAAAAAGGGTTGTTTTCATTATTTTGCGAGTTGATTAATCAATCCTGTAGCATACAGCAATTGAATGTAACTTTTTCTGTAATTTTCCAAGGCTTCAAAGTAGTCTTGTTGCGTATCGAGCCAACTTCTTTGCGCTTCTAAAAAATCGATGATGGTCGTCCCGCCTTTTAAATAAGCGTATTTTACGTTGTCTAAAATCGTTTGTGATTGTTCCAAAACAGTTTCAAAATTATTGGTGTTTTCTTGTTGAACGAGGTAGCTGGCATACGCATTTTCCACTTCGATTTGAAGCTGTTTCTGGGTGTTGGCAAAATGAGTTTCTGCTTGATCACGGTAAATTTTGGATTTTATAATTTCTCCTTGATTTCGATCAAAAAACGGGATGTCGATTGCCGCATAAATCCCAAAATACGGAATGGTGCTTTGCGGATTGTAGATTAATCCCACTTCCGGTTGCGGATAGGCCATCCGCTTTTGTAGCTCCATGTTACTTCCCGCGACTTCCATCAACAATTTCGCGCTTTGCACATCGCTTCGTTCACGGAAGGATTGACTCAACAAGCTGTCAATGGAAGTGGAGAACTCAAAAATAAAATCATCGCTGAGGTCTATTGCAAGATTTTCTGGCGTACCAATTAGAAATTGCAATTCTTTGCTCCGGTTTCTCACTTCTTGTTCTGCCGTTTTTAGCTGTAAAGCATATTGCTTTGCCAACAATTCAGTTCGAAACAATTCGGTTTGCGTAATCACCTGATTGTCATGTCGTCGTTGGTTGATGGTGGTCAAACTGTCCATATTTGCTTTGGCTGTTGAAACCAATTCCAGTTCTTTTTGTGCTGACCATACTTCCAGCCACTTCTCAGAAACCTCTAAAAACAATTGTCGTTCTATGTCTTGATAATTGGACTGTGCAAATTGCACATTTTTTTGCTCTACCTCTATTCGGTACTTCCGCTGACCAGCAACTTGAAAAGATTTTGTCAATTGCCAAACCATTTCTCGGTTTTGTCCGTTGTGCCAATTTGTGTTGTTTGCAAATTCTGAAGGTCGTGTCAACTGCAAAGTTTCGTTGCTCAAAACTGGATTCAACCGCAATTGTGCGGACGTGACATCGGCCTCTGCAAGCTGAACTTGAAACGCCTCGTTTTGCAAAATGGGGCTGTTGACTCTCGCCTGCTGAAGAGTTTTCCTCAAACTCAAGTCGGATTGTGCCACAGACGAGAAGCTAAAAACAAACAACCCGAAAAGCGAAAGAAATATGAAAAAAATGAAGCGCATATTATTTCAAATCAAAATATTGAACACAAAGATACGCGAAGTCCTGGCAGACACCCGTTAGAGATAAAACAGAAAATGATTAGAAAATCATTAGAAAAGACTAAAGATGCGTCAATTCTATCGTGAAAGTCGTTCCCTTCTCAAGTTCGGAAATCACCGATATCGTTCCTTGGTGCAAGGAGATTATTTTATGGGTCAAGGAAAGTCCAATGCCGTTCCCGTCTGCAAAACGTCTATTGTCACCACGATAAAAAGGAGTGAAAACATTTTCCAGATCCATTGCTGAAATCCCAATACCTTCATCTGAAAAACGCAAGATGGTTTTATTAGCAATAAAAGAAATCGATACTTTCGCCTGATTGTCTGGTGAGAATTTACAACTGTTTTCAAATAAATTCACGAACGCTACCTTCAATAAATATTCATTTCCATCCACGGTAATGTCTTCGTCATTTTCAAAATCAGATTCAAAATGAATGTCGATTTTACAAAGCGGATTTGCACGTTGTACCTGTTGTCGCGCGTCCAATAACACCTCATCCATTCGAACCGGTTTAAATGAAATCTCAGATGGATCGTAACTCGCTTTCGCCAAATCCAGAAGACTGTTTGACAAACGCACAATCTTCCTAGCGTCGTTCAATGCATTTTGAATTGCCGCTTGGTATTCTTCCTTGCTTCGTTCCTTACTCTTTGAAAGTTCTAATTCTGTAATAATCGCTGCCAGTGGCGTACGCAATTCATGCGAAATATTTGAAACAAAGTTTTTCTGAGATTCAAAAGAATTTTCCACCCGATCCAACATCTCGTTAAACGTATCTGCCAATTCTGTCAATTCATCTTTGGAGCCTTTGCTGCTCAAACGCAAATCCAGGTTGGTGGCCGAAATGTTGCGGGCACTTTCACTCATCTCTGTCACCGGGTCAAATGTCTTTTTGGAAAAGAAACGTCCCACGATATAAATAATCAGGATTGACACCACGAAGACAATCAAGTTATTTCGAATTAAACTGTTTAGTTTGTTGTATCCATATTGGTCATAAGCCGCAGCGGTGATGATGTAATGTTGATTTTCAAACTCATGTCTCAACCCAACAACCTGCCATTCTTTTTGATAAAACTGAATTTCTCCTTTCCGATAAATCGCTTCGAGCATGGGTTCTGTTTCTTTTACAATGTCAATCTCCACGGCGTCATGATATAAGAGTGTAAAAGAAGTGTCGTAAATGGCCACTTCCACCTCATTCAAAATTTGACGGTTGTTTTTGTAAATATCTTGCAAAGTTTGCACGTCTATTTTCGCGTTGAAGAGCAAATTCGCTTTGGTAATGGCTTCCTTTTTAAGAAGGGTGTAGAATTCTTTCTCTCGATTTTCTTTGGCAGAGTACGATGTAATCGCAGCAAAGAACAACAAAATGGTTGCCGTTAAGAGCGTAAACAACAAGGTTAATCGAGTCCGTATCTTCATGACTTATTCTGTTTTCAAAATAAAACCCATTCCCGATTTGGTATGAATCAACTTCTGATCAAAATTTCTATCCACTTTTTTACGCAGGTAGTTGATGTAAACATCGATGAAATTCGTCCCGGTATCAAAGTAGGTATCCCAAACTTTTTCTGCAATTTCAGAGCGAGACAAAACCCGTTCTGGGTTCTGAAGCATGAACTCCAACAGTTTAAATTCTTTAGGCGTCAGGTTGATTTCTTGCTCATTTCGTTTGACGATTTTGGTGTGTAAATTCAGTTCTAAATCTGCATATTTCAAAAGGTTTCCAACTTGGCTTGTTCCTTTGGAGTTCCGCTTTAAGATCGTGCGAATTCGAGCCAAAAGTTCTCGCATTTCAAAAGGCTTCACCAAATAATCGTCCGCTCCAGCGTCAAAACCTTCGACCTTATCGTCTGTTGTTCCTAGCGCCGTAAGAATGATAATTGGCATTTCGGGTTGGATGAGTCGAATTTCTTTGCACAAATCCAATCCGTCAATTTTGGGTAGAATGATGTCGGTAATGATCAAGTCATATTCATTTTGCTGCGCCAACTTCAATCCTGAAAGTCCATCGTAAGCCAAAGTCGTTGTAAAACCCTGCTCGGTCAACCCCCTGTGAATGAGCTCTGCCACCCGCTGATCATCTTCTACCACTAAAATATTCATCCTTGCAAATTTAGTGTTTATTTCACGATCTTTCACAGACTCCGTTTCACAAAAAAATAGTCCCAACTAGATGTCCTGTGAAAATCTCCATCTCAAAAACAAGATTGTATTCATTTTTCTAAATGAAGTTTATTTAATCTTCGCTAGTCGACAAATCAAATCGGTGAGTTGAAACACCAAATAACTTTCGGATTAATCCATGAATAAGCGCAATCGGCAATACCAAAACACCGAAAAACATCATCGCAAGTTCGTAGGATAACTTACTGTCTTTAAATGGTTTTCCCTTGACTCTAGATTGAAAAGCACTAAATGGAATTCCATACATGTTTCCCATAATCATTACCTGAATTGCAGCTAGCATTACTTCTGATTGGGCAGCCCCATACTTATCTACCAAAGCATCAAATGCATACTTTTTAGGATATCCTTTAGCGTCTGCAAAATGCTGGGCAAACACAATTGCTTTCGCTTCTTCGGGCTGAACGAAGGTAGAACCACCGCTTAGGAAGCTACTGATTTCTTCGTTACTCATTCCCTGATTTAAGGCCATTTTGGTATGCTGATAAGAACAAGCCGCACAACCGTTGACCTCGGTAACTGCCAACTCTAATCTTTTGGTCAGATCTTGACTGACTAAATTCTGTTTCTTATTCTTTTTTAGAACTGAGAAAGCTTGTGGCGCAAGAATCATCGAGTTGTACATTTCGACAAAAGTGAATTTACGTTTGTACGATACACGAGATGCAATGGCATCTGGAAGGGTAATTTTTGTCATGATCTGAAATGTAATTTAGATGGTTTATAATTGTCGAATTTGAGTTGTTTGTATTTTTGAATGAAACCACCTGGTTTGAGATGCAAAATTAGTTATATATTGGTTGTCGTAATTATAATTAGGTTTTAGCTAACAAATAAAAGGTTCAATCGCCTTATATGATGTGAATCATAAAATTGAGTTATTTCAAGACTTGTCAATCGGTACAATTTGTATCTTTACCCCATGGAAGAATTAGACCAAATGATGGACTTGAGGTCTTCACCAGAATTGGTGCAAAAACTCAAGGATTACAGCATTGCAAAATCATACGATGCAGGCGACGTGGTGTTAAACGAAAACGCATACATCAATGCCATTCCAATCGTCACCAAAGGAAGCATCAAAGTCATTCGTTTGGAAGAAGATGGGCGGGAAATCCTACTTTACTACATCAAAAGTGGTGAGAGTTGCATCATGTCTTTTTTAGGAGGTTTGCACCAAGAAACCAGCAAGGTAAAAGCGGTGGTTGAAGAAGACGCCGAGATCCTATTTCTTCCGATTGAAAAAGTTTCTTTACTCATCAAAGATTATCCGAAATGGTTGGATTATATTTTCAAATTATACCACAAACGTTTTGAAGAATTATTGGAAATCATCAATGCCATTGCGTTTAAAAAGGTGGATGATCGTTTGGTAACCCTTTTGAAGAAGAAAGAAGAATTGATGGATAGTAAAATTATCAACATTACCCATGAGCAATTGGCGAATGAATTAGGAACGGCACGGGTTGTGGTTTCTAGGTTGTTGAAACAGTTGGAGGAAAGTGGGGTGGTACAATTGGGGAGGAATAGAATTACGATTATTTGAGGGACGCGTTAATTTACCACTGAGTTCACAGAGGAAGACACAGAGGACACGGAGTATTGAAGGATGTGTTATTTTTAACCATACTTGTACTGAGCTTTTGTCGAAATAAAGGGCACAAAGGAAGGCACAAAGCACACGGAGCTTTTCTTGTGTAACCAATGTTACTTGATGTTTTGGTAAAATAGTCGAGATTTGTAATTGTATCTAAAATTTTAGCGTGATGAATTTTAAAGAATATCTTCAAGGGTGGAATATCACTCGTATTTTTCGATTGGTATTGGGAATCGTGATATTGATTCAGGGAGTCAAGGCGAACGACTGGATGTTTATTCTTTTGGGTGCTGGATTTGCAGCAATGCCATTGTTTAACGTTGGTTGCTGTAGCAACGGTTCTTGTGAAACTCCGATTCGGAAAACGGAAGCGGTTGAATCACAAAAGGACGTAAAGTTTGAAGAAATAAAATAGTTGTAAATTTGCAGTAGCGAATTAGCAGTAACGAAATTACGCTTAAAAAAATAAGAAGGCTTGGTTGCAAAAAATCAAACAAGCTAGAATTCATTATAAAACGATCTACTTATGAAAGGTTCCATTCAATTATCCCTATTTCTCTTGACTTTACTTTTGGCAAGTTGTGGTCAGAATAACATCCAAGAAGAGCAAGAAAGGTCAGAGATGAACGTTCTGAGCGAAACAGAAAGAACAGAGAAACTGGCACTCGCTGACAGCATTTCCAACATTGCTCAGGTGACACTACTTCAAAATGTTGGTAGTGCCATGAAAATTGGTGGACCTGTTCACGCAGTTGATTTTTGCAACATAAATGCGGTTCCTTTGATGGATTCTGTTTCAAAAGCTCACCAGGTAAAAGTGGAGCGTGTGACGGACAAGAACCGGAATCCTACTAATTATTTGAAAACGGAAAATGATAAGTCTGCATGGGCAAAATTCAAAAGTTCGTTCTTTAAATCAGAAAAACCAGTTCCTTTCATCGTGGAGGAAAATCAAAACCTGATATACTACAAACCCATTGCCATCGGTATGCCGACTTGTTTAAAATGTCACGGTGCTCCGGAAGAAGATATTGACGCTGCCACTGCAGAGAAAATAAAAGAGAAATATCCGAATGATTTGGCGACAAATTATAAGATGGGTGACTTTAGAGGCATGTGGAAGTTGACTTTTGAGAGATAGAATTCGTTGTTAGTTTAACTAAAAAGTTCACAGCGAAAGGCAAGAAAGACCCGGCGAATAGTGACAGTTAGATGCTCGTGTTAAAGGCTTTGCAATTGCTTTTGTTTTGAAAGACTAGGTGAGATTTTATTGTAAAGCAATTATTCAAACAGCTCAAGTCAATAATTAATCCATGACAACTCCTTGTTTTTTCAATACATTTTTCACCCACAGGGCGAAGATTGCGAGGTAGATAAAGCAGAAGGTTCCGATGATGAAAGAAGATTGAATTCCGGTGATGTCGCTTAATTTTCCTTGCAGAGGTGGGATGATTGCGCCACCTAAAATCATCATGATTAAGAATGCAGAACCTTGCGCTTGGTATTTTCCCAATCCAGCGAGTGAAAGTGAGTAAATACAAGGCCACATGATGGAGCAAAATAAACCAACACTTAAGAAGGCATAAATTGAAATGATCCCTGTGTTTTCCATGCCTAACATTTCATAAACTGGATTTAAGTTAGCAGTTGGAATTAATCCAATCGCAGTAGCAATCACACCTAAAATTCCGAAAATAAACAATGTTTTAGCGGGTTTGTTTTGTCCAACAAAAAATCCAATTATCTGAATAATTACGCAAATGATATATGCGTAAAGTGATTTTATTTCGTGGTTTGCCAAGGCAGTGAATCCCAAAATGACGGCGAAACCGATTAGCGGCAAAGCAGCAGTTAAAATTTTCTTCCAAAGATCAGACAAATCAAAAACATAAACAGCACTCGCCCACCGCCCCATCATTAAACTTCCCCAATACAAGGCTACAAAAGGTGCGATTTCAGAAGATGCATAACCTCCAAATTCCGGTTGCCGCAGTAACTCTCCGAGATTACTTCCGACAGCTACTTCTACCCCAACATAAATAAAAATGGCCAACATACCGAGAATCAATTGTGGGTACTTCATGGCGCCCCAACCTTTGCTGTTTCTTTTAGAAAGCGACAATGCTGAGAACAATCCACCAATGACAACCACCATTCCCATTGAAAACCAGATCATTCTTTTGTTTTCCAAGGGTGTTTTTAATTCGCGAATATCTTGTTCCAAAACAAATTTCGCATCGCTGGTTCCTAATAACTTTTTGGTCTTTAATAATTGCGATTCTAAAACCACAATTTGTTTTGCCTCTTCACTTCGATAACTGCTGAAAACTGGTGCAAAACAACCAATCAACAAGCCGGTAATAATCATTAAAGTTGCCAATGCTTTGCTGGAGTTTTCCATTCCATGACTTACGCCACTAGTATTCTCGTCATCCGTACTTTTCCCATCTGGCAACTTTTTAGAGAAATGAAAAAGTGCTGCAATTCCAAGAAATAACAACCCGACAAAAACATACAAAACAATCACTTTATTCATACTCAATGAATGAATCATTTCGTCAGTCATGCTGGTGGATCCAAACAATGCGAAGGCAACCACCAAAGGTCCGATAGTAGTCCCCAAACTGTTGACCCCACCACCCAAACTCACGCGATTTGAACCTGTTTTCTCATCTCCCAAAGCGATCATGAAGGGATTGGCGGATGTTTGCTGCAAAGAAAAACCCAAGGCAACAATGAACAGTCCGAATAACATTCCTGTAAATTCATTGTAATACAAAGAAGCAATCATCGCTACGGCTCCCAACGCAGAGAAAAGCAATCCATAAACGATGCTTTTTTTATAACCCCATTTTAAAACTGGATCTTGTCCACGACGAACTCCAATCGCATATAACGCAAGCGCTCCGATGTAATATGCAAAGTAAAACGCAAAATCAATCAGCTGACTTTGAAATTGATCCAAATGGAAATAATGCTTGCAAAAAGGAATGAAAACACTGTTTCCAGCAGCGATGAATCCCCAAAAAAAGAAGACTGTGATGATGGTTGAAAGTGCAGCGTAATTCGTTTTTGTAGGGTTCATAGAATCGTTTTTAAGACAATACAAGTTTACTATTTATTCTTTGATTTCCTGAAATTCGAGAATAAATATATTT
>SMEQ01001942.1_pt1 | contig 10096 bp, 7 predicted proteins | sample 2456281 | NCBI WGS metagenome assembly SMEQ01 (sample SAMN10132596, study PRJNA489261) | soil metagenome | isolation source: day1 antibiotic-loamy sand soil ammended with raw manure from dairy cow... | place: USA | collected 2015-04-01 | reverse complement strand
CGCCTCCCAGTCCCGTTGTTGTGTTGCTGCAAAGCGTGGCGGCATCAAGAAAATGAAGGACGGGCTTCGGAAAACCTTGTTGGTGGCGATCGAAAAAGAGAAGGCCAGTATTCGAGCCAAGGTCGAGCACCCCTTTCACGTGGTCAAAAACCTCTTTGGCTACAAGAAGGCACGCTACAAGGGCTTGGCCAAAAACCAAGCGCAGCTGTTCAGCCTGTTCGGGCTGGCCAATTTGGTGCTGGCGACACGATGTAAAGGGAGCGCTGGCGGGATCAGTGCGTCTTGAATATGACTGATAGCCGGTTAAACCGGCTATCAGGACAAAAACGCAACCTCATCTGGTCAAAAAACAACCGCTGATATGGTTAATGCACGTTTCTGGGCGCGTTGACCGGACAAAGATGAATTGATCAGTGATTCCCTAGAAAAAAAGTTATAGAAAGAACCAAACGAAACACCAGCCGCTTCAGTAATATCGTTAATTGCGGTGGACTCTATGCCCTTACAACCGAATACAGTCCGGGCCGCACAAAGCAATTTGCTCCTGGTCCGAATCCTAGCCTTTTTTGTTGATTCGATACTGCCGAGGTTCAGCACATGGTAAATCAGCGTTTCGCAGCTTGAATACGTGAGACTGTTTTCACGCTATCTCAGCTGCGACCGGAATCTCACTTACTCCGGTCGCAGGCTCCTCTTCTTTGCTCATACAGGTCAGCAGTGCTTGGATAGCTATTTGACGGCATCACTGATGTGCCGACTGTTAACATCTTCCGGACTCTCGGATCCTGCCGAGTCTGCGGAACGCAGATGCGGACAACCGCCTTGCATCTGGCGAGCCTTCAGGGCTGAAAATGGGCAACCCTTCGTTTGAGCATTTCGGGTCTTCAGTCGGCGCTCCTCGAAGGTGTCTAGAGGATCCGGCAGGACCTTTTCACCGAACCAAAAGAACCAAGCGGTCAGCTTCCTAAGCACAGCAGTTCCTAAAGCTGACGGCCGCTTTATCGAAAAGGCTTTCAGCACGTGCTCTGGGTAAAGGGACGCGATCCACTTGTAGACCAAAGGATGCAGAATCTTCGGGAAGTAGCGATCGGCAAACTGACTCATGATAGCTTCAGCTGCAGGTGGCCCTATTTTGTGAGGTGGGACCTCTTCGGCCTCCCACTTGTCCATGAATTCCATGATGCCATCAAACGAATCGGGGAACCCGATTAGCTCTTCGCCTGTGCCTGCGTTACGAAATACTTTAGACATGTTTGTCCAGTAGTGAACCGCAGCCAATTTCTCTTTATCGGAAAAGCCAGGTAAACCTACTCGACGAAGAAGCCTATGCATACCCGCAGCTTCATAACACAAAGTATAAATATAGGTGCCATTGCGGCTAAAACTTTCTGGGAATTTTTTAGCGTAATGCTCATGAAGCTTATTAATGGACTCGACGTTCTTCAACGTTAGTTCATGTGATGATCCGTAGTTCCACCAAACCTGCATTTTCCAAGACGTATCGTCAGCCCTCGCGTCTCGGCGACTTAGAATCTTCCCTGAGCCTTCATCAAACAATGGCAGGGCATCGAGTTCACGCACAAAGAAGTGAGGAAACGTGACAGTGTAAATCAAGTTCATGATGAAATCGTTGGGCCGATAGGCGGATGACAGCTTCCAGATCTCATCAAAGTCGGTGGTAGGATCAAGGCTATTGATGCGCTTAGCAATCCACTTTCTAGACATATTCAAGACCTCATCTTGTTATTGTTTTGATGTTTTAAGTGACTCCCAGTAGACTCTATGCCTCTCAGACCTACGTGTCATTAGACGCCGAATACAAATTTTTCAGAAAATATCGTACTAAGGCACAGGAGATGCTAGGAAGGATTAGTCGCGCGGTTTGAGGTCAAGCAATGTCAGTGCGCAGCTCAATGAAAAATCAAATTCCTTTATCGGTTTGCCCAGGATATCTTCAACAGCTTGCAGTCGATACACAACCGTATTTCGATGAATGCCTAGACTCTCCGCAGCATGCAGTAAGCTATTTCCTGAAAGCAGATAACTCTTGAGAGTTTCTCTATAACTCTCGATTTTTTGGTCAGTGCTTGCCAATTCTCCCAGCGTAGATCTTACAAACCAGTCTGTAAGCTCTTTATTCCTGATGAAAATCGCCGTAGCAGCGTGCGTAGGCCATTGTAATACCCTGCCGACTGAGTACTGCTTTCCTACCTCCAACAATGCACGAGCTTGTACGTGAGATCGCCTGAAGCCCTCGATGCCCCTGACGGTCTCCCCTAAGCAATAAATCCCGATCTCAGCGGACTTTAAAGAAGTAGTCAAATTTGAAATTTGCTTTTTTAATGGCGGAGTACCGGTTGCAATCCAAAGCCATGCTCCATCTGCCTGAGGCAAGTGAACCAAGCTAGAATTTGAAATAAGCTCACCGATGGCTCTCTGGGTATATTTATTAGCTTTAGAAGCAGCACGAGCTGAAGAGATTATGATGGCAGTGTAAAACTTATCAGGATCCACCCCTAGATTACTCTTAAAAGCCTCGACCACTTCTGACCCCATAGACGAACCGCCTTCTATAAGCTCTTCCACTAGTCTTCGCTTCGAAACAAGAGACTCTTCCAGCAATAACTCTTTTTCGGCTAGGCAACCCTCAAAGAAATCTTTAACTGCATCATCAAATACCAGCGCCAACATCATAACCAACTGCGAGATATTCTGGCGCTCAATGGATATATCTAAGGAGTCCAAAATCTCCTTAGTCCAGAGCCCCTGCGTCTCTCTTATGCCTTGAACAATGCTTTCAAAATATACATCCATGCGCACTGCCTTATATGCCATCGCACGCATAGATTCAGACAACCCGACATCAGCATCGTGACCCGACATCCTGACGAGCAGTTGCAACATCAGAAGCTCAAGACTCTTAAGAACCTCCATGTCAGGGAAGCTATCAAGGTATGAAAACTTTGATTTAGCCACAGCCAGTGAGCGCTGAGACAACTCTAGCCCCCATGCAACTTCTTTCTCACCAACCTTGGAAATAGCAAGTTCCAGAACTACCGGCGCAACAAGAGCTTGGCTTAACACCTGATCTGCCCTGCACGATGGTAGAAAATAAGCGAAGACAGATTTCAAGTTTTCCATGTAATCCCCGATCAATCGAGAGCCAAACACTGCAGGTTTCGATTTCATAGTCATCAGGAATAGTATAGCAGCTTGGAGCGTAGACATGCCGAAGCTCATGCAGCTGAGCTTTCGGCGCCGTAAAAGTCAAAAGCAATCGAATGCTCTGGCATTCGATTACCTTGTTTATGCCTGCGCTTTCACTTGTTGGCGACCCGCCTATCCAAGTTAGAACATATGCAACCAGCGCAAGGTTATAGAGTTCTCTACCTTAAACCTATTTTCCACGCTTGACTCGCGATAGGCTGTAACAAAGAACTTATCTTTATCAAGGTCAACCACTAGACCAGGACCAAAACCGAGCGTTTTTTCTTTGGAGTCTGAAATACTATGCCCGTTGATCTGGTGGTCTGTAATTTGCTTCAGGTAATAACCGCTGACACCGACGGTGAGATAATCATTAACTTTGTAACCAACATTATAGTTAATCGATGCACTCTGTCCGGCTTGCGTATCATCAACACCCTCGTCGAGAGGGAGACTGCTCGCTGGGTCATTGTTCTTGAAATTGTAGTAATACTGAGGCCGGAGACTAATCGACCACTTGGGGCTGAGCAGAAATGTCATCGCCCAGTATGTGTGAATGGACCAGAAATTGTTGCCAATATTGAAGTCTTTATCGTTGTCGTATTTTCCAACTGGCATTGTCACGCCGGCATTCAGTCGCGAAACAAAGAACGGATTCCCATTTATTGTAACTGGGTCATACTGAACGAACAGCGATACCGTTGGATCGCCCAACCCAAATCCATTATCCTTGAGTTTTACCCCTGGAAATGGTGGCGCATTCTGAAAGCTTGCATCCAACGAAGCCATCGGCACGATCACATCAACGCCAGGGTGACCACCCAAGATCTTTTGGTCTGTTTTAAACAGATAACTGTACTGACTGATAACGGAATAGACATCCATTTTGGGGTCATTAAAAATTGGAATGTCTTTTCCATCACCATCTTTTATGCCTTTATTGTGAGCATATGAAATATACGTCTGCCAGGCACTGTCTCCCGGTTGTCCCCCAAAGCCGTCATAGAAGCTTGTTGCTCCTAAATTCAAACCAGTAGGAAGCGTAACAGTGGGCTGGACAGCGAGCGCCTTGCTTACATCAAAGGCAACAAGTCCAGTCGCAGCTATCGCTGCAAGTGCATAACTACGCATAATTTTAGCCATCATCACGAACCGCCTTATTTTTATTTGAACGGAATTAAGTGCGAACAGATTAATTGAAATTCTGCCTCAAGCAACCTGTCGAATTATTTGAAATAAATTTCACTTGCCAATCTAGCGAACTCTCGCTGGGTCTAACCTCTTGATACCGAATTAGTGCAATACGATAATTACGCTTTTTTTGATCCGCGTCAAGATAGTTATCCCATTTGAATCACACCGGGTTTCGTGGAGGCCTCAACTCTTGAGAGAATGAGGCATGAAAAAATCCAACAGCTACTCCCCAGAAGTCCGTGAACGTGCCGTGCGCATGGTTCTGGAGAACGTGAACGAATACCCATCCGAATGGGCAGCGATCGAATCCATTGCGCCCAAGATCGGTTGTGTTCCGCAAACGCTGCACAGCTGGGTGCGCAAGTATCAAACTGACCTGGGGCGCAGGCCCCTGGAACGCGAGAACCGGGAACTGCGCAAAGCGAACGAGATTCTGCGCCTGGCCAGTGCGTATTTTGCCCAGGCGGAGCCCGACTGGCCGGCACCCCGGCGCCGCAACAAACCCTGAACGCCTTCGTTGACGAGTACCGTGACCGCTACGGAGTCGAGTCGATCTGTCGGGTAATCCAGATCGCTCCGTCCGGTTATTACGTGCATGCAGCCAAAGCCCGTCAACCCGAACTGCGAAGCGCTCGTGCCAAACAGGACGAGCTGTTGAGCGATAAAATCCAGCGAGTCTGGGATGACAATATGCAGTGCTATGGCGTCGTGAAAGTCTGGAAGCAACTCAAGCGTGAGGGCATTGATATTGCTCGCTGCACGGTACAGCGGCTGATGCGTCAACTGGGCCTGCAGGGCGTTCGTCGCGGTCATGTGATCCGCACCACCATCCCGAATGAGAACGCGATTTGTCCGCTGGATAGGGTCCAACGCCAGTTCCATGCGGATCGACCCAATCAGCTATGGGTGTCCGACTTTACTTATGTTTCAACGTGGCAAGGCTGGCTCTACGTCGCCTTCGTGGTCGATGTATTTGCCCGGCGTATCGTTGGCTGGCGGGTGAGCAACAGCATGCGAACAGACTTCGTTCTGGATGCCCTGGAGCAAGCGCTGCACGCTCGACAGCCGAGCCGCATGGACGGCCTGATACACCATAGCGACAGGGGTAGCCAATACGTCTCCATCCGCTACACCGAGCGTCTCGCTGAGGCCGGCATAGAGCCCTCTGTAGGCAGCAAAGGCGATAGCTATGACAACGCTTTGGCTGAAACCATCAACGGGTTATACAAAGCGGAGCTGATCTATCGGCAGTCCTGGCGTAGTCGCGAAGCCGTGGAAATCGCCACTTTGAAATGGGTTCACTGGTACAACCACCAGCGGTTGCTGAGCTCGATTGGGTATATACCCCCGGCAGAAGCTGAGGCAAACTTCTACCAGCAACAATCCGGTCAGACCATGGCGGCCTGACTTAAACGAAATGGCCTCCATAAAACCCGGTACGATTCAGACTTCCAGATTCAAGTACCAACTCCACCGCAATCAGCACCGGTTCGAGACCGGCGATAGGCACCGCAGCCAGTACCTGCATCATGATTCGATCACCGTTGGTGTGACGCCTCAGTCCCCGTTTGAGAAGCAGCAACGGCTTCGGTAGATCGGCAAATGGCGCGCCATTACGCAGTGCGCCGGGCTTGCGTTCGATAAGCGGGATGTAATGCTGCCAGTCAAAACTGACCTGATCTCGATCAAAGAGGCGCTCGTGGCTGGCGATGACCGTTTCATCGGCGACGACCACGATTCGCGAAGGATACAGACGGCTGCTGACCCACTGGCCGACTCGCTCACATGGCACTGAATAGCGATTTCGCGCCACGCTGATCAGGCAGGTGCTGGAGACCCGCACGGTACGTTCGACGTAGCCATCAAACGCTGTCGGCATCGGCATCATTTCAACCCGCTCCAGCTCTAAGACCTCGGCCACCGTCAGCCCGCTGTACTGCGGATGCACCAGCTCACTCCAGAGCGACCGGCAGCGTTGACCGAGCCAGATATTCAGTTCTTCGAAGGTATGGAACATGCAGTTTTGAGCGTCGAGCCAGATACGCCGACGGCTGTCCTGTACGTTCTTTTCAACGATGCCCTTTTCCCAACCAGAGGCTACGTTGCAGAAGTCCGGATCGAACAAGTAGTGGGCACACATGACAGCAAACCGGGCATTGACCGTGCGTCCTTTGCCTTTGTTGACCTTGTCGACAGCCGTTTTCATGTTGTCGTAAATGCCGCGACGCGGCACTCCGCCAAGCGCACTAAAAGAGCGGGTGTGGCCGTCGAACAACATCTCGTGGCCTTGGCTGGGATATGCAACCAACCAGAACGCGCGACTGGCTCACAGCTTCATGTGGGAGACCTGGATGCGTCGAAACAGGCCGCCGATCAGCAGACCTTCTTCGCTCCAGTCAAATTGAAAGGCCTCACCCAAGGCAAAAGTCAGCGGTACGAAAGCGCGTAAAGACTTGCCTTGCTCGCCTCGCCAAGAGCGTACAAACGCCGTGAGCTGGCTGTAGCCGCCGTCATAACCCTCGGCCTTGATCTGTTCGAAAAGTGCTTTGGCGCTTCTGCGGTTGTGTTTTGCCCGGAACGAATCGGCTTTCAGCGCCTGTTCTAGCGTGTCATGGAATGGGCTGAGTTTGTTGAAGATTGCGCACCGTTGGTACGCTGGTTGAGTGGCTTCGGGCGCTCTGACCCACTTTCGGATGGTGTTTCTCGACAGCCCGGTACGCTTGGCTATCTGATGCAGCGAGAGCTTGTTGCGAAAGTACATCCGCCGGATTTTTCCCAACATTTCCACGCTGATCACCCTGTGTTCTCCTGCTCGGAGAGTGAGTAGAAGCAGTTGAACACCTGGGTCAGTTTTCAGTCGGCAGAACAGCCTCTACCGGGTCAGCTTTCGGTCAGCGGAAACAAAGCATTTCTCTATCGGAATAGTGGTATGGCGCCTAGTTTCCATGTTGGCCGTGGAAAGTCATATCAGTACCAACGCATGGTTCAGGGTATCGGGCTAGACAAAAGCGGGGTAAGTCGAGCCCTGCAGCTGCTAGAGCGTGAGAAGCGGTACACACCCCAGAGGTGGTCGTTGAGGACGCACGCCGACACACTGTGAAAGGGTATCGCTCCATGACCGGGTGCTGAGATGATCCTCGAGCGCGAGAGACTGCCTCTGTCTAATTTGAACAGTGGGGAAATCGAGCTTTTGATAAGTAGTTTATATTGGATGAGTGCCAAGCTTGACCTTGTTAATGCCGTCGAACCGAAAGCATAAAATGCTTTTCCGGGGCATCCTTTTGCCATCAGGTCATCGGTCGGATAAGCTCCTTACGGAAGAATGCTGATGCGATATATCAGGCTACTCAGCCTGTTATTTTTTTGAAAGAACGCGGAGGCAGTAACCTCCACGTGCTTGGTTACACTGGTTTCAGAAAAGATTTATGTCGTAAGTAAATAAAAGCCTATATTCATTAATATCGGTGCGGTAATCGGATCGGGAGTGTGCATAGCGAGCTCTGATTCCAAGGCCCGATAGCTGACCACTCTGCACGACATAAGCCAGATCCGCTTCGTATTGTCGATCTTGTCCGTCAGTCGTGTTTTTTGCCACCGCATCATGGCCATAGGTAAATTTGCTACCGAAGGTTAGGCCAGGGACACCAATACGAGCAAAGTCATATTGATAGCCTATCATGTAAGATGTTTGGCCTCGGGTTGTGAAGTCGTATGTGGCTGTTTCGTTGCCCATCTGGGATATGTTGATAAAGACGCGCGGAAGCCCAGTGTTTCCTCGGATGGCTTGATATCCGAGGATATACGAGCGCCCATTATCTGTCGCGGTTATATTTGCATAGTACGCCCGGCTACTTATATCGCCGACTTTGGCATCACCTGCGTCATTCGATAGGTAATATCCTGCTGTCGGCTTTAAGGTTACACGACCCACATCAAAGCGACTGGCCACCCCCACGTAGTTTTGCCTAAATACGTCGTTGAGTTCGCCATGCCACGCAGACAGAGTGGTATTTCTTCCGAGGGTGAAATCGCCCCCCGCGTAGCTGAAGGAGTCGGCCTCTACATTGAAATAGGGTGTTGCGCCCAACATGGGAGTGAACGCCCCGTCACCAGATTGGTTGCGAAGTTTGATCGAATTGAGGTGTGCCGCAGATATAGTGGAGTTCGGGAGTTCTTTGGAGGTAATTTCGAAGCCTTGATAGGTTGTGGGCAATAAGCGGTTATCGGTCGCCCTAAGTACCGGCACGTTTGGCCTAATCTCACCGAACTTTGCGATAGTATCGCCAAACTTAACTTTCGCGGTTGCTGCTGCGCGGCTGTATTCTGTCTGGTTGTCGCCATCGCTTCCAATCGGTAGCAATCCAGATCCAGACCGACCAGGCCCACCGTCGAGTTTGATGCCGGTAAGGCTCAAGATATCGATACCAAAGCCGAAAGTACCCTCAGTGAAACCAGAGGTGTAATCGAGTATGAAGCCTTGCGCCCACTCTTCATTCTGTTTCTTTTCAGCTCCACGAATATCTGAATATTCTCGTTGGAAGTAGTAGTTTCGCATTTGAAGTTTGGCGGTGCTGTCATTTAAAAAATCAGCTTTTGCGGCAACGCTGAAACAGGCAATAGTGCAGATTGGCAGCAAGGCGTGCCGATTGAGATTGTTCATATGCTTTCTCTTGTAATTGTTAGAAGCAAAGAAAATCCCAGATTGCTCTGGGCTTGGGTCAATCAATTAAAACTTGCCTTCGTACAGCCAGGACAGCCCGGCATAGGCCTGTTCAGTAGTGCGATTGGCGAACATGCTGTTTCTAAGTTCAGCTGCTACGCCATCGGCGTGGTAAAATTCACCATGTACGCGGGCCATGATTTGGCAACGCCCGGTTCGCAGATAGCGGCGCTGCTCATAATGCTTGAGCGCGGTTTCGACTTCGTTTGCTTGTGAAAGCTCCTCAGCCAAGACCAGCGCGTCTTCCATAGCCATGCAAGCACCTTGGGCGAGATACTGAAGCATTGGGTGCGCAGCATCGCCGAGCAGTGCGACTTTCCCATCAGTCCAGTTGCTCACGGGCTTGCGGTCGCACAATACCCACATCCGCCAGCTATCAATTTTCGCCAACAGGGCTTGAACGGTTTCGCAGGTGCCTTCGAAGCGTCTCTTCAGCTCTTCAACGTCACCCTCGCTGTTCCAGCCCTCGACATACTTGTCGCTGTGGAATACGGCTACAAGGTTGAAGAGTTTTCCGCCACGCAGTGGGTACTGTACTAAGTGGCATTTGGGGCCGGCCCATAGGATCATCGCATTCTTTCGGTATTGCTCTGGCACTTCGCTGGTCGGCAGCACGGCACGGTAGGCAATATGACCGGACACCTCAGGCTGGCCGTCATGGACAATAGTCTGGCGAACCTTTGACCATAGGCCATCGGCACCAATCAATGCCGAGCCAGAAATGTGTTCGCCGCTCTCGAGAATAACGACTACGCCAGTGCTGTGTTGCTCGTAGGTCGACAACTTGCTATTGAGGCGGAAGCTAATTAGTCCAGATCGCTTGCAGGCTTCTAGTAATACTGAGTGCAGGTCGGCTCGGTGTACTAGGGAATAGGGGTATTTGAACCGATCAAGGAACTGTTGGCCGGCTGGGATGATGGTAACGGGCTCGGAGCTCACGGCATTCATCATGATGAGCTCGTCTGGGTACACCGC
>SMEQ01000657.1_pt1 | contig 10097 bp, 8 predicted proteins | sample 2456281 | NCBI WGS metagenome assembly SMEQ01 (sample SAMN10132596, study PRJNA489261) | soil metagenome | isolation source: day1 antibiotic-loamy sand soil ammended with raw manure from dairy cow... | place: USA | collected 2015-04-01 | reverse complement strand
CCCTGCGGTAATGGAGGCACAAGGTTCTGTGCTGACCAATAAATACGCCGAAGGCTACCCAGGAAAGCGCTACTACGGTGGTTGCGAGTACGTCGATATCATTGAACAGTTAGCCATTGATCGCGCTAAAGAGCTGTTCGGTGCTGATTACGCCAACGTACAGCCACACGCCGGATCACAAGCTAACGCTGCGGTATATTTAGCATTGCTTGAAGGTGGTGACACCATCTTGGGTATGAGCTTGGCGCACGGTGGTCACTTGACTCACGGTGCGAGCGTCAGCTCCTCAGGTAAACTTTACAATGCCATTCAGTACGGCATTAATGAAGCAGGTTTAATTGACTACGACGAAGTTGAGCGTTTGGCTTTAGAGCACAAACCAAAAATGATCGTAGCCGGTTTCTCAGCCTACTCACAGGTTCTAGACTTCCCACGCTTCCGTGAAATCGCTGACAAAGTCGGTGCCTACTTGTTTGTGGATATGGCGCACGTTGCCGGTTTGGTTGCTGCCGGTGTGTACCCCAACCCAGTGCCGTACGCTGACGTTGTCACCACGACTACGCACAAAACATTACGCGGTCCACGTGGCGGCTTGATCTTGGCGCGTGCTAACGAAGCCATTGAGAAAAAACTCAACTCGGCCGTATTCCCAGGTACTCAAGGTGGTCCACTTGAGCACGTGATTGCAGGTAAAGCGATTTGCTTTAAAGAAGCATTGCAGCCTGAGTTTAAGACGTACCAAGAACAAGTGATCAAAAACGCACAAACCATGGCCAATGTGTTTATTGAGCGTGGCTTTGATGTGGTATCAGGCGGTACCTTTAACCACCTGTTCCTCGTGTCACTGATTAAGCAAGAAATCACTGGTAAAGATGCAGATGCAGCTTTAGGTGAAGCCTTTATCACTGTCAACAAAAACTCCGTACCGAACGATCCACGTTCACCTTTCGTCACTTCAGGTCTACGTATTGGTACACCAGCAGTCACCACGCGCGGCTTTACAGAAGCAGAGTGCGGTGAGTTGGCGGGTTGGATTTGCGATATCCTCGACAACATGGGCGATACGTCCGTGATTGACGCGGTACGTGCCAAAGTAAAAACCGTTTGTGCGAAGTTCCCTGTCTACGGTAACTGAGTTTAGATGTGTTAAAAAACCCAGCTTAGGCTGGGTTTTTTTATGCCTCAATCATATATGAGCAAGACAATCAGCGGCCGTTATGGCAACTTTGGACTGTTATAAAACGCCTGCAATACTTTGATTAAATAGCCCAAATCCTCACTGCCAGCCAGTTCGCGAATTGAGTGCATGGCAAAGGTGGGGACACCAATATCAATGGTCTGAATACCTAATTGACTTGCCGTAATAGGGCCAATGGTGGACCCGCAGCCTAAGTCAGTGCGCGTAACAAAGCTTTGCACCGGCACATCAACGGCCGCGCACAGCAACTTAAAGAAGCTGGAGGTTTCACTGTTAGTGGCATAGCGTTGGTTGGCATTGATCTTGATCACCGGGCCTTGATTGAGTAAAGGGCCATGGTTGCCATCATGCTTGTCGGCATAGTTGGGGTGAATACCGTGCGCGTTATCTGCTGAAATAAGCAATGAGTGCTGTATGCAGCGCACAAAGGCTTCTTCTGAGCCTAAAACACGGCGCAGCACTTGTTCTAAAAATGGACCATCTGCTCCGCAAGCTGAATTGGAGCCCACTTCTTCGTGATCAGTGCAGACCAATACGTGGGTGTGCTGCGAATCACTCTTGAGCAAGGCTTCTAAACCGGCATAGCAGGAGAGTAGATTATCCAAGCGCGCACCGGCGATAAAATCGCGCTGCAGGCCGATTAAGGCCGCTGGCTGGCTGTCATAGAAACACAGCTCATAATCCAAAATATTGATATCACTTAAGCCATGTTCATCTAGCAATTGCTGAGCCAAGAGGGCACGCAAATCAGGATGATCATCACCGTGCACCTGCGCAAGAATAGGAGGGAGCTCAGTTTGCGGGTTAATGGTCCAGCCGCTATTGGCTTCACGGTTAAGGTGAATGGCCAAGCTTGGGATGGTCGCAATGGCATGTTTGAAATCAATTAAACGGCTGTGTAACTGGCCATCCGACTGAAAAGTCACGCGGCCAGCTAAAGATAAATCACGGTCAAACCAGGGGCTCAGCAAGACACCACCGTAGACCTCAACACCGAGTTGCCAGTAGCTGTGCTTAGAGAGCTCGGGTTGGGGTTTGACTTTGAGGCAGGGGCTGTCGGTGTGCGCGCCGACCATACGTATACCGTGCTCAACTGGATCAGATTCACCCAATTGAATCGCTACAATTGAGGAGTCATTGCGGGTGACATAATAGCGCCCCTGTGGTTCGAGCTGCCATGTTTCACGCTCATCTAAAGCTTGATAACCTGCAGCTTGCAAGGCTGCACACATGCTCTGCGTTGCATGAAAAGGGCTCGGTGAGTTTTTTAAAAAATCTAATAAACCCGTGCTGGGCGTGTTGTGCATGTGAACTCCGACAATTAAAACAATAATCAATAGGGGCCAGTCGTGCTGTGGCTCAACTGTGCAGTGTGGCGCACAGCACGAGGCTAAACGATATTAATGCTGATCTGACTGCTCAGTGGGCCACAGTTTAATTGGCGCACCCTGAGCTGGCCATAACAGTAACTGTTGGTGCTCGGCAAACTCCCAGCGCTGCACATCGGCTAATGCGGCTAAAAACCGCTGCTCTTGCTCCATCAAGGCTGGCGCACACAGCTTTCGCGTGGTGGCAATGCTGTCTAGGCTAAAGTGATCGTCCTTGAGTTGATACTCGGCAGTCCATGTATTACAGCCAGCCATACCTGACGCGCGATTGGAATCGAGTAACGTCAAGGTCAGCATGCTGCTGTCAATCAGTGGGCGCTCGCCAATCCATTCCACTTGATAGTTTTGCATGCTCTGCAGTTGTGGGGCAGGCACATTGCTGCACGCAGTTAATGCTGCTGCGGCCGTGATGATCAGTGTTTTTTTCATAGATATAAGTCCTTAAAACTAAGCTTCAGAGGCTGTGCAAGCGCGGCATAAATGACGGCCATCACGTTCAATCCAGCCCAGCTCAACTAAGCGTTGCTCGGCGGCGGTGTGTTTTGCGGCATTGCCGAGGCTGGCATCCACGGCAAACTCTAAAGCCAATAGGCTATTGCAGCCATCACATTGCACCTGCCAGTTATGGATCGCTAGCTCTTTAAAAACAGGGCCTGTGGCCACTGCAGTCCACTGGCCGGGTGGGTTAATCAGGTGGCGGACTTTGCTAACGTGCAGGCGCATACTGAGGGTTTTACTGCCTTTCAGCGTGACCTGTAAGGTATCGCCGGTTTTAATTGAGCCACCTTGGCCGGTGACTTGATATTGTCCCGGTGCAATCGCTCGGCACTCAGTCAGCGTGTGTTGTGGGTTGAGCAATGTGTAACGAAAGTCATGTTCGGCCATGCCGATCTCCAAATTAAAAATACAATAAGCAGCGATTTATTAATCAATACCCAGTTTTTTGAGGCGGTAGCGCAATGAGCGAAAGCTTAAACCTAAACGCTCTGCTGCAGCCGTACGATTCCAGCGGGTTTCTTCAAGGGCTTGGGTGATCAGTTTGCGCTCCACCTCTTCAAGATGGCCCTCTAAATTATCAACCTGTTCAAATGCAGGAGAGGTGGTTGGGGCTGGGTGTGCGAGGGCAGGCGATGTGGCCGGCTGTTCACTAGGCTGCAGTGTGGCCTGCTGAAAATGCAAATCATGCGCCTGAATACACTCACCTTCAGCCAAGGTGTAAGCGCGCTCGAGTATATTCTCCAGCTCGCGTACGTTTCCTGGGAAGCTGTAGCTTTGCAATCTGAGCAACGCATCGGGGTGCAAGTAGGCCGCTGCTGTATCGGCACTCAGGCGTTTGAGAATGGCTGTGCTGAGCACCGCTAAATCTTCTGGACGCTCGCGCAGCGCAGGGACGTTCAGTTCAATGACATTGAGGCGGTAATATAAATCTTGGCGAAAACGCTCATTGGCCACTTCTTGAGCCAAGTTCTTGTGTGTGGCACTAAGAATACGTACATCCACCAGTTGTTCATGTTGGCTGCCGATGGGGCGAATGGCTTTTTCTTGTAAGGCGCGCAGTAACTTAACCTGCATTGATAGCGGCAAATCCGCCACCTCATCCAGAAACAATGTGCCACCGTGAGCAGCGGCAAATAATCCCGGTTTATCATCATGCGCACCGGTAAAGCTGCCTTTCTTATGACCGAAAAACTCGCTTTCCATCAGTTCAGCCGGTATGGCGCCGCAGTTAATAGCGATAAACGGTTGCTTAGCGCGGGCGCCTTGTAAGTGGATTTGTCGAGCCACCAGCTCTTTACCACTGCCCGACTCACCGCTGATATAAATGGGCGCTTGGCTGCGAGCAAGTTTATCGATGTGCTTGCGCAGATTACACATCGGCGTTGATGTACCAAGCAGGGGGCCGTCGGTAATAGCTGGCGCGCTCGACTGTTCTTGTAGACGCAAAGCACTGGCGACCAATTCGCGCAGGCGTAACAAATTGACGGGTTTGGTAATAAAATCAAAGGCACCGGCCTTTAACGCTTGTGTTGCAGTTTCAACGCAACCATATGCCGTAATCATAGCGACCGGTGTGTTGCTGTGATGGGTTTGGATATGTTCAATAATATCCAAACCTGTGCCGTCGGGTAGACGCATATCGGTCAGGCACAGATCAAAGTGTTCTTGGCTCAGCCAGGTATAAGCTTCTTGCACATCACGCGCGCTGCGGGTCTGCATATTCATTCGGCCAAGGGTAATCTCCAGCAACTCGAGAATATCAGGCTCGTCATCAATAATCAGGGCAGTGCGTCGACTCATGGTTTATGCGCTCGCTTGGCTGGGGTGGGCAAAGGTTATTCTAAAGCAGCTGCCACCTTTGTCACGCGGGGTGAAATCTAAACGGGCTTGATTGCTCTCGCACAGCTCCCGTGAAATATATAAACCCAGCCCCGTGCCCTTGTTTTCTGTAGTGAAGAAGGGCTCGAAGACTCTGGGTTGATCCTCAAGGGCGATGCCAGGTCCATCGTCTTGAATTTCGAGCGTGGGCAGTCCGGTTTGGCGATGACGATAGAGGTGCAACCACACTTGGCTGTGCTGATGTTGCTGTGCGCTGTAGCGTAAGCCATTCTCAACTAAGTTGTTGATCACTTGATCCAGTTGATCAGGGTCCATGCGTGTCCAGAGTGAAGTGTCTTTGGCAATCAAGTGCAGGTTTGGCTGGGCTTGACTGTTGTTTGTAAACTCTTGAATAAAATCCTGTAGCCAACGATGTAAATCCAGTTGTTGGGGTTCAGTTTGGCGGCGTCTGGACAGCTGTAGAATATTTTCAATCACAGTGTTCATGCGGCGCGATTGATCTTGGATAATTTGTGTTAAGCGCACATCGGCTGCATCTAACGCCGGTGACTCATGCAAAAGTTGTGCGGCATGGCTGATGGCGCCTAAAGGGTTGCGAATCTCATGCGCAATACCCGCGGTTAAACGACCTAAAGAGGCCAGTTTGAGCTGCTGTGCTTGCTGGGTTAATTGAGCTGTGTCTTCTAAAAATATAAGAATTTGTAAATTAGAGTGGTTTTGCAGTTTGACAAAATTAGCTTGCAGCTGCGTTGCACTGATGGGCGATTGAATGGGTGCGCTGTGCAAAGCTGGGTTGCTTTCCCATAGTTTTAGACTGTGCATTAATTCTGGAAATAAAGGGTTGAGCGTGCGCCCGATCAGCGCATCGTAGCCCGTCATGTTGACTGCGGCATGATTGGCTTGTACCACTTGGTTATCTTGATTCAGAACCAAGACTCCAGTGCGCATACGCTGGATAATCAGGGCGTTAATTTCTTCTAAATTAGCCACCACGCCTGCGCGCTCTTCGGCTAAAGTTTCACTGGCTCGCGCTCGCCGACTGATGCCTTGTACGAAAATAGCCGCAGCAAAACATAACGCACCTAAAATCCCTGCGTGCATATATTGATTGCTGGCTGCGGCATTGGAGAGGCTTAAATAAAAGGTTAAATAAATAATACCTGTCGCCGCCATTGCCGCAATGACAATACCGATACGTCCGCGCAGCAAAATATTGGCCACTGCAACGGCGGCAATAATCAAATTACCGAGCCCGCTGGGTGTGCCTCCTGCGGCATAAAACAATAAGCTCAATTGGGCAACATCAAATAAAGCTAAGCTAAACACCGGTAATAAATGATCCGTGCGGTGCATGCTGGCGCTGGCGATAATATTGATTGTGAGGTACGCCCAACTGCCCAGCTCAAAGAGTTGGGCGTGCGTGATATCCAGTAAATGCCCATCTAAACCGCTAGAGGATAACAGTACGAGGGCAAAACCAATCACCAGACGGTACAGATGGTACAAGCGTAAAACGCGCAGTCCTTGCGGCCCAGAAACAGCTAGATGGCGATCAGTCACGTGCTTTGGCACCTAAAGCGCGATGCTCAGGACTGCAAAACCACTGTTGGGCGTTGCCAGCTGTGGCGCGGTCTTCAGGTAAGTGTACATGGCAGTGCGCGCAGCACACCATGGTTTGAACGGGGGAGGGTTGTGATGCGCTCTGGCTGCGTTGATTGATACGTCGCCACAGCCAAAAAGCGCCACCGATTAGGATGGCAAATAAGATAAAACGGGGTAAACCCATCGCGATAGTCCTCGCTCACATAAATGTTGTATTCAATGTGAGCAGTGTACCTTTTTTTAACAGGTCAGGTGCCATCCTTGGCGGTCTATCGCTTTGGGTTATAGGGCTATGTTAGTCACTTGAATGCTGCTGACTCAGCGCGCGCATATCAGAGCCGCTGGGCGCTTGGTAAACACGCAAGTTAAACTCAGGTGCAATGGCCAGTAAATGGTCAAAAATATCAGACTGAATGGCTTCGTATTCTGTCCATGCAGTGGTGTTAGTAAAGCAGTAGATTTCCATCGGCAAACCTTCAGGTGTGGGGCTTAACTGACGCACCATTAGCGTCATACCTGATTGGTGGATACCTGGATTGCTGCGGATATATTTATCAATATAAGCGCGGAAGGTACCGATGTTAGTCAGTTTTCGTGAATCTAATGCTTGGTTGCTGTTAGTTTTAATATGCTTTTCGTTCCACTTGCTCAGTTCGTTGAGTTTGTCATCGAAGTAGCCGTCGAGCAGATTAAAACCTTTGAGGTGTTCGAGTTCTTCAGCAGTTAAGAAGTGGATACTGTGCTGATCAATAAACAAGCTGCGCTTGAGGCGACGACCCCCGCTTTCTTGCATACCGCGCCAGTTCTTAAATGAATCACTGATAAAGCGCTTGGTTGGGATGGAGGTGATGGTTTTGTCCCAGTTTTGAATGCGCACCGTGTGCAGGGCAATATCAATCACATCACCATCAGCATTGAGTTGTGGCATTTCCACCCAGTCACCCACGCGAATCATATCGCCTGATGAAATCTGTACGCTGGCAACCAATGACAGCAACGTGTCTTGGAAAATCAACATCAATACCGCCGCCATGGCTCCTAAACCTGAGAGTAGGATCAGCGGTGAGCGGTCAATTAAGGTGGCTACAATTAAGATGCTGGCCAGCGCATAAATGACGATCTTGATAATCTGTATATAGCCTTTAATGGGCTTGAGGTGCGACGCTTGGCGGCGCATATACAGCATATTGACGATTTCTAAAATCGCGCCCAAGGCCAAGGCGATGGTTAGAATAATAAAGCCGCCCGTGACGTTTTTAATCACCGCCACCATGGCTGGTGGCAAGCCTGGGACTAAAGCAATACTGGAAGTAATGATCAGCGCAGGCACAATATTAGATAAGCGTTTAATAACACCAAAATCATTGTGCTGTGAACCACCGAAACGGCTCAGCATTGTGTAAAAACCGCGCACCATAATGTGCTTAACGACCCAGTTGGCCAATACTGCCACGACCACTAAAGCAGTCAGTGCAGCTAAGGTCTCTAGCTGTGGATGCTCATTGAGCATACCAAACCATGACAGCATTTCTTTTTGCATTTCATCTTGCATATAGCACTCCTATAACGTTTTGAAATTTAATACCTAGCATAAAATATAAAGGTAAAGATCAGTCGTTGTTATTTTAAATATCGTGTTTGGGGGTTATATCTTCTACGCGTACAGTTAAATAACCGTCGGCTAAGCGTGCTTTTAGAGTTTGTGCAGGCTCAACTGCATGCACGCTACGGATGATATGTTGCTGATCATCGCCGCTAAGAATGCTGTAACCGCGCTCGAGAGTGGCCAGAGGGCTGACCACGTGTAAAGTTTGTAGCAGGCTGTGCAGACCGTGTTGCGCCTGTTGCAGGTTCTGTTGGCTGGCGCGCACTAAGCGTTGCTGCAAGCGTTTAAGATGCTGCTGGTGGGTCACTAATGACTCGCTGGGGTGTTGCACGTATAAGCGCGCCTGGGTATGAGCATGGCGTTGTTGTTGCTGTTGCAGTGTGGCGCTGATGGCGCGCTGCAAGCGCATATTTAAATCGTCCAGACGTTGACTGTGTTGCTGTAAACGCTCACGTGGGTGACGTAAACGCTGGTGCAAGTGCTGCAATTGAGTGCGCTGGCGCTGTAGGCGCTCTTCAATACGCAGTTTAAGCTGGCGTTCATAGGTCTGTAGGCGCGTTAATAGTTCTTGGCGATCGGGCGCTAACAGTTCGGCCGCTGCTGAAGGGGTGGGCGCACGCACGTCCGCCACAAAATCACTCATAGATACATCAGTTTCATGGCCGATGGCGCTGACAATCGGTGTTTCGCAATCGGCAATGGCTCGTGCCACGGCTTCTTCGTTAAAGCACCATAAGTCTTCGAGCGAGCCGCCGCCGCGAGCTAAAATAATGGCATCGTAGTGTGCATTATCGGCTCGCTTTAGTGCTTGGACAATCTGTGCTGTAGCTTCGCGGCCTTGGACGGCAGTGGGTATCAGTGTGAGTTGCACATGGGGCGCACGTCGACTAAAAACGCTGACAATATCATGCAGTACTGCGCCTGAAGGCGAGGTGATGACACCGATACGTTGCGGGTATTTAGGTAGAGCACGTTTACGTTCTTGGGCAAACAGGCCTTCAGCTTGTAATGCTGTTTTAAGCGCTTCAAAGGCGAGGCGTAATGCACCATCACCTGCAGCCTCGAGACTATCAAGAATCATTTGATAGTCACCACGTCCTTCATATAAAGAAACGCGACCGCGCACGCGAACTAACAAGCCATCGCGCAGTAACTCACGTACACGGCTGGCTTGTTGTCTGAAAATAGCACAGCGCACTTGAGCGTTACGGTCTTTTAATGTGAAGTAGACATGTCCTGATGCCGGTTTGGCAATGTTAGAGAGCTCGCCTTCCACCCAGATTTGGGGGAATACGTCTTCTAAAAGTAAACGGGCGCGCTGATTAAGTTGGCTGACGGTTAAAACTTCACGGTCGAGGCCAAGGCGCTGAGCAGGATCAATAAGCATCAGGGGATATTAAAGCAAGCCTGTGGCATTTGCGAGTCTTGCCAGCGTTGCCCTGCAGTGTTAGCTAGTGGGTTGTTTGTTTTTTAATTAGGTTAATTGGCGTATCTATGGTATAAAACGCGCCGCTTTACTTGATTATTCAAGAGAGCTTTAAAATCCACACACATATCGACACGAATTTCTGGGTGCCTTCGGGTTGAAAGTCGGGATATGTGGAGGCTTAACCCTTATTACTGTTTAGGAATGATCATGACTCAACAAGTCACTATGCGTGAAATGTTAAAGGCTGGTGTGCACTTCGGACACCAAACCCGCTACTGGAATCCAAAAATGGGCAAATACATTTTTGGCGCGCGCAACAAGATTCACATTATTAACTTAGAAAAAACCTTACCTATGTTCAATGACGCGATGTCAGTCATTGAAAAATTGTCAAACGGTAAGAACAAAATTCTTTTTGTTGGTACTAAGCGTTCAGCGAGCAAAATCATTGCTGAGCAAGCAACGCGTTGCAACATGCCTTACGTTAACCACCGCTGGTTAGGTGGTATGTTGACCAACTACAAAACCATCCGTGAT
>SMEQ01000655.1_pt1 | contig 10113 bp, 7 predicted proteins | sample 2456281 | NCBI WGS metagenome assembly SMEQ01 (sample SAMN10132596, study PRJNA489261) | soil metagenome | isolation source: day1 antibiotic-loamy sand soil ammended with raw manure from dairy cow... | place: USA | collected 2015-04-01 | reverse complement strand
AGTGAAGACCCGCCTTTTACCTTTAAAGCTATGGTGATCAATACCGTTTGGCCGGGTGCGACTGCTGAAGAAGTGGCGCAGCAAGTGACCGAACGTATTGAAAAGAAACTGATGGAAGCCGGTGAGTTTGACAAGGTCGTATCTTTCTCTAGGCCCGGAGAGTCGCAAGTGACCTTTGTTGCACGCGATAGCCTCAACTCTAAACAAGTGCCAGAGCTGTGGTATCAAATCCGTAAGAAAATTGGTGATATCAAACATACGCTACCACCCGGCGTGCAGGGTCCATTTTTTAATGATGAGTTTGGCACCACTTTTGGCAATATCTATGCGTTGACTGGGCAAGGCTTCGATTATGCGGTGTTAAAAGATTATGCCGATCGTGTGCAGCTGCAATTACAGCGGGTTAAAGATGTCGGTAAGGTTGATATTTTAGGCTTACAAGACGAGAAGATTTGGGTTGAGTTGTCCAATACCCGTTTAGCCAGTTTGGGTGTGTCACTTAAAGCTGTGCAACAGGCACTCAGTGAACAAAACAGCGTATCGGCTACAGGTTTTTTTGAAACGGCCACCGACCGCGTACAGCTGCGGGTCAGTGGCCGTTTTGATACGGTCAAAGAAATTCGTGAGTTTCCTATTCGCGTCGGCGAGCGCACTTTTCGTTTAGGTGATATCGCCGAGGTGCGCCGTGGCTTTAATGATCCAGCCGCGCCGCGTGTACGCTTTATGGGTGAGAACGCCTTAGCCATTGCAGTAGCGATGCGTGATGGTGGCGATATTTTAATCTTAGGTGACGCTTTAGAGCTTGAATTTGCACGCTTGCAAGCGACCTTACCGATCGGCATGCAGTTGCGCAAAGTCTCCGATCAGCCTGCAGCAGTCAAAGAAAGTGTCGGCGAGTTTGTGCAGGTGCTGGTTGAGGCCTTGGGTATTGTCTTATTAGTCTGTTTCTTCTCGCTGGGCTTTCGCACCGGTCTGGTGGTGGCGCTGTCCATTCCCTTAGTGTTGGCGATGACCTTTGCCTTAATGCATTATTTTGGTATCGGCCTGCATAAAATTTCATTGGGTGCCTTGGTTTTAGCGTTGGGCTTAATGGTTGATGATGCGATTATCGCTGTTGAAATGATGGCGATTAAAATGGAGCAAGGCATGGATCGCATCAGCGCGGCTGGCTTTGCTTGGACCAGTACCGCCTTTCCGATGCTCACTGGTACTTTGATTACCGCGGCAGGTTTCTTGCCGATTGCCACTGCGCAGTCCAGTGTGGGTGAATACACCCGCTCGATTTTCCAAGTGGTGGGTATTGCGCTGATTGTGTCGTGGATTGCTGCAGTGGTGTTTGTGCCGTATCTGGGCGATAAATTATTGCCCGATTTAGGCAAGCTTAAGGCAGCGAAACATGGTAGCAAGGATGGCGAGCATGATCCCTATGCCACGCCCTTGTATCAGCGTATTCGCGCGGTGATTACGTGGTGTGTCAGTCACCGCAGTATTGTTATTCTGGTCACCTTGTTGCTATTTGCCGGTTCTATTTTTACTTTCCGCTTTGTGCCTAAGCAGTTCTTTGCTGATTCCAATCGGTTAGAGCTTTTGCTGGATATCAAGCTGGCTGAAGGTGCCTCGTTAAAAGCCACACAAGCGCATGTAGAAAGCATTGAAGAGCTGCTCAAAGACCGCTCCGGCATTGAAAACTATGTCGCTTATATCGGCTCGGGTTCACCACGCTTTTACTTGCCACTTGATCAGCAGTTGCCTGCCACCAGTTTTGCTCAGTTTGTGATGATCACCGAAAGCCTAGAGCAGCGAGAAGAGGTTCGTGCCTGGTTGATTGAGACCTTGCAGGAGCGCTTTCCTGAGTTACGTTCGCGTATTACCCGTCTCGAAAATGGCCCGCCGGTTGGTTACCCGGTGCAGTTTCGGATTATTGGTGAGCATATCCCGCAAGTACGCCAGTTAGCCCGGCAAGTGGCAGCGGTGGTGCGAAACAATCCGCATGTCAGTAATGTGCACTTAGATTGGCAAGAGCCCAGTAAAGTGGTGTACCTGCAGATTGATCAGGATCGCGCTCGCGCTTTGGGGGTCAGCACTGCCAGTGTTTCACAGTTTTTACGCGGTGCTTTATCAGGTGCCAGTGTTGGCCTGTTTCGCGAAGGCAATGAACTGATTGAGATCCTCCAGCGCGGCACCTTAGAGGACCGTGAGGATCTGGCCAGCTTAGGCAGTTTGGCCATTCCTACCGAGCATGGCACCAGCGTTTCTCTGTCGCAGGTCGCCAGTCTAGAGTACGGCTTTGAAGAGGGTGTCATTTGGCACCGTAACCGTTTGCCTAGCGTGACGGTGCGCGCTGATATTTATGGCCAGCACCAAGCGGTCGACGTGGTGCAGGAAATTATGCCGCACTTAGAAAAGGTACGTGACGCCTTGCCCGATGGCTATTTGTTGGAGGTTGGTGGCACGGTTGAGGACTCCACCCGCGGTCAGCGCTCGGTGATGGCAGGCATACCGTTGTTCTTACTGGTGGTGCTGTCGCTGTTGATGATTCAATTGCGCAGTTTTTCACGCTCAGTGCTGGTGTTCTTAACCGCGCCGCTGGGATTGATTGGTGTGACACTGTTTTTATTGCTGTTTAATCAGCCATTTGGTTTTGTAGCGATGCTCGGCACCATTGCTTTGACCGGTATGATCATGCGCAACTCGGTGATCTTAGTTGATCAAATTGAAACCGACATCAGCCTGGGCCACAGCCCTTGGCAGTCGGTGATTGATGCCACGGTGCGCCGTTTTAGACCGATTATGCTGACCGCTTTGGCGGCGATCTTAGCCATGATTCCATTGTCACGCAGCGTGTTTTTTGGCCCGATGGCGGTGGCGATTATGGGTGGGTTAATGATCGCCACAGTGCTGACGTTGTTATTCTTACCGGCGCTGTATGCGGCATGGTTTCGTGTGCGTAAAGAATAAAATAACGGCAAGTGTTCGCATTTTGTGTGCCAACACTTGCCGCGCCTGCTCAGATGCTTGAAACTCTGCACTATGAATATATTGATTATTGGCCCAAGTTGGGTCGGCGACATGGTGATGGCGCAGACATTGTTTATCTGTCTTAAGCAGCAACACCCTGAGTGCAACATTGATGTGTTGGCGCCGGACTGGAGTCGGCCTATCTTGCAGCGTATGCCCGAAGTGCGCCAAGCCTTGAGCTTTCCGCTGGGCCATGGCGTACTGGATTTGGCGGCGCGGCGTAAAATTGGTAAACAGCTCAAAGGTCAATATCAGCAAGCCATCCTGCTGCCTAACTCACTCAAATCAGCTCTGACGCCGTTCTTTGCCGGTATTCCTGTGCGCACCGGTTGGAAAGGTGAGATGCGTTATGGTTTGCTCAATGATATGCGCACGCTGGATAAAGAGCGCTATCCGTTAATGATCGAACGCTTTATGGCGTTGGCCTATGCGGCCGATAGTGATTTGCCTCAGCCGTACCCGCGGCCCAGTTTACAGATCGACCAGGCTGAGCGTGACAGTGCATTAACTGCATTTTCCTTGCAGCTGGGCGATCGTCCGGTGCTGGCGCTGTGCCCGGGGGCTGAATTTGGTGATGCCAAGCGTTGGCCGGCCAAACACTATGCGGACGTTGCCGAAGCAAAAATACGCGAAGGCTGGCAAGTATGGATTTTTGGCTCGAAAAAAGACCACCCCGGTGGTGAGGAAATCCGCCAGTTTTTGATCCCAGGTTTGCGTGAAGAGGTGTACAACCTTGCTGGTGAAACCTCGCTGGCGCAGGCGATTGATTTAATGTCATGCGCCACTGCGGTGGTATCCAATGATTCTGGCTTAATGCATGTAGCTGCCGCGCTGAACTTACCGCTGGTTGCCGTGTATGGCTCGACCTCGCCAGAGTTTACCCCGCCTTTAGCCGATAAAGTTGCTATGGTGCGCACCGGTATTGACTGCAGTCCATGCTTTGATCGCACCTGTCGTTTTGGCCATTATGATTGTTTGCGCTTGCTCAAACCGGCATTAGTGATTGATGCATTAACTGAATTAGTGGGTACTCCTCTGTCATTGCAAGAGTCGGTAATCTAGTGCGCGTATTGTTAATTAAAACCTCATCGCTGGGTGATGTGATCCATACCTTGCCGGCATTGACTGATGCGCTGCGTGCCCATCCTGAGATTCGCTTTGACTGGGTCGTAGAAGAAGGCTTTGCGGAAATTCCGCGCTGGCATCCTGCGGTGGATCAAGTGATTCCTGTGGCGATTCGCCGTTGGCGTAAAAACCTGCTGCAAACTTGGCGCAGCGGTGAATGGCATGCATTTAAACAGCGCGTGCATCAACATGAGTATGACTTGGTGATTGATGCGCAAGGGCTACTAAAAAGTGCTTGGCTGACCCGCGGCTTTAAAGCACCGGTGGCAGGTTTCAGCCGTAAAAGTGTGCGTGAGCCGATTGCCAGTTATTTCTATGATCGTCAGATCACGGTCACCCCAGGCTTGCATGCGGTTGAACGCACGCGCCAATTATTCGCCCAAGCGCTGAATTATTCTGCGCCAGAGCAGATGGGTGAATACAGCTTAAGCCGCGCGCGCTTAGCTGCGGTGGAGGCGCAAACACCTTATGTGTTGTTCTTGCATGGCACCACGTGGCCGAGTAAACACTGGCCGCAGCAGGCGTGGCGTGCACTGGCGGAACAGCTCTCAGCTGATAATATCGACGTGCGCATTCCTTGGGGTAACGTCATCGAGCAGCAGCGCGCTCAGGCGATTGCTGAGGGCTTGCCGAACGTACAGGTGTTGCCGCAGCTTAATTTAACCGGTGTTGCCGCGCAGATTGCTGGCGCGCAAGCCTGTGTCGCCGTGGATACCGGTTTAGGTCATTTAGCCGCTGCTTTAGATGTGCCCTGCGTGTCCTTATATGGGCCGACTCTACCGGGACGTGTCGGTGCTTATGGGCAAGGGCAAGTGCATTTGTGTGCAACCGGGCCCAATGCGGGATCAGGTGATCGCCATTTGGACTGTTTTAGTCACTTGGGTGCTGATCAAGTGCTGGCTGCGCTTCGGCCGTTATTGACCTCTGCTGCAGGCCTGACTCCTGCTGCAATTAACAGCACAGCGCAGGTTGCTAGCGAAAAGGAAGCAAACTGATGCAGTTGGCCTTTATTCTCTATAAATACTTTCCGTTTGGCGGATTGCAGCGCGATTTTATGCGCATCGCCTTGGAGTGCCAACAGCGTGGCCATCAAATACGGGTCTACACCTTGATTTGGGAAGGCGATATTCCTGCAGGCTTTGATGTGCGCATTGCGCCGGTGAAAGCTTTTTCCAACCATCACCGCAATGAAAAGTTTCACCACTGGTTGCAAGTTGATATGCAACAGCAGCCAGTGGATCGGGTGATCGGTTTTAATAAAATGGCCGGCCTTGATTTTTATTATGCGGCCGATGGTTGCTATGAAGAAAAAGCACAAACCCTGCGCAACCCGCTGTATCGCTTCAGTAACCGTTATCGCTATTTTTCCGGCTACGAACGAGCAGTGTTTGCCCCTGAGTCAGCAACGCAAATTTTAATGATCTCTGAAGTGCAGCAGCCTTGGTTTATTAAGCACTATCAAACGCCGGCTGAACGTTTTCATTTGCTGCCGCCGGGGATTGCCAAAGACCGTCAAGCACCGAGTAATGCCAAGCAGATTCGTGCTGAGTTTCGTGCTGAATTTAATTTGCCGGATGATCACTGTTTGCTGTTGCAGGTGGGTTCAGGTTTTAAAACCAAAGGCCTTGATCGCACCCTAAAAGCGCTCGCCAGCTTGCCCAGTGAGCAGCGTGAACGCACGCAATTGATGGTGATCGGCCAAGATAACCCTAAGCCCTTTATCCTACAGGCGGCTGCTTTAGGCCTATCCAAGCAGGTCAAAATCTTTAAGGGGCGCAGTGATATACCGCGTTTCTTATTGGGCGCCGATTTATTAATGCATCCTGCGTATAATGAAAACACTGGCACGGTGTTATTAGAAGCCTTAGTGGCAGGCCTACCTGTATTGGTGACTGACATCTGCGGCTATGCGCATTACATTGACGAGGCGGATTGTGGCGAAGTCGTGGTCAGCCCCTTTCAGCAGAAACAGTTGGATCAGATTTTGAGTCGTGTTTTAGCGGACTCTGCATTGCGCGCGCGTTGGTCGCAAAATGCGCTTAATTATGCAAAAACGGCTGACTTGTATTCGATGCCTGAGCGTGCAGCCGATATTATTTTAGCGGAGCTACCATGAAACTTAAGCTAGACGAACCCTTTGCCAGCCTATGGGCGGGGCAAGATGCGTTTGTCGCTGTTGAGCAATTACAAGGTGTGGTCTACCGCGAGCTGGAAGCACGGCGTACCTTGCGCACCGAAGTGGCAGGTCAGGGTTACTTTGTCAAAATTCACCGTGGCGTGGGCTGGGCAGAAATCTTTAAAAACTGGTTGACTGCAAAAGCGCCGGTGCTCGGTGCTGAGCAAGAACTGATAGCCATTGAACGTTTGCAAAAACACAATATCGACACCATGACCGCTGTGGCTTTTGGCGCACGTGGTAGCAATCCTGCGCAGCAGCACTCATTTATTATCACTGAAGAGCTGGCACCCACTGTCAGTTTGGAAGATTACTCGATCAACTGGCCCACCCAGCCGCCAGCGTCACGTTTGAAATGGGCGCTGATCGCGCGTGTCGCACAAATGGTTGGCGCTATGCACCGCGCTGGGGTTAATCACCGTGATTGTTATATCTGCCATTTTTTATTGCACACTGATCAGCCGGTTACGGCGCAGTCTTTTCGTTTATCGGTGATTGATCTGCACCGCGCACAAACACGCGAGCAAACACCCAAGCGTTGGCGCAATAAAGATTTAGCGGCGTTGTATTTTTCTGCGCTGGATATTGGTTTAACCCGGCGCGATATACTGCGTTTTTTACGTGAGTATTTTCAACAGCCTTTGCTTGAAATTTTGCACGACGAGGCTGCACTGTTGGCTTTGTTAGAGAGTAAAGCGGCTAAGCTCTATGCGCGTAAAGAGCGCTATGGAGATGCGTTGTAATGTCCAGTTGGCAGTTGGCAGATGCTTATCAAGCGTTGCAGGCAGATTTTGGCAGCCTAGAAACAGTCTTTGCTTTGCAAGGTGAGCGAATCACTCATGATCCTTTGTCTGAAGTGATTCGCGTCAATCGCCACGGCGTTGATTACTATGTCAAACGTTATCGCAATGCTGGCAAAGGTTTACGCCGCTATGCTGCACGACCACGGATTAAAGCGGAATGGCAAAACCTCAAACGTTTTGCCAAGTGGGGCATACCCACTGCCGAAGTGATCGCCCAAGGTCTAGAGCGCAAGGGTGGTGCTTTTGTCCGTGGCGCAATGATTACCCGTGAAGTGCCTGATAGTCGAGATTTAGCTGACTTAGCCAATCAGTGCAGCCCATTGCTGCGAGACCGCGCGTGGATTAAACAGGTCAGTGCACAGGTTGCAGACGCTGCGCGTGTGATGCACAGCCATGGCTTTACCCATAATGATTTAAAGTGGCGTAACTTGTTAGTTGATGAGCAAGCCAAAGTGTATTTGATTGACTGCCCAGCCGGGACCTTTTGGTGGGGGCCGATGTTGCGTTATCGGATCATTAAAGACTTGGCTTGTCTCGATAAAGTGGCTAAGCATCATTTGAGCAATACGCAGCGCTTACGCTTTTATTTGCAGTATTGCCAACGCACTCGGCTCAATGCCAGCGATAAAAAGCAGATTGGTAAGATCCTGCGGTTTTTTCAGGGGCGCGAATGAACGATTTTATTGATCCGAATATTGCCGAGCTGCTGGCCCAGCACCAACTCGATAGCTTTACTGCGCTTTGGAACTTAGAGCTGGATGCGGTGGATGAGCCGAATACTGAACGCGGTGGTTGGAGCAGTGTTGCGAAGTTGACGCTGGGTGAGCAAACGTTTTATTTAAAACGGCAAATTAACCATTTGACCCGCAGCCTTCGAAAACCTTTCGGCGAGCCAACTTTTGCTCGCGAAATGCGTAATATTCAGCGTTACCAGCAGTTGCGCATTCCAGCTTTGCGCGCAGCATTTTTTGCGCAGCGCAATTTGGGTACTGAACAGCATGCCATTTTGATGACTCATGCTTTAGATGGCTGGCACGATTTAGATCATTGGCAGCAACGTTGGTCTGATCTGAGTGACGCGCAGCAGCAGGGCGTCGTACAGGCCTGTGGCAAATTGGCAAAAAAATTGCATGACGCTGGACAAATGCACGGCTGTTTTTATCCCAAGCATATTTTCTTGCAGGAGCAGGCTACAGGCTTTGCTGCACAACTGATTGACCTTGAGAAAACCCGCCCGCTGCTGTTGGGACGACGTGACCGTATTAAAGATTTAGAACCGTTGTTTCGTCGCTCACGGCAGGTCTGGGGGCGTGAGCACAAGCAGCTGTTTTTGCAGAGCTACCTTGATCGTCCTGAAAATACTCAACACTGGTTAGAGCGTTTAGACGCGCGCCGCAAAGATAAGGAAGCGCGCCGGTGAAACTCAATACCTTAACTGGACGTACACCAGCGCTACCGCTGACTTTAGAGTTGGACAATGGCCAATCCCTTCTTGTTGAACAATGGTTGCGGGTTTTGCCCGAACAGCGCTATGTCGCTAAAGCACAATGGCAAGGCCGCCATGTGTTAGTCAAGGTTTTCGTCGGCAGTAAAGCTGCACGTCAATATCAACGTGAGCTCGCCGGGGCACAGCTGCTAACAGAGCAGCAGATCAGCAGCGCTGGGGTATTGGATGCTCAACAACAGGCTGAGGGCAGCGCCTACTTACTCTTTGAGTTTATCGATAATGCACAAAGCCTAGCCGACGCTTGGCTTGAATGCAGTGCTCAGCAGCCCTTGAGCGAGCAACAAACGGCAGTGCTTAGCCAAGCATTAAGAACAGTGGCACACATGCATTTACGTGGCCTGTGGCAGAGCGATTTGCATCTGGATAATCTGTTACAGAAGGGCGAGCAGCTTTATGTGGTAGATGGCGGCGGCGTGCAGAGTGAGCAAGCGGGCCAGCCGTTATCACAGGAAAAAGTCATTGCGAATTTAGCGGTATTTTTTGCCCAGTTACCCAGCGCTTTTGATCCTCATCTAGAAGAGTTACTGATTCATTATTTACTGGCCAATGGCGAGCATGCGTTGCGGCTAGAGAAGCTGCAGCAGCAGATCCTGAGTATTCGGCAATGGCGGGTTAAAGACTATTTAAATAAAGCTGGACGTGAATGCAGCTTGTTTAGCACCAAGATCAACTTCTTTGGTTTACGTGTGGTCTGGCGCGCGGCACAAGATCAGCTTGGGTCTTTACTGGCAAACCCTGATGCGGCGATTGCTGGAGGTCATATTTATAAGACTGGCGGCGCTGCTACTGTGGCTCGCGTTGAGCATGGTCAAAAAACGCTCGTCATTAAGCGCTATAACATCAAAAATGTAATGCATTGGTTAAAACGCTTTTGGCGTCCCAGTCGCGCGTGGCACAGTTGGCGCGAAGGCCACCGCTTGAGTGTATTGGGCATCGCGACACCACAGCCCTTGGCTGTGATCGAAAATAGATGGTGTGGCTTACGTGGCAGTGCGTGGTTAATTAGTGAATACTGCGGCGAGCAGGATATAATTGCCCGTCTGGCTGCGTATACAGATGATGGTGCAGTACCAGAAGCAGAAATTATCGCGTTAGTTGAATTGTTGAATGCGCTGATTCGTGAAAAAATCAGCCATGGTGATTTAAAAGGTCATAATATTTTATGGCATCAGCAACGTTGTTACTTAATTGATTTAGATGCCATGCAGCAGCATCAGAGCATGCGCAGTTTCACCCGTGCGTATTTGAAAGACCGCACCCGATTATTACGCAACTGGCCGCAAGGCAGCCCGTTGCACACGTTATTAGATCAGCGTCTACCGCAGTTGCCCAGCAGCTGCCCTGAAGACTAAGAGGCGAAATACACCCATGGCATTAACTATTCTCGGCCTATCTGGCGCACTCAGCCATGACCCATCGGCAGCGTTATATATTGATGGCAAATTGATTGCTGCTGTTGAGGAAGAGCGTTTAGTACGCGACAA
>SMEQ01000654.1_pt1 | contig 10122 bp, 7 predicted proteins | sample 2456281 | NCBI WGS metagenome assembly SMEQ01 (sample SAMN10132596, study PRJNA489261) | soil metagenome | isolation source: day1 antibiotic-loamy sand soil ammended with raw manure from dairy cow... | place: USA | collected 2015-04-01 | reverse complement strand
AGATGACCTTATTAATATGTACACCGGCATTGTGGGCTATAAGGGCAATGTATGCTTTAGACTTGGAAGACCTCTTAATGAAAAGATTGACTCTATTTCAGACACTAAAAACAAAAGCGTCATTCTTCAAGAAATAGCCAATTTGATTGATGAGGAGATATTCAAGCATTACGAGTTTTTTCCTCCCAACTATATTGCTTACGACATAGTTAACAACTCTGATAAATTTGCCGATAAATATACGTCTGAAGAAAAGGAGTCATTTATCACCTACTTAAATAATCAAGTCGATAAGATTGATCTTGAGAATAAAGACGAAGCTTTTTTGAAACAAAAAATAACAGAGATGTATGCAAATACTCTAATTAATCATTTATCAGTGAAACAAGATTGACAGTTACTTTTTTAATGAAAACTAAACTCTCATTATCAATTGCTATTATATATTCCATTCTTTTACTCAGCTGTAAAAAAGAGCCAGAGCGTATTGAAGACTATTTCGTGAAATTTGCTACAGTAGAAGTAAACGAATCGAATATTTCCTTTAGATTAGATAATGAGAAAGTTCTGAGACCTAAGAATTCAACCAACGTTGAGTTAGAAAATGGGAATCGTGTAATTTTAAATTATACGCCCTTGGAAAATGAGTTTATCACTATTAATCAGATACGTAGAATATTTCTTGATGAAATAAGAAATGAAGGCTATCCAGAAAGACTAAAGGTATCACCAGTAAAAATTGTCACCATGTGGGTGAGTGGACATTATTTAAATATGTCTTTTGAAGTTGACTATCATTCCAAATCACACTCGGCTGCATTACTAAGAGATATAAATGCGACTGTGCCTACACTCTATTTTAGCTATTCACGTGAAAACGACCCACCTGGAGCACCCACTCTCACATATCTTTCATTTGATTTGAAAAGTTTGGAAGATGAAGAGTTTATTGTCTATGTGAATACTTATGACTCAATGCGCGAGTTTATATTTAAAGTAGATTAGTTAACGTTTTCTAATGCAATTTCTTCTTCATCTATTTTGAAATCGATAGGCAAAATGCATTTAACACTCACTATTTTATTATCATTCTTCCCTGGAGTCCACTTAGGCATCATGCTTAACACGCGTAAAGCCTCATTGTCTAATTCGTTATCCAAACCATTCACTACTTCGACATTAGAAATGGTTCCATCTTTTCTTACAATGAATGCACAAAGGATTCGTCCTTGAATACCCTCTTGTTTTGCACGCACTGGATATTGAATGAACTCTGAAATGAATCTGCCTAATCCATCTTCTCCTGTTGGAAACTCGGGCATTTGATCTACAATAGTAAAAATTTCTTCATTCGGGTCTAATGGCATTACCTTACGTTGTTGAGCAGTAGTTGACGAACGTGTACCATTTTTATTCAATTTAAAATACATGGGTACATATTGAGTAGATCTTACATTTTCACCTTTATATACTGCTGGTCTCCATGGTGGCATCGATTTAATAATGCGCAAAGCCTCTTCATCTAGTAAAGGATGAGCACGATGCATAATTTCGAAGTTGGACAAAGAGCCATCTAATTCAACCACAAAATTATAAACCACCAAACCCTGTATATCTTGATCGGCAGCTTCGCGTGGATATCTCAAAGAATTTGCAATAAAACGAGTCATCTCATGGCTTCCACCTGGATACATTGGGTCAATATCAGGAATTTCAATTATCTTACCCTTTGGAGGATTTGATACTTCTGTATTTTGATTGTGAGCTAAAAATGTATTTTGAGATGTATTTGCTTCAATAGTTTGGAAGCTTCCTAATAGGAAAAGAAACGAAATTAGTGCGGATGCAATCATTGTGTTAACTCTCATTATATAAGTGTGAAATATATGTTTGGGTCTATTTATTTGATGCAAATATAAGAAATTTTATTGCCACATAATAACCTATCTAATTGAAAAGATGTCAATTTGAACAATTAAAAAAAACTCTCACAATTAAATCGATGAATATTGTGAGATTACGAATTACTAATTATTAATGAGGTGTGATTAAAATAGGGTGCAATTGCGCTGGCGCGGATATTCATGGATCAGCTGTAAAACTATGTGTTTGAGTAGAGAAATAGTCTATTTAGAGATGAATGCTAGTTTATACTATTGTTACAAGTCCAGATTATTTAGAAATAAGGTAATAAGGTTTGAGTTGTTTTAATTTATAACAGTTACTAAGGTTTGGAAAGGGGTTGAACCTTATGTAGAATAATTCAATTTGAATTGCAAAAGTGATAGAGAAGCAATAGTGTTCATCAAGTAAACCAAGATAAAAGAATTAGGAGAACCTTAGTAACAGAGATCAACTGTACTCCACAAACCTTATTACCTTATTAATATTCTTACATATGACAGCTCAAATAAAAAAGTAGTGAACAAACAGTTACACCTAAAGAGATGCTTGTATCTATTAATCTAAACACATAGTTTTACGTGTGATCCATATTTATTTAAATGTTTCACAGATATTACACATTTGTACAATGATTAAATATTTATCATTGTCAATTGTCCATTTATTAAACCTCATAACCCAAAACCCAAAACCCATACCCCACAACGACTTTTAACGCAACGCCCCCTCCGGGAACTGAACTTTATCGGGTGATTCATTCAATGATGGTAAAGCATATCTCAAAATACGATTTCGACGCTCGGTGGTGTCCATCGGTTCAACAGGGTATGAAACTACAGCCTCCATCCATGCAAAGGAATTAATCCTAAAATATACTGCTGGCTCCCATTTCTCAAAATTGCGGATTGCAAACTCAGTATAGCGCTCGTTAAAGTCTCTGATAGCAGCCTCCAACAGACACTCTTCTACAAATTTCAAATCACTGGTATATGCAACTTGAATGGGAATTTCGTTCCATATAAAAGGAATTTCTGGACCAGAATAATTGATTATCTCTTCTCTCAACACTAAGCTGTTGGGAAATCTAATTATTCTACCACTCCTTCGGTCATTGCCCAAATAATCGCCACTACACTCTAAGATGGAAGTGTCCAAATAACTTATAGATACAACATCACCTCGAAATCCTTTTATTTGTATACGATCGCCCACTAAATAAGATCTGCGAAAAACCAAATAGATCCAAGCAATAAAAGAAGCAATAGGCGCCTGTAAGGCGAACCCGAGAATCAGCGAAATTAAACCAAAACTAACAGCTGCCGCATATAGGTTTTGAAACAGGAAAGAAGCTGCTACAATCAAACTGAATAAAATTGCAAGAAATCGATTGATTCGTAATAAATTGTATCGCTCTCCTTGAATTTGAGTTTGGATATTGATAAACCTCGAAAATATATTGCTGATTAGAAAAATTAAAGCAATCAAGAATAAGCTCATGGTTAACTTCTTCATGAAAGGAAGATACTTAGTCCAAGAGTCAAAAATATCCAAGTCTAATAGATAATAGGCGACAATTAGCAATATAGAAGCTGCTGCATATACCTTAATCGAATGCTCTATTTTCTTAATTTCCATACAATTTTATTTTATTCTTATATTTGAGAAAACGCTTTTCAACGATTAACGTTCAAATCTCTCCCTTCAACACCGATTAAATTACAAATAAAGTTAAGCCCGCGACGATTTCCAAATATAGAAACGCGATAAATCGACGTCTTTACTGCTTTTTTCACTACACCTCACACCCCAATCCCCATTTAAAAACTCCAACTAAACCCAACATATGCATGTCGGGGCAACGAAGGATAATAGTAACGTGGCTCAGCCGCCCCAAATGCTTTAGCATTTACAATCACCATAGAGGCATAGTGAGAGTTTGTAATATTATTCAACCCTACATATAAGGTGAGATTAGAATTTTTGAAAGATTCAAATCGATTTGAAATTTTAAGATTGCTAAGAAAGTAAGATGACTCTGACAAACTGTTTGCATCGTCCAAGAACTGACGACCAACAGATTGGAACTGTACGTCAACCATCATTGATCTGATTGGCGACCAATGAAAACTTATCTGTGTAGAGTAACTGGGGATGCCCGGAAGAACATTATCATCGTAGTTAACCCCTTCGCTTGTAAAATCTACAAACTTATTCTTTGATAATGTATAACTAAAATCTGAAGTTAGATTGCCTGGAAAGCTTCTATATGAAAACAATCGATTTCGAACAGATAGTTCTACACCCCGGTGACTAGTTTTTCCAGCGTTTATACCCGTAAAAATATCTTCGGTAAATCTTTTTGTTACCAACAAGTTATTTAGCTCTATTGCATAAAGCGTACCATCTATCTCCATTTTTTTATTAAAAAGGAACAAGCGAGCACCCACTTCATATTGTACCCCTTCTTCGGGTTTTATAGCTGAGTTGATGTTACCCTCAGGCAACAAGGTCTCCTCGGGCGAAGGAAGCGAAAAACCATGACCAACTGATGCATAAAGAGCCAACTTAGAGTGAGGAGCATAATTAATGCCTAATCGTGGCGAAACCATAGAGGGGAAACTTCGATTGCCCGATTTATCACCATCTTCTTTAAATTGGTCTGTTAGTTTATATTTAATCTTATTGAAAGCGCCCGCCAAAGAGATATTTATCTTAGAAGTTGGTTGATAGTATAATATGCTAAATACATTGAAGTGATTTCTGTTCTCTCTGTTTTTATTTAATAAAACATCATCCTTTTCCATCAACCATTTGTAATTATCGGTTATCCACTCGAAACCAACTATTACATTAATTTTCGATGTAGTATAACTCAACTTGTTTCTAACTCCCCCACCCCGTGACCCATCATCTAAATCATTAAATGGGCGTCTCTCAAAGCTATCATTCCATTTTCCAAAAAGCATAAATTTATTTTGCCATCGTTCGTTCAGTCTTTTATTAAAAGAGATGCCTGCAAATCCTTTTTGGTAACGTTTGTAACCCTCAATCTCTTTCCAGTTTTCAGCAGCAGCTTTTGGATTTGTGTCAAAAAACGTTCTACCAATAGAGCTTGGTATTCCTGCATCTAGATAAGTAGTGGTTAAAAAATACTGAATATCAATTAGTTCTAAATCAACATTACCTACAACTAGTGCAGTTCGTTTTTTCAAATAGTTGTTTTCACGATATCCATCAGAATTAGTGCCTGAAAGATGAGCTTGTAAAGAGAAGCTATCTCCAACAAAGCTCTGACTGATATTGGCTTTCACCGTATTGAAAGCTCCATAATGGATTTGAGCATTAGTGTTTGTTTGTGGACTCTCAGCAGTATACATATTGATGGTTCCTCCCAAACCAGAACCATATAAGGCAGATGCAGGTCCCTTCACAATCTCTAATCTGTCAATCATTCCTAAATCAATATCTTCAGGATTAGAAACACCATCAGAAGAAGTAATGGGGATGTCGTTTAAGTAGAACTTGATTCTATTTGTATTATAAGGTGTTCGACTGCCCATGCCGCGGATAACAATTCTACTAGTAGCATAAGTTCCGCTTTGCATGGAAACACCAGGTAGAGAATTAATAGTTGTTGCCAAAGAATTGGCATCCCATGCTGAAATAGATTCACCAGTAAGAACTGATAAACTCCCAGGAATTCGATTTAAAGTGCCATTAGATTGATATGCATTTACAATTAATTCACCTAAAGGAATAACAGTGTCTGTTTCAGAAACATTATTTTCATTTTGAGCTAAAAGATAGGACCCACCAAAAAGAAAAAAGTATATTATGAGAAGAGTTCGAAAGAAGTACATCATAATTGACAATAGTAATTCAATAGAGATTATTCCAGCAATCAAATCTGGTTAACACATACTGGAGCAATGTAAACCATCACAATTCAACACCAGATTTTGAAGAAGTTCATTAGCAAAAAGATAACTTCATGCAGTAACTAAAATCTACATTTATCATAATTGTGAAATATTAATTTAGTGCTTTATACAAATATAATAATACTCTTTAAATCCTAAATCAACACCTCCACTTTTAACACTGCAATATACACCTAATTTAAAACTCCCAATGCATAAATGACACTTATTTCATGCAAAAACTTACAGATTGTTTTTAAATACTTTGTGAATATTCAAAATCATAATCTGAGTGTTAAATTCCGTAATTAAAATTATCCTCAATCAATACGCTTTCATTCAGAAAAGAACATTATGACTTGCTCAATAGTATATAATGTGAGAACTAAACAACGATTTGAGTGTTATTAGAAACGGACACATAATTTATATTCAATCTAAATAACAAAACAATATTGATAACATTCAACTTAAAAGATTACATAAATGATTTTTAAAGAATTCAATCCATTAAAAGATGAAATGCTCAGGATTATCGATAATGACGGTAAAGTAATTAACCAAGAGTTAATGCCCGACTTAGACGATGAAACTATTGTAAAAGCATATAGAGAAATGCTTTTTGAGCGTGTTGCCGATGAAATGGCAGTTTCTTATCAACGTCAAGGACGAATGTATACATTTCCACCCAATCAGGGACAAGAAGCTATTCATATAGCTGCGGGGATGAATATGAAAGAAGATGACTGGCTCGTTCCGGCTTTTCGAGAAATGGGAATTATGCTTTCAAGGGGAGTAACAATGAAAGAAATTTTCTTGTATTACAATGGTAATGAACAAGGAAGTAATTTCAGTGACCCAAGAGCTAAACATGTATTACCAATTGCTATCTCCATTGGAACGCAATATCAACATGCTGTTGGAATTGCTTATGCCGCTAAATATCAAAAGAAAGAAGAAGTAGTTTTTCCTTTTATTGGTGATGGTGGAACCTCAACGGGAGATTTTGCTGAAGCATTAAATTTTGCTCAAGTTTGGAATGTTCCTGTTGTTTTTACAGTACAAAACAATCAATATGCAATTTCTGTTCCAGTTGCAAAACAAACTAAAGCCCTTAACTTGGCAGTAAAAGGTGTTGCAGCAGGCATGAAAAGTATAAAAGTAGATGGCAATGACTTTTTCGCAATGCATTTAGCATATAAAGAAGCACGTGAGCATGCAAGTTCAGGTAAAGGGCCAGTGCTCATTGAAGCTTTAACATATAGAAGAGGTGCACACACTACCTCTGACGATCCAACCAAATATAGAACCAAAGAGGAGGAGATAGAATGGGGTTTGTCCGATCCATTGCTTAGATTAAAAAAATTCATGGACGACAAAGGAATTTGGAAAGAAGACGAGGAAAAGTTAATTGCAGAAAAGAAGAAAGATGTAGACAAACAATTCTTAGAAGCAGAAAACTTTACACCTTATCCATTAGATGATGTATTCAATTACATATATGTGGATATGCCCGATGACCTAAAAAGACAAAAAGAAGAATACGAACAATTTTTAACCTGGAAGGAGAATAGAAAATGAGTGTAATGACATTGGTAAAAGCTATTAATAATGCTTTAGACATTAAATTAGCTGATGATAAATCTGTTGTAGTATATGGGGAAGACGTGGGTGTTGAAGGCGGTGTGTTTAGGGTAACCGAAGGACTCCAAGTAAAACATGGCGAAGAAAGAGTATTCGATACTCCCATAGCCGAATCTGCAATTGTTGGAACTGCATTAGGAATGGCTGTAGCAGGATTGCGTCCAGTTGTAGAAATGCAGTTTGATGGTTTTTCATACCCAGCACTAAATCAAGTAATTTCAAATGTTTCACGCATGTACAATCGTTCTCGTGGAAGATTTAAAGCTCCTATGGTTATTCGATTTCCATACGGTGGGGGTATCAATGCTTTAGAGCATCACTCTGAAAGCCCTGAAGCCATTTACTCACATATACCGGGGTTGAAAGTTGTTGTACCATCCACACCTCATGATGCTAAAGGATTACTTATAGCAGCAATTGAGAGTGATGATCCCGTAATATTTATGGAACCGAAACGAATTTATCGTGCGGTGAAGCAAGAGGTAAACGACGAAAAGTTTAGTATCCCTTTAGGAAAAGCGAAAGTCTTGAATGAAGGAACTGACGTAACTGTCGTAGCTTTTGGTGCTATGATTCGCGAATGCCAAAGAGCAATGACAATGACAAAAGAAGCAGGAATATCTGTAGAACTGATTGATTTAAGAACCATCTATCCAATAGATAAAGAAACGGTTCTTGATTCTATCAAAAAAACAGGACGACTGGTAATTGTTGCAGAGGCTACAGAATCGTTTAGCGTTGGATCTGAATTAATTGCTATTGCAAACGATGGTGCATTTTTGCATTTGGAAGCTCCGCCACGTCGTGTGATGGGCTTTGATACGATAGTACCTTTGGCCCAGGGTGAAAAACATTATATGATTACGCCTGAAAAGATATTCTATGAAATAGAGAAAATAGTCAAATTCTAAAATCAAATCAAATGAGATACATATTTAATTTCCCCGATATAGGTGAAGGTCTTGAAGAAGGTACTATTCTTGAATGGTACGTGAAGAAAGGCCAAGAAGTAAAAACAGGAGACAATCTTGTGCAGATGGAAACCGATAAAGTTGTAGCAGACATTCCCTCTCCGAGGGATGGTACTATTGTTGCTTTGTTTGGTGAAGTAGGCGAAATAGCTATCGTTGGAGAACCATTGGTTGAAATAGAAATTGAAGGCGTACATGGTGAAGAGGCTCAGAAAGAAGCTAAAAAAGAGGTTGAAGATGAGTTTGCTCCCAAAGCTGAGGAAGGTGAAGACTTAGATGATGAAGAAGCTGCTGGAGTAGTTGGTACGATGGAAACTGCAGGTAAAAGTGCAGTTTTGGCAGCCAGCGATGAAGGGTCGGATGAAAAACCTGAAAAGGAAGAAAAGCCAACTCGCAAAGCACTCGCAACACCAGTGGCTAGAGCCATGGCGAAAGAAAGAGATATCGATATCAATGAAGTGAAGGGAACAGGACCATCAGGAAGAGTTACCAAAGATGATATCGAAAACTACAAACCAGCTAAGAAAGGTGCATCTAAGAAACAAACTCAGCCAACTGGCGATGCTGTTACTTATGAGCCACTTACTCAGATAAGAAAAGCTATCTCTAAAAACATGATTAACTCTAAACACAGTGCAGCGCACATGACTGTGTTTGAAGAAGTTGAAATATCTGAACTTATAAATATAAGGGCTAGATACAAAACATCATTTGCAGAGAAAGATGTTAAGTTGACATATCTACCTTTCATTGTTAAAGCCGTTGTACATGCATTAAAACAACATCGACAAGTAAATTCTCAAATGGATTTAGACAATGATCGAATGATTTTCAACAATCGTTACAATATTGGTATAGCTGTTGATACTGAGCAAGGACTTGTTGTACCTGTTATAAAAGATGCTGATCAATTAAGCATTACAGAAATAGCAGCACAAATAACCGACTTGGCAGAAAAAGCAAATAGTAGAAAACTTAGCATGGAAGATATGAAAGGTGGTACTTTCACAATCACAAACTATGGTTCTATTGGAGGAATTTTTGCCACACCAGTTATCAATTATCCAGAGACAGGAATCTTAGGAGTAGGTCGTATTGTTAAAAAGCCTGTTGTTAAGGGCGATGCTATTGTACCTGGAAGTGTATTAGCGTTATCTCTCTCTGTTGATCATCGTGTTGTAGATGGTGGAGAAGCTTCACGCTTTATAAATAAGATTATGGAATACCTTGCTGATCCCATTGCAATGCTAATGGATTAACACACAATCTATCCCTTATGAATATTGCGTAAGGGATAGATTTTTTTATAACTTTGAACAAAATAATTAATGAACTCACAAGAACAAAACAACATGGATTACGATCTTATAATTATTGGTGCTGGTCCTGCAGGATACGTTGCAGCAATTAGAGCTGGACAGCTAGGTCTTAAAACAGCTATTGTAGAAAAAGAATACATTGGTGGAATGTGCCTTAATTGGGGATGCATACCCTCAAAATCAATTTTGGAAAGCGCTAAAGTGTATGAGAAAACCAAACAACTTTCAGACTTTGGAATAGATGGCATTGATTTGGAAAATATCTCTTTCAACTGGGAAACAGTAAAAGATAGAACAACTAAGATTACAAAAAAGCTGACTGGTGGAGTAAGCTACCTTCTCAAAAAGAATGGTATTGAGGTA
>SMEQ01000653.1_pt1 | contig 10130 bp, 14 predicted proteins | sample 2456281 | NCBI WGS metagenome assembly SMEQ01 (sample SAMN10132596, study PRJNA489261) | soil metagenome | isolation source: day1 antibiotic-loamy sand soil ammended with raw manure from dairy cow... | place: USA | collected 2015-04-01 | reverse complement strand
CTCATAACAGGAGCATAAGCATGATCATTAATGCTTCTGTCGTTAAAGCAGAACGTATCGGAAAGGGCTGGACCCAGCAGCAACTTGCTGATGTGTCTGGCCTAAGCCTACGCACCATACAGCGGGTGGAAAATCAGGCTCAAGGCTCAATGGAAACCACCAATGCCCTTTGTGCTGTGTTTAATATTGAGCGCCAGCAACTCATAACGCCAAGCGATGACACAGGCAACATTTCCACCAAAAAAATCGCAGCCATCGCTTTTAGTAGTATTTTGCTCGGCTTCCTTAGCGGAGTCGCGCTGATGTTTTTGATACAGTAAGTGAACTAAGTAGTTTAGGAGAATGAAAATGCGGTATTTACATACCATGGTACGAGTAAAGAATTTAGACGAATCATTAACCTTTTACCGTGACGGTTTAGGCCTCGAAGTAGTACGCCAAAATGACTATGAACAAGGGCGTTTTAGCCTGGTTTACCTTGCCGCACCGGCCGATATTGTAACTGACGAAGCTGGCAACCGAAGCACCCTGCGTAAAAGCCCAGAACTCGAGCTTACCTATAACTGGGATCCAGAAGAGTACACGGGTGGTCGTAATTTTGGTCACCTTGCCTACGAAGTAGATAACATTTTTGAACTTTGCGAACATTTGCAAAGCATGGGCGTAACGATTAATCGCCCACCACGCGACGGCCGTATGGCTTTTGTTGTGTCGCCAGACGGCATTTCGATCGAGTTCTTACAGGCCGGCGAAGCTTTAGCACCACAAGAACCCTGGGCATCAATGGAAAATACCGGCGCTTGGTAAAATGTTTGACCCTCAAGGAGTTCGATAAATGAAACAGACATTCGCTGTTTCGAACCCCAAAATGGTGGTCTAAGCTGTGGGGTCAGAACAAACTTTGCAAATTTAACGAGAGGGCTAACATTTGCGCGCCACCCCATTTCTATATTTCTCCATATTATTGTTGTTTTGCTTACCCGCTAAAGCCTTGGCGCAAGCGGTAGAGCCTATTGCTGCATATAACCTACACGTAACCCCTACGGTATGTGTCACCCCAGCAGCGGACCAACGCTGCGAGCAAAGTATACGCATAGAATGGCAGGGTTTACCTACCACCCGCAGTGCTTGTGTCTATCTAGATAACCGGCTTCTCCAGTGTTGGGAGTCGGAAACTAAAGTGCACGGCAACTGGGAAGGGAACATTACTTGGCCAGAAAACGGCACCGTAAGCTTAACCGACGAAAGTGGTGCCGTAGTTGCCGAAGTGCTCATTAGTGTGCAAAGTTTAAAACCACGCCGCCGAACAGATAACCGCTGGAGCAACCCCACATGAGGCCGCATATATTATTAGCGGAAGACGACCAACGGCTAGCCTTACTGGTTAAAGACTACCTTGAACAAAATGGTTTTCAGGTTACTTGGGAAGCGCGGGGTGACCGTATTCCTGTTTTAGTAAAGCGCCTTCAGCCTGATCTTATTATTCTTGATTTAATGCTACCCGGCCGTGACGGATTTGCGCTTTGCCGTGAGCTGCGACCAACTTTCCTTGGCCCTATATTAATGTTTACTGCACGGCAAGATGATATAGATCAAGTGCTCGGCCTCGAGCTCGGTGCCGATGACTACGTGGTAAAACCTATAGAGCCGCGCGTACTCGTCGCACGGATCAATGCTCTGTTGCGACGCTTTCACAGCCACCAAGATGCAAATGCGGTCCCACAAGAAGAGCTCCAGTTTGGGCAATTAATAATTAAGCCAACATCACGGATAGCCTTATTGAATAATCATGAGCTTGAACTGACTAGCCACGAATTCGAGCTATTGCATTACTTAGCCGAACGAGCGGGTAAAATTGTGACCCGAGAACAAATTCATCGCGACATTATTGGCCGCGAGTACGACGGATTAGATCGTACCGTTGATATGCGGGTTTCGCATTTACGCAAGAAACTTGGCGATGACATACAAAAGCCTGAGCGCCTAAAAACGGTCTGGGGGAAAGGCTACTTATTTGCCGTAAACGGTTGGGGAGAGTAAACCATGCGGCGTCTCTTTGTTCACTTTTATATTTTTATTGTGCTTGCCATTATTGGCTTAGGTTGGAGCTTAGAGCACATATTACGCAATGAAACCCCTCGTTTACCTGAGTGGATTACGCCTTTCTCTGTGTTATTAACTGAACAAGCCGCTATTGTGCAACAACCTGAACAGCTTGCCACGCGTGTGGGTGTACCGGTACTCGCTATGCCTAGTGATAGTGTGGCTTGGCCAGAGGCGGAGCAGCAACGTTTATTAGCTGGAGAAACAATCGCTCTGTTTAATAGTCGGCAACAAATATTTCTTTATTTATTACAACCTCAGCAACCCGAGCAAGCTTTATGGCGGGTTGGCCCCATAGGTAGGCCTGTGGCCGAGCCCACCTATTGGTACCACCTATTATTTTTCGCCTTGCTTGTTGGGTTAGCAACTTTATGGATTTGGCCTCTAGCACGCGATTTATTAAAACTGGAGCGTTATTTAGGGGAACTGCCCCATCAGCATAACAAGCCTCTAATAATGTCTAAGCAATCAATGGTGACTAGTTTAGCTGATAGCTTTAACACCATGCGCCAACAAATACACCACTTGCTATCCTTACAACGTGAATTAACTCGTGCGGTATCGCACGACTTACGCACGCCACTTGCGCGCATGAAGTTTTCACTTGCCATGAACAACAGCATGCCAAGTGCCGAAGCAGCAGCTTTAACAGAAGACGTAATAGAAATGGAGCAACTGGTTGAAACATTGCTTGATTATGCGAAACTAGAAGCGCAGGAAAAAATGCTTCAACTCAGCCGTGTGAACATAAGTGAGCTATGTATTAATTTGGTGGAAAAGCTAAATAGCATGCCTGGTCCCAAAGTTAAGGTTAACGTTGGCGACCATATATTCTGCCAATGCGATGGTCATTATATTGAGCGTGCGCTGCAAAATCTAATTCAAAATGCGCGCACTTATGCCCACTATGACAGTGCGGACGAAACTAACAACTCTTCTACTTTTAGCGTACAAGTTTCAGCCTCCATTAACGGCAACAGGCTTTATGTGCATGTGGACGACAATGGCCCAGGAATCTCGGCGCACGAAAGAGCTTATGTGCTTCAGCCTTTTGTCCGGCTCGATACGAGCCGCTCAAAAGAGTTAGGTGGTCAAGGCTTAGGGCTAGCCATTGTTGCCCGTATTGTAGAATGGCACCAAGGAGAACTACTTATAGATACAAGCCCCCTCGGCGGGGCACGATTTTCTATCGTATTGCCTTGTTCAGCCACAACTTAAATACTTTTAATTAATTATTTCCAACTCAGGAACGTGCTTTACAAACCACTCACGTAATGGCTCGAGTTGGTCGAGTGGAAACACATAACTTGCGGTTATTTTTCGCGTGTAGGGAAAACTTAAATAACCTTGGGTTTCACTGTATTCGCCCATGGCTACTTTACGCACCACCAACTTTGGCGCTATATCCATACCAACCCGTAACTGTTCGCCGCGAACTTCGAGCAAGCCTAAAACATCCTTGCTGGTGTCATGCTCATACTTGCGGTTTTGCCACATTTCCGGGAAAAGTCCATACATGAGTAAAACCAAAGCACCGATGAACTGAAAAATAGCTCTGCCCCAAATACCGTAAGCCAGAGCAATTAGCGCAAGCAGTATAAATACGCGCTGAATTTTCGATAGTTTATGTAGTTTTTTGAAGAACATGTTGGCAACGTCCATTTGCTAATTATAAGTGAGTATTTTCTTCATTAAGAATACTCAATTGTCTCACTATTGAATACCCTGCGGGCTAGCCGCATCTGTAACTAAATGTAAGAATGAATATAAGTGTAAAATTTGAAGGAGTTTTTATGACCGATAAAGCCTATACCCCACCCAAAGTTTGGACCTGGGATACTGAAAGCGGTGGTAAATTTGCCAGTATTAATCGGCCTATTGCTGGTCCTACTCATGACAAAGAGCTACCAAAAGGACAGCACAAACTACAGCTTCATTCGCTAGCAACGCCTAATGGCGTGAAAGTAACCATTATGCTTGAAGAGCTGTTAGCGGCCGGACATAACGATGCTGAATACGACGCTTATATGATTAACATTATGGAAGGCGACCAGTTTAGTAGTGGTTTTGTAGACATTAACCCAAATTCTAAAATTCCTGCGCTTATTGACTACGGTACAACGCCGCCTACCCGGGTGTTTGAGTCGGGCTCTATTTTGCTCTACTTAGCTGAAAAGTTTAATGCCTTTATTCCGCAGCAACCAGCGCAACGAGCCGAGTGTTTAAACTGGTTATTTTGGCAGATGGCTAGCGCACCAATTTTAGGTGGTGGCTTTGGACATTTTTATGCCTATGCCCCTGAAAAATATCAATACCCAATCGACCGTTACACTATGGAAATTAAGCGCCAGCTCGACGTGCTTGATCGCCATTTAGCACAACATACTTACCTTGCCGGTGAAGAATATACTATTGCCGATATTGCAACTTACCCGTGGTACGGCGCGTTAGTAAATAATGCCGTATACGAAGCGGCCGAATTTATTGAAGCGCATACCTACAAAAACGTGCTGCGCTGGGCCAAGGCTATTGGTGAACGAAAAGCGGTACAACGTGGCCGTATGGTAAACCGCGCCTGGGGCGAACCTCATGAACAGCTACATGAGCGGCACCAAGCCAGCGACTTTGACTTAAACACGCAAGATAAAATTGGCCCGGCTGAAGACGTACTTTAATTCAATTCAGCTGAGCTAATGTAGTGTATTCCAGGTTGCTGATCGATGGCAGCCTGGAGCATGACGTGCGCAATACGCTCGGCGGGGTTGATACGTAACTTTTTAGGCAGCACAGGCCCTAATACCCTCAGTACAGCAAGCCCAACTTCTTCCCCTAACCGAAACTCCTCGCGCTTACCGCCTATGAGTCCTGGCTGAGCAATAACGAGCGAGATGAACTCCAAGTCTTTCAAGGCATTTTCTAACTCGCCTTTTACTTGGTTATAAAACACCCGCGACTTAGGGTTCGCCCCCATCGCTGAATTCAACACAAAGCAGGCTGTACCAACCTCTTTTGCGGCACGGGCTGCATGTATTGGGTAACTAAAGTCCACTTGTTTAAAAGCAGCTTTGCTTTGGGCCTTTTTAATGGTGGTGCCAAGAGCGCAAATAATGGCATCAGGTTGGTGAGTGTGAACCAAGCTAGCTAAATCGTTAAAGTTAATAACAGGCGCTTGTAATTTAGTGCTCATTTGTTGCGACAATGCCTGGCGTACGGGAGCAATCACTTCAGTAACTTGTGGGTTTAGCAGTGCTTGTTGTAATACGTGACCACCCACCAACCCTGTGGCACCTAAAATCATTAGCTTCATTTTATTTCCTGTGTTTTTCTATATGCTCATCACGGCAAAGTTCTTGTGGCCACTCAAACTCTATGGTGGTGTGTGCTAGGTGAAAACTAGCTAGTTTGCTCGCTATCTTTTCTTTTAGGCGCATGCTTGCTTGAGCATTTAATGCTTGGTTTAATTCTAAGTGAGCAGTAAGCACGTGGGCGTCACCGTCAAGTGACCACAAGTGCATATGATGTACGTTGTCTACATGTTCGAGTGCGAGCAGAGTGTTTTTAACTTCGTTATATAGTTTTGTATTGGGTGTTGCCTGGACAAAAAGCCGGATAGTCGCGCGTAGGTGTTTAAACACATTGAATAGAATAAAAAGTGTGAAGCCGATTGAAAGCAGGGGGTCGAGAATGGGCCAATCCACGAACAAAAGAACAATAGCCACTATGAGAACAGCCACCCAACCAAATACATCTTCTAACAAATGCCAATTTAGTACTTGTTCATTAAGCGTATTGCCGTGGGAAAGTTTATAGGCGGCATAACCGTTAGTGAACACACCAAAGATAGCTAACACCACCATACCTTCGGCCATGGGCATTTGCGGCTCCCACAACCGAGGTATTGCTGTAAACAATATCCAGGTTGAACCGACAATGAGCACCACAGCGTTAATAAACGCACCCACTAGGCTTAAACGTTTATAGCCATAGGTGAATTTATCTGTTGCTTGCTTGCCACTTATTTTTTGTAACACCCAACCAAAACCAAGCGCTATGGTATCGCCTAAGTCGTGCACCGCGTCGGCCATAATCGCCACACTATTGGTTAAAACGCCGCCAATAAACTCAATAATGGTAAAACAAAAATTGAGCCAAAACGCGATGGCTATATTTCTACTCGAATCTTGTTGAGAGTGATTATGCATAATTAATTAGAGTTTGGGGTCAGAAGGAAGCCAGTCCAATAGATTACGCTTTATAGCTGTTGGATGAAACTAAAGCCTAACGTTAAATGAACCCGAGTCAAAATCACCCATAAATGATAAGCTTTAATCGTTGGGGTCAGAACAAAGAAACTTGGCTAAAAAACGGTAAACCGCGGCCTACAGCTCATGGGGTCAGAAGCACATTACATAAAAAAGCAAGGAGCGAGGATTGGCGAAGCCACGTAAAAAGCAACCTTTACGCACAGTAGACATTCACTGCGCTAGTTGTCGAGCTCCACTTTATAAATATCGTAAAGGCGGCAAAGGCGCATTAGTTAAGTGCTTTGTCGAGCGCATTGCAGCAGACTTTACAACCGAAGCCTGCACCTGCCCTGGCTGCGGCCAAGTGTTTGCTCGTGAAACCCTTATTCGAGGCACTCCTGCATATAAAATAATTGGCGGTAAAGTTGGTGTTAAATAATACTGGGGTCAGAAGCAAGTTTTTCCCATCTGCCCCCACTTTAAGCTTATGTTTTATCAGTTCTTTTTTATTATAGAGACTGTTGTGCTTCTGACCCCATGAGCTGTAGGCCGCGGTTTACCGTTATTTAAGCCATTATTTTTGTTCTGACCCCAACATTAGGAGGGAAGCGGTGAGGTTTTTGTTGTTATTGCTGGCACCTTTATTGGTGCTTCAAGGTAAACGAGTACGTGCTCGTACTGTTCGATTACCAGAAGCGGAAGGTGAACGCTCCGGTATTGCTGGTAAACTTAACGCTCCGCCACTTCGAATATTAGTGGTTGGTGATTCGGCGGCGGCTGGCGTTGGTTGTCGTTCGCAAAACGAGGCAGTTACCGGTCAATGGGTGTCGTTGCTGAGCGCTAGCCACCGAGTTCAATGGCAGCTTATTGCTAAGTCTAGTCTTACTTGTGCCGGGGTGTTTGAATTACTAAAAAGCACGCCTACAGCTTTTGAACAAATCGATATGGTACTTATTTCAGTTGGTGTAAACGACGTGACCCGACGCACATCCATAGCTCAATGGTGCCAAGACTTAAATGCAATGACCCATTACCTTAAGCATAGCCTTGCTGCCAAAACTATTATTTATACCGCATTACCGCCAATGCATAAATTTCCCGCCTTGCCACAGCCACTACGCAGCTTTGTTGGCAGCCAAGCAAAACGCTTAAACAAATCCTTACAACACCACTGTGCGCACAACACCAATACACACTTTTTGGCTTTTGACGTACCTTTTACACCAGAATATATGGCCTCCGACGGCTATCACCCGTCACCTAAAGCGGCTGCCTTATGGGCAAGTTCAGCAAGCTTGTTTGTTCTTTAACCCTTTATTTATCTGACCCTATGGCCTGTATACCGAGGTTAACCGTTTTATAGCCGAGTTTACTTGTTCTGACCCCCACCTTTCGATTGGCATGGTTATTGCTAAGTTAATTGTTCACATCATTATTTTATAGAAAGCGGCAAGGGCTTGCCTTCTCTTAAAGCTATTGCGCGGAAAATATAAGGGCATTGTTATGGTTATTACTATTTCGGGTGGTGCATTTCAGTTTTCTGATTACTCTTTACAAATGCTGAATCGGCGTAATCTTTCTCAACAAGACGTGGCTAATTTTGGTCATATACTTAATGAAGCGAGTAGCACTACAAAAGACCCCAAGAGTTTCCTAAAGAGCCTTTCACAAGAAAAACTTGCCGTAGTACAAAAAGCGCATTCACTGGCCCATACAATAAACATTGGCCAGCTCAGCACTGAGGGGGCGACCAATTTACTTACTCAACCCGATCCTGACTTTAGGGTCGATTTAAATAACGACGGCTTGGTTGAAATTGGCGAAGCAAAGACATTCAGTTTCCCGCCTCCTAACGCACCAAAGCATGTAAAAGAAGCCTGGAAAGAAGCAACCGCAGGCTTAAATGAGATGGACAAGGCAACTCTAGAACTGCGTATGCACGCTTCTGTATATGGCATTCAAATCAACGGTGTATCGAGCAAAACACCATTGTCTGCCGATGTTCAATGGAGTACTGGCGGTTTACAAAACTTGATCACTACTCTGTATTCCCAGCTAGAGTTTTCTGTTTCTATGGAAGGTTGGACGGAAAACAATAAACAATTTGAAGGCGTCATTAACACTTTTGCAGAATCCCTTAATACCCCTCACTTTAGTGTTTTAGCAACTAACCAACCGTTGCCTGAAGCCTCGTCTGAATCAGTTGACACGCCAGAACCGGAAAGCCCAGAAGCTCAACGAAGCAGGGAAGTGATGCAGCTATTAATAGACGCACGTTTAGGCATTGATCGCGAGAAACTTGAACGCCTGGAGGAAGAAATACAGCGTATCGCCAATGATCCTGATATTCCAGACGAATTAAAGCAGCAGCTTATCCAATCGTTGCAGGAGCAAAAGGAAGCTATTTTAGAACAAGCTAAAAACTTAAGTCGCTGGACTTAAAACGGCCTTCGCTAACCCCTGTGGCAAGAGTTCGCACAGTAGTAACAACCGTCAATTTCTTTATCTGGCCATCGATCTTTTGCAGTTTCGACTGCTTCTTGGCATCCCGGATGATAACCCAAATCAACTTGATGCTCTTGGTTTGGTAAGTGCGCACAGCCTGTTGTTCTGTTATGCACTTGGTATTCACCACCCGCCTGCGGCTTTTTATTCATTATAAACTGTGCCATGACCTGCCCTTTTGTTTTTAATTTTGTTGGCTTATTAATCAAGATATAACACGTTTAAAAGAATATTCAATAACCAGAATGGGGCATTCATTTTACTTATGAAAAGCGTGTCATTTTCATCTGACCCCATACATGTTCTTCTGACCCCATGGCCTGTAGCCCGCGGATTACCGTTTTATTAGCCTTTTATTGGGTTCTGACCCCAGCATTGAGAGGAGTGCACAGAAGATTAGCTTCTGTGCACATAAAGCCGGCTGCTATGGATTTTACGGCTTTTTTGCGGTTAAGGGCGCGCGAATTGCTGTTGTAGCCTGCGCTCCTGCTGAACGAGCACGTAGTTGATGATCAACAAGCTGCATAGGATAAGTGATTGGATCTGAATCCATACAGTCACTTATTTTTAAGTCTAGCAAGTCACCGCGCATTTTAGCGCTAGTTAAATAAACTTCAGCATCATCTAGCCAAGCTTTACCCGTTAACTGTTGAAATTCTTGCTCCAGCTCTACACGGCAACGCTTACCATCGGAACGGGTCCACTCCCAAACTCCCGCCAATTGCGCCGGTATAATCCATTTGTACAGGTTAACACCGCTTAATTTAATTCGTTCGTCAGCACGCCATGTGCCCATGTCAAAAGCATGAGAAACAACTCGTGTACCGGGCCGCAATTCTTTCAACAAACGTGGGCGCAACTCTAAATTCACAGTATGTAACAAGTACATTGTCACTACCGTAGCTTCACTAAAGTCGGTCGATAACAAATCGTCTTGAATAAAAGTAGCTAAATGGTCAACACCTGTCCACTGAGCGTATTCCTCTGCTTCTTCAATACGCTGAGGGTCCATTTCAATCCCTACAGCTCGTATTTCCCACTCTTTAGCCGCAGCCACAACAACACGGCCGTCACCTGAACCCAAGTCATACAACACGTCTTTAGGTCCCACCCCAGCAAGCTCGAGCATGGCGTCGACCACTTTTTCATCGGTCGGTACATAAGGCACATCTAGCATTGTGTGCGGTGGTTCTTCAGAAGAATAGTCGTCAAACGGTAAGTCAAACAATAGGACAACTTAATAATAGGGCTTTATCAGCTCTTAAAAAATATTGATAC
>SMEQ01000652.1_pt1 | contig 10142 bp, 8 predicted proteins | sample 2456281 | NCBI WGS metagenome assembly SMEQ01 (sample SAMN10132596, study PRJNA489261) | soil metagenome | isolation source: day1 antibiotic-loamy sand soil ammended with raw manure from dairy cow... | place: USA | collected 2015-04-01 | reverse complement strand
AAAAGGAATGGGACAAATCGATAGAGCAACAAAAGCACTACCTACTTATTGAAAAAGAGAATGAGAAACAGATTGCTGCAAGTTGGCATAATATTGGCAATGCATTTTTGCATAAAAAGGATCTTCAAAATTCGATGGAGGCTTACAAAATGGCCCTCAGGATAAATCCTGAAGATGATGATGCTCGCTATAATTTAGCCGTTGTTCAGAAAATGATTAATGACGAAGAGGAAGAACTAGAGGACCAGCAAGAACAAGATAAAGATCAAAAAGAGGATAATCAACCTGAGTCGCCCGATCAACAACAAGATAAAAAGAAGAAGCCCGAAGAGCAAACAGAACCCGAGCAGATGTCGCGTGACAATGCAAGACAAATACTTCAAGCTATAGAACAAGACGAAAAGGAAACTCAGAAACGACTCAACGAAATGAAAGCTGAGGAGCGCAAACAGAAAGCCCAAGAAAATAGACGTCAAAACAAAGATTGGTAACTCCCTTTAAGCTTTAGGTAAAAAGCAGAGACTAATAGAATAAATTGGAATTACTACAATTAGATATGAATTACAAAAGCATCAGTTTAAATATAAAAATACTTTTACTTCTGTTTCTTTTACAGGGCAGCTCACTATTTGCTCAAGAAGTTATATTTAAAGCTTCAGCACCCAAAGGTGTTGTGAAAAATGAACAGTTTCGCTTGACCTATACCCTAAACAAGGAGGGTAAAGATATAAGATTGCCCTCTGGCATGGATGGGTTTGATATTTTGTTTGGGCCATCAGTATCATCAAGTTATAGCACTCAAATTATTAATGGTAAATCAACTTCTCAAAGTTCATTTTCATATACTTACATATTGCTTGCCCCTGAAGAGGGAAGCTTTACTATTGCTCCAGCCTCTATTACTGTTAATGGTAGCAACTATAAATCCAATTCAATAAAAATAGATGTATTGCCACCCGATAAAGAAGTTGAGAAGTCTCAATCGGGTCAAAGTTCTTCTTCCTCCTCTTCTTCTACATCAACTGAAATAAAGAAAACTGATGCTTTTATTCGTGCAATTGTTTCAAAAAATAGAATTTATGAGCAAGAAGGATTTATGGTTACATTTAAGTTGTACACCACGTTTAATGTAGTTGATTTTGGAAGAATAGAGTTCCCAGAGTTTGAAGGGTTTTTAGTAGAAGAATTGGATATACCTTCAAATCAGCAATTGCAATTAGAGCACTACGATGGGCGCAACTATTATACTGCAGACCTTCGCAAAACGTTACTCTTCCCCCAACGTTCAGGCAAAATGACCATTCCAAGTGGACGGTTAGAGATGGTGTTCTCAGTTCCATCCGGAAAGAAAGTCTCAAGTTTCTTTGGTATGCAGGAGGTTAATGTGGATGTGAAGAAACCAATGATAACCAACCCTGTAACGATTAATGTAAATGCTTTGCCATCAGGAAAACCTTCAAGTTTTAAGGGTGCTGTTGGTTCATTTACTTTTACACCAACCATAAGCACACAAGAAATTAGGGCAAACGAACCAATAACAGTTACACTCAAAATATCGGGAACAGGCAATCAAAAACTCATACAGAACCCAGAAGTAGAGTTTCCTACCAATTTTGAATTGTACGATCCAACTATTGTAAACGATTTGACAGCAGGTCCAAATGGATTAAGTGGAACAAGAACAGTTGAATATCTTGTTATTCCTCGCTATGAGGGTGATTACTCCATACCTGCCATTGAATTTTCTTATTTTGATATTAATAGCCGCTCATACAAAACAGTCAAATCTCCCACTTATTCGCTTACTGTTTTGAAAGGAGATCCAAGTAAGGCTACTGCCTCTAGCTATGTAAATCAGCAGCAAGTGAAGGTAGAGCAAGATATTAGGTACATAAAGACTGAGAAACCAATGTTCCTTAATACAGATAAATTCTTTGTTGGATCGTGGGTATATTGGTTGTGGTATCTAATTCCTTTTATATTGTTGTGTCTGTTTTTCATTTTTTACCGCAAGCAGATGAAATTGAATTCCAACATTGCTTTAATGCGTAACAAAAGAGCCAGTAAAGTGGCAAAGCGTAGACTAAAGAAAGCCGAGGTATTTTTGAAAAAGAAAGACAAAGAAAACTTCTACAACGAAGTGTTGCGATCATTGTGGGGCTACTTTAGCGATAAACTGTCTATTCCTGGAGCAGATCTCACAAAAAGGAATATTGGAGCTGAGCTTTCTGACTACGGGGTTGATGAAACTCTTATTGATAAATTCATGAAGATTTTGGAAACATGCGAGTTTGCACGCTATGCTCCTGTGGAATCATCTGCTGCGATGGATGAGATTTATGAAGAAACCAGTGATGCTATTGGAAAAATGGAAACCATTTTAAAATCAAAAAACTAACATGAGGTTACGTAACTATATATTGTTTGCTTTAACTATTAGTTTTATCAATATAGGATTGATGCAAGCACAAAACGATTCAGATTCGCTCACTAATTCAGCTTCTGAAATAAAAGAAAGCAGTATAGGGCTTCTTGTGAATGAAGCTGAAGTTGCCTATATAAATAAGAATTTTAAAGAAAGCATTCAACTATACGAAGCGCAAGTTTCAGAGCATAGATCAATTAATCAAGAATCAGCTCAAATCTATTATAATTTGGGCAATGCATACTTTAGAGACAATCAAATAGCCAAAGCCATAGTCAACTATGAACGAGCGCTATTGTTAGATCCTGGAGACAGTGATATAAGGCATAATTTGCGTTTTGCGAAAACGCGTATCGAAGACAAAATTGATAGTGCAGATAGCCTCTTCATTAATAAATGGATTCGAAGCATTCAAAATCTTTACAGTGGCAATACATGGGCAATTATTGGAATTGTTTTCTTTATACTGCTCATTATAGCAATAGGATTATATATGATTTCAGAACAAATAGTTTTGAGAAAGGTTGCTTTCTACTCAGGAATTGTTTTGCTCTCATTGGTAATTATATCCAATGTGTTTGCCTTTAATCAGAAAAACAAAATTGTAAATCGATCAACAGCTATCATTATGTCGGCTTCAGTTTCTATATACACTTCTCCTGATGCACATAGTCAAGAGCTTTTTCGTTTGCACGAAGGAGCTAAAGTCAAAATTAAACGTGAAGAGGGGCGATGGATTGAAATTATAATTGCAAATGGTAGTGTTGGCTGGTTGCAGAAGATAAACGTAGAAACAATATGAATAACTTCATTGATAAGTTCCTTCCTTTCGAGCGAGATATTTTTCTTGCTCTAAATGGTAGCGACTCTGTTTTTTGGGACAATGCAATGTGGACATTTACCAGTATTGTTGCATGGGTTCCCATACTGTTACTTATTCTTTATTTTGCTTTCAAAAATAAGATGCTCAAAGAGGGAATTCTTGTGTTGGGGTCAATAGTTTTAGTAATTTTTTTATCTGTCTTCTTTTCGGCATCTTTTTTCAAACCTCTTTTTCAACGTTTTAGACCTACCCATCATCCTGACTTTATGGATATCGTGAATATTGTCAACAACTTTCGTGGTGAACAGTTTGGTTTTATATCTGGACATGCCACAAACAGTTTTGGAATAGCAATGTTTGTATCCCTTCTTTTTAAAAATAAGTATGTAACATCATCCATCTTTTTTTGGGCATTATTCAATAGCTATTCACGTATTTATTTAGGTGTACATTTTATTAGTGATATTGTTGCAGGCTTTTTCTTTGGATCTATTCTAGGACTTCTAGTATATGAATTATATGTTTGGATTCGGGTTGCACTTTTTAAAACATCGCCTATAGAAAAAAGAAAAAGTATCTATTCGATAAAAGATGGCAATAAGCTCTCTATTGGCATAATATTGATCATAGCTTTAATTATCATACTAAGTCCTGTTTTAACCTCTCTATCTCATTCAATTATACCAGAATCTTGGTCTTAATTTTTAGCGTCTACACTTCGTTTGTAAATAAAAAAAACAATTAGATTCAATATTTTCTGTAAAATAATTGGATAACTCTAATCTTTTGACTAAGTTTAACCCGCTATAAGCAGAGATAAGATATTATTCATCTTTTAAAAATATAGACCATGTCAAGAACTATTACTTTTAATGAATTAAGACAATTCAAAGACAAATTACCCAATGGTAGTATCCGTAAAATAGCCGAAGAGTTAAATATGGAGATTGAAACTGTTAGGAACTATTTTGGCGGATACAATTACAAAGAGGGTAAAAGTATTGGAGTACACATTGAGCCGGGTCCAGATGGCGGAATTGTTGTTTTAGACGATACCACTATTTTTGACAAGGCTCTTTCTATTTTAGGACTGGAAGATTATCCAGTTTATAAAGAAAGCGCAGAGGAAAGCAAGGTAGAATAAAAGACATAGAACATTTAAATCTATGTATTGGCTTGTCCTTAAGTGTATTCTGTAAATAAACCAATGAGCTTGTAAATTACAATTTCTTTTTTTGTGGAGAATTAGTATGGACAGGCCAATACATTTTATATAGTAGAAAACAATTTTTTTTACGAGTTCTCTTGTGTGCTATTCAAAATTAGTGTAACCCATTTTTTTAATAAGATTTGATTATGAAAGACAAAGACAAACACAAATTGGTTACGGTTGCAATTCACACGTACCAAAAAGCTCAAATATTAAAAACTATACTAGAATCAGAAGGTATCGAAGCCTATATTCATAATGTAAATTTGCTTCAACCGATGGTTTCAGCAGGTGTAAGAGTTAGAATTAATGAAGTTGATCTTCCTAGAGCTTTGGATATTATAGAGAACGTTAGGTTTGATGACCTTGAAGTAAATGAAGAGTCAAAGAGAGAAAAGAAAAAAGAGATTTTAGTACCAGTAGACTTTTCAGAGTTTACACTCAAGACATGTGAGTTCGCTTTTGGTTTAGCCAAAGAAGTTGATTGCGATATTAAATTGATGCATGTCTATTTCTCATCTTTTTATCCTACAAGCATACCTTTTGGTGACACTTTCACTGTACAGCCAACAGTAGAGGGAATGTATAAAGACATTCACGAAACTGTAGAGAAACAAATGAAGGAGCTGATTAGCAAATTGAATAATTGCATAGCAGATGGTTCAATTCCCGATGTGCATTACTCTTACACCTTAAGAGAGGGGTTGCCTGAAGAAGAGGTGGTGAGCTACTCTAAGAAAATTAGACCTTATGCAATTGTAATGGGAACGAGAGGTAGCAACAAGAAAGAACAAGATTTAATTGGCAGTGTAACTGCAGAAGTGATAGAAGGATGTAGAACACCAGTATTTGCTATACCTGAAAACTCTCATTTACTATCCATGTCAACGATAAAAAACATTGTTTTTCTGACTAACTTCCAAGAACGTGAGTTTCTTGCATTAGCAACGCTCATGGAGTTTATTAAAAACTATTCTATAAGAGTTTCTTTTGTACATGTAGCTAAGAAAGAAGATCGCTGGAATGAGATAAAACTGACCGGATTGAATAATTATTTTAAAGAACACTATCCTAATATTACAACAGACTATACTGTAGTTGACGGTAACGAAGGAATTCCAGAAGCGCTTGAGAAATTTGTGAATGAAAATACTATTGACTTGATTTCTATGTCAAGTTCACCTAGAAATATTTTTGCTAGAATGTTTAATCCAGGTATTGCAAGACGAATGCTTTTTCATACTAACACTCCAGTATTAGTCATTAAGTCTTCCACGAAATAAAGAATTCAACTTAGAATTTTAAAAAAAGACACCGAAATATTTTATTTTTGGTGTCTTTTTGTTTTTTAATCTTTTAAAGATTTTATAAATCCTTCGGCCTTATTCAAAGAAGTAAGTTTGCCAACATCTACCATATTATTATCTTTTGCTATATAAGCTCCCACTGAGTTGTGGTCACATATCGATAAGTAAAAATTAATAATTGAGAATTTGTCAGGGAAAGATTTCATAAGAGATATAGCTCTTCCAGATAAGACATGAATACCAAAAAAAGCTAGTTTATGATGATGTAGACGATTGTAATCAGACGAAGAGATTGTTTTTCCGTCTTTTTCGTTAATCCATCCTTTCAAATTGTTTTTATGATCAAAAAAGAGATATCTCGATGTCTTTCTCTCATTAACTACCAGTGTTGCCATTGCTTTGCTATGGATGTGGATATTGTAAACTGCAGAAAGATCCACATCAGATATAATGTCCGCGTTGTGGATAAGAATAGACTCATTTTCATCGAAAAACCACGAAGCCTTTTTTATTGCACCACCAGTATCTAGCAATTTTTCACGCTCGTCAGAAAACTCAATTTTAATGTCAAAATAGTTTTTTAACTTTATAAAGTCGATGATTTGATCTGCAAAATGATGGACGTTTATGATTATCTCATCAAACCCTTGATCTTTCAATTTTAGAATTACATGCTCTATAGCAGGTTTGTTCATTATCGGCACCAAAGCTTTGGGGGTGTCATTAGTAAAAGGTTTAAGTCTTGTGCCGAGTCCGGCAGCTAAAATCATTGCTTTCATAAAGTATATAATCAGATTTGTAGTTGTGATGCAAGCTATTATTTGATGTTGATTTGAATGGAGTTACTTTCTTTTTTTAAAAGCTTGCTCCAAATTTTGTTCGCGGTGAATGAGAGATACTTTCACACCAAACTTCTTAGAGATATGTTCAGCCACATTCTGTGAAGCATACACTGATCGATGTTGTCCACCCGTGCAACCAAATGAAACCATTAAGTTAGTGAAACTTCTATCCATATATCGTTTAACATGACTATCTACTAATTTATAAATAGATTCTAGATAAACATCCATTTCACCGTCTTCTTTCAGAAACTCAATAACAGGTTCGTCTAGTCCTGTTACATTATTAAAGCGTTCAAACTTACCTGGATTATTAATAGCTCTGCAGTCAAAAACATATCCACCGCCATTACCTGATGGGTCGGATGGAATTCCTTTTTTATAAGCAAAGCTTACTACTCGCACCTCAAGTTCGTCTTTCTGTGTATCGGTAAACTGCTTCAGATTAATCATCTCATGCATCATCTCACACAAATAGGGATACTCAGGAAAGTCGGTCTTTAAGATCTCGCGCAAATTGTTGAGAGCAAAAGGAACACTTTGTAAGAAATGAGGCTTCTTCTCGAAATAACCTCTGAATCCATAGGCCCCTAACACTTGCAAGGTTCTAAATAAAACAAAATGACGTAGTTGCTCCAGGAAATAATCCTTGTCTACAGGATAGTGCTTATTCAGTGCTTTTATATAGGTGTCAATTAGTTCGTAACGAAGTTCATCTGGAAAGTTAGCTTTAGCTTGCCATAGAAACGACGCCACATCGTAATAAACCGGACCTTTTCTCCCACCTTGAAAATCTATGAAATAGGGTTCTCCATCAATCAGCATAACATTGCGCGATTGGAAATCGCGGTACAGAAAAGTGTCTGTCTTATCTTCAAGTAACTTCTGGGTCATACGTTGAAAGTCGTTCTCCAATAAGTCTTCTTGAAACTCCATTCCTGTAGTTTTTAGAAAACTATACTTGAAGTAATTCAAATCCCAATAAACAGACCTTTCATTAAATTCTGGTTGTGGGTAGCAAACGTCAAAGTTCAACCCTTTGGCTGCTTCAACTTGAAAGTCGGCTAGCTTTGCTATGGTTTTATGCAACAATTCTATCTCTTCGTGACTAAACACTCCAGTTCTTCGTCCAGCCTCAATAGCATCAAAAAGCACAGCATCACCCAAGTCTTCTTGAAGGTAGTAGTGTAGGTCATTAGAGACCTTGAACACTCTTGGTACATTTAGTTTTTGTGAATGAAAATGCTTGGCTAATTCAATAAACGCATAATTTTCTTCTTTCGATTGTCCATATACACCAATCAAAGATATCTTTCCCGACGTTAATCTATAGTATCTTCTATTAGATCCAGAAGAAGGTAGAGCTTCTATTGAAGGATTTGTCTTTCCAGTGTGTTTCTTAAATAAAGAGTTGAGTTCTTGCATTTTATTCTATTTGTAATTTTGTTTTTTTTAATTGTTCTGATATGAATGAGTCAGCTAGGCTCTATTTACATGTTATCTAAGTCATTAAGCCAAACTGTTGCCACGGCATCACTCGGCATCCGCCAATCACCACGGGGCGATAAGTTTATTGATCCAACCTTTGGGCCATCGGGCATACAAGAGCGTTTAAACTGTTGAGAAAAGAAGCGGCGGTAAAATACCTTCAACCATTTCAGAATCTCTTCTGAAGAATAGATATTCTCAAAAGCCTGGTGTGCTATAAAATAAATACGGCGCGGTTCATCTCCATGGCGCAACATACGATAGATAAAGAAATCGTGCAACTCATAAGGACCAACAGTATTCTCTGTTTTTTGTACAATATTGCCTTCTTTATCTGCAGGTAGCAATTCTGGACTGAAAGGGGTATCCAAGATGTCTATCAATACTTCTTTGGTTGCCTTATCTACGTGCTTGTTAGCAATCCATCTTACCAGTGAAGCTACCAATGTTTTGGGGACACCTGCATTTACTGCATACATTGACATGTGGTCGCCATTGTAAGTTGCCCATCCCAATGCCAGTTCAGAGAGATTGCCAGTACCCAGCACCATACCTCCTATTTTATTGGCATAGTCCATTAATATTTGTGTGCGTTCGCGTGCTTGACTATTTTCATAAGTTACGTCATGCACATTTATATCGTGATTAATATCTTTTAGGTGTTGTGTTACAGCGGCAACTATTGAAATTTCTTTAATAGTAACTCCACTCGACTTCATGAGTGAATGAGCATTCTGATAAGTTCTACCTGTAGTTCCAAATCCTGGCATTGTAATGGCATGAATATTCTCACGTGGTATACTTAATAAGTCAAACGTCTTTATAACCACCAATAGTGCCAATGTGGAATCTAATCCACCTGAAATGCCCATAGTTATTGTTTTGCTATTTGTATGGAGCAATCGCTTTGCCAGACCGCTTATCTGAATGTTGTAAACATCGCCCAAGCTTTCATCTTCGTCTTGTTGAGATGGTATAAAAGGATGAGCTTCGAATGTTCGGTGCATCTCTTTAAATTCCAACGTATCCTTCAAGTTGCAAAAGATAGGCATATATTCGTTGCTCTTTAATGGCGTATCTCTTTTGACTTTCAATCGCTCATTTCGCAGTGCAGATATATCAATATCGCTTACAATGAGTTCGTTTTCTAACGAAAAACGTTTAGATGCTGCCAGCATAGTTCCATTCTCAGCAATGAAACATGCACCTGAGAATACCAAATCGGTTGACGATTCGCCTACACCTGCCGATGCGTACACATACGCAGCATTGCAGCGTGCAGATTGATTGGAAATTAATGATTTGCGGTAACTGTTCTTTCCTACTACTTCGTTGCTTGCCGACAGATTAAATATTATTTCAGCTCCTTCCAACGACATTAATGATGATGGGGGATAGGGTGTCCATAAATCTTCGCAAATCTCTATGCCAAACTTGGCATATTGTGTCTCAAAAAGCAGAGCAGACGAAAAGGGATGATAGCCTGCTGGAGTTTCTACAATTTCATCATACAGATCTCTGCCGCTAGTAAACCATCTCTTCTCATAAAATTCATTGTGATTGGGTATCTCTTGTTTTGGTACAAACCCCAATATTCCCTCTGATGAAATAACGGCTGCCACATTATAAAGATTGTTCTTATGCACAAGCGGGAGCCCCACCATGGTAATAATTGATGTTTTGTCTTTCATAAACCCAACTAGCTCCATCAATGCCACTATTGCTTTGCGCTGCAAAGCTGTTTGAAAAAACAAATCGGCACAGGTATATCCTGTTATGGAGAGTTCCGGAAAGCAGAGCAACTGTACGCTTTGCTTCACAGCATCATCTATCAATTGTTTTATCTGGGTAGTATTGTAATCGCAGTCTGCAACCTTCAGTTTTGGTGATGCTGCAGCCACTCTCACAAATCCATAGTCATTGATGTTCATAATCAGGAATTATTAGTATTGTTATCACACAAAGATAAAAAATAGTTAGCACAACTATCCAACGACTTTAAGAAAACATCTACTTTCAGCTTTTTATCACACCTCTAACGATATTC
>SMEQ01000697.1_pt1 | contig 10147 bp, 7 predicted proteins | sample 2456281 | NCBI WGS metagenome assembly SMEQ01 (sample SAMN10132596, study PRJNA489261) | soil metagenome | isolation source: day1 antibiotic-loamy sand soil ammended with raw manure from dairy cow... | place: USA | collected 2015-04-01 | reverse complement strand
GTGCGGTGTGCGGCAGTCAGGGCATTTTGATTAAAGCGTTCACCGCTAGCCGTTTTTCTGCCGTGGTGTTTTGCTCCATACCAGGATGCTTGACCACTGACACCTGCGTCTTGGCTTGTACGCTGCGATGAGCAGGCGCTCAATAAAACTAGAGCAGCAAAGAGAAAATACAGACGCATGAGATATTCCTTGAACAGAGATTGGTGAGTGCAACGCCAAGCTGAGGTTGCCCGCCAGCTTGGCGTGTATCACGGGTTACTGATCAAGCTTTTGCTTGAGTAACTCATTGACCTGCTGCGGGTTAGCTTTGCCTTTTGATGCGCGCATGGCTTGGCCAACAAAGAAGCCAAACATTTTCCCGCGCTTGTTTTCATCGCTGGCGCGGTACTGTTCGACTTGCTCGGCATGCTGTCTGTGACCTGCTTGAGGCCGCGTTGTTCAATAATTTGATCAGCGTCGCCTTCGCCTGCTGCCATTGCCTCAAACACCATTTTCGCGATCTTGCCAGAAATAGTGTTGTCTTTAATGCGCACCAGCATGCCGCCCAGTTGCTCAGCGCTGACCGGTGACTGAGTGATATCAAGGTTCTCTTTGTTGAGTAAACTCGACAGTTCGCCCATCACCCAGTTGGTCGCGAGCTTAGCGTCGGCACAGGTTTTTTCGACCACTTCAAAGTAGTTGGCCATTTCACGGCTGGCGCATAATACGCTGGCGTCGTAAGTGGATAAGCCAAAGTCTTGTTCAAAGCGCTCGCGTTTCTGCGTGGGTAGTTCGGGCAATTGCGTGCGCAGGTGATCCAGCATGTCGCGCGGGATGTGCACCGGTAATAAATCGGGGCATGGGAAGTAGCGGTAGTCGTTGGCTTCTTCTTTGCTGCGCATGGAGCGTGTTTCATCTTTGTTTGGGTCATACAAGCGGGTTTCTTGCGTGACTGTGCCGCCGTCTTCAATCAATTCAATTTGGCGCTGAATCTCATGGTTAATAGCACGCTCAATAAAGCGAAACGAGTTAACGTTTTTAATTTCTGTACGCGTACCCAGTTCGGTTTGGCCTTTGGGGCGCACCGAGACGTTACAGTCACAACGGAACGAGCCTTCAGCCATATTGCCGTCACAGATATTTAAGTAGCGCACTAAAGTGTGAATGGCTTTAGCGTAAGCCACGGCTTCTTTAGCGTTACTCAGTTCTGGCTCGGAGACGATTTCCAAGAGCGGTGTGCCAGCACGATTGAGGTCGATCCCAGTCATGCCGCTAAAGTCTTCGTGCAAACTTTTACCCGCATCTTCTTCAAGGTGCGCGCGGGTAATGCCGACACGTTTAATACTGCCGTCTTCGAGGGCGATATCCATGTGGCCTAAGCCGACAATCGGGTCGTCCATTTGGCTGGTTTGGTAGCCCTTGGGCAAGTCAGGGTAGAAGTAGTTTTTACGCGCAAAAATATTGTGTTCAGCAATATGCGCATCAACGGCTAAACCAAACATGCAAGCCATGCGTACAGCTTCTTGGTTGAGTACCGGCAAGGTGCCGGGCATGGCCAAGTCAATCAGACTGGCCTGGGTGTTGGGTTCGGCACCAAAGGTGGTATCGCTGCCAGAAAATATTTTAGTGTTAGTTGCGAGCTGTGCGTGGATTTCCAGCCCGATCACGGTTTCCCATTGCATGTGAGTCGTCCTCAGAATCCGGCTGGCGTTTGAGCGTGCCAATCAGTGTGTTGTTGAAATTGATGTGCAACCTGCAGTAAGCGTGCTTCTTGAAAGTACGGTGCTTGCAGTTGTACGCCGACAGGTAAGCCGTCGATCATGCCAGCCGGCATGGAGAGGCCAGGAATACCCGCCAAGTTGGCAGGCACGGTGTAAATATCTTCGAGGTAAGCCGCAACCGGATCATTGACTTTGCTACCGAGGTGCCAAGGTAAGTTTGGCGTGGTTGGGCCAAGAATTAAATCGACATCTTTAAAAGCGCTGACAAAATCGTTTTTAATTAATCGACGGATTTTTTGTGCTTTTAAATAGTAGGCATCGTAATAGCCGGTTGATAACGAGTAAGTGCCCATCATGATGCGGCGCTTCACTTCCTCGCCAAAAGATTCGTTACGCGAGCGTACATACAAGTCTTCTAAATCTTTTGGATCTTCGCAGCGATGACCAAAACGTACGCCGTCAAAGCGCGCTAAGTTGGTCGAAGCTTCGGCTGAAGCAATTACATAATAGGTCGGCACCGCGTGTGGCAGGCTGGGTAAGCTGATATCCACAAAGGTTGCACCGAGCTGTTTCAATTGGCTAATGGCGTTATTGACCACGTCACCAATGCGCGCATCTAAACGCCCATCGAAATACTCTTTGGGTAAACCGATACGCAAACCTTGCAGCGGCTGCGATAAGGCTAGAGCGTAGTCTTCGACCGGTTGCTCAGCGCTGGTGGAGTCACGCGGGTCAAAACCTGCAGTGGCTTGCAGTAGCATGGCGCAATCTTCAGCGCTGTGCGCTAGAAAGCCGGCTTGATCAAAACTGGATGCATAAGCGGTCATGCCCCAGCGTGAAATACGACCATAGGTCGGTTTAATGCCGGTTAGGCCGGTAAAGGCAGCGGGCTGACGAATTGAGCCGCCGCTGTCACTGCCGGTACTGGCTGGAATCAGTTTAGCGGCTACCGCCACAGCGCTACCGCTTGATGAACCGCCGGGTACACGACTGATGTCCCAAGGGTTTTTGCTGGCGCCATAGAAGCTGGTTTCACCGGATGAGCCCATCGCAAACTCATCCATATTCAGTTTGCCAAGGCTGACACAGCCTGCAGCTTGCAGTTTGTCGACCACTGCAGCGTTGTAAGGGGCGATAAAGTTATCCAGCGTTTTCGATGCACAGCTGGTGCGCACGCCTTGGGTGCAGAATAAGTCTTTGTGCGCTAAAGGTACGCCCAGCAAAGCTGAATGCTCACCTGTCTGACGTGCGGCATCGGCCGCATCGGCTTGCTGTAGCGCGTGTTCGGCGGTGACGGTGATAAAGCTGTTGAGCTGCGGATCGAGTTGCTCGATGCGCGATAATAAATGCTCAGTCAGCTCGCGCGCAGAAAACTGTTTATCGGCGAGCGCTTGTGAAATCTTGGCTAAGGTAAGTTGATGCATGAAAAATACGTCCTTAATCGATGACTTTAGGTACCAGGTATAAGCCGTTTTCTACAGCTGGAGCGAGGGCTTGGTAGTCATCGCGGTGATTGCTTTCAGTGACAGTGTCAGGGCGTAAACGTTGCGTCGCTTCCAGAGGATTGGCGAGCGGTGCAATGTTGTCGGTGTTGACCGCTTGCATGGCATTGATCATATCGAGAACGGTATTTAAAGATGCGGTGCTGCTGTCTATTTGAGCATCATCCAGACCCAGTCGGGCCAAGTGAGCCAGTTTTTCTACGTCGCAGCGTTCAAGCGCCATGTGAAGATCTCCTAGGTTAAGAACATGCTTATCAGCAGTTATGCCGTCAAGATTGAACAATTGAGTAATTACTGCCTCTATAAGCCTGTAAATATCATCTTGAGGGAAATAAAGTGTTAATCTATCACACTGCGTACCTTGCTCAAAAGTACGATGGTTGTTAGAGTTTCCTATTATTTTTTAATCTGCGTTTCAATTGCGCTTTGCCCAGGGTTATTCATCCCATGTTAAAGAAATTACGCGGCATGTTTTCCAGTGATTTATCCATCGATCTAGGAACAGCCAACACCCTTATTTATGTACGTGATCGCGGTATTGTTTTAGACGAGCCATCTGTCGTCGCGATTCGTACACGCGGCAACCAGAAAAGTGTGGTTGCTGTCGGTACCGATGCTAAACGTATGCTCGGTCGTACCCCAGGAAATATTTGCGCGATTCGTCCGATGAAAGACGGCGTGATTGCCGACTTCAGTGTCTGTGAAAAAATGCTGCAGTACTTTATCAATAAAGTGCATGAAAACAGCTTTTTACAGCCCAGTCCGCGGGTGTTGATTTGTGTGCCTTGTAAGTCCACTCAGGTGGAACGCCGTGCGATTCGTGAATCCGCTTTAGGTGCCGGGGCACGTGAAGTGTTTTTGATTGAAGAGCCGATGGCCGCTGCAATTGGTGCGGGTTTGCCTGTTGATGAAGCGCGTGGTTCGATGGTGGTGGATATTGGTGGTGGTACCACAGAGATCGCCTTGATTTCGCTCAATGGTGTGGTCTACTCCGAATCAGTGCGTGTCGGTGGTGACCGTTTTGATGAAGCCATTATTACCTATGTGCGCCGTAACTACGGCAGTCTGATTGGTGAATCGACTGCTGAGCGTATTAAGCAAGAAATTGGTGCAGCCTTCCCTGGCGGTGAGTTGCTGGAGTTTGATGTACGTGGCCGTAACCTCGCTGAAGGTGTACCGCGCAGCTTCACGCTCAATTCTGATGAAGTGCTAGAAGCGCTGCAAGAATCATTGGCGGCGATTGTGCAAGCGGTGAAAAGTGCGCTGGAGCAATCGCCACCTGAATTAGCCTCGGATATCGCTGAGCGCGGCTTAGTGTTGACCGGTGGCGGTGCACTGCTGCGTGATATGGATAAATTGCTGGCGCAAGAAACTGGATTACCAGTGATTGTGGCGGAAAATCCCAAAAACTGTGTCGCGCTCGGTGGCGGACGCGCACTGGAAATGATGGACAGTAATTCAATGGATCTACTGTCTTCAGAGTAAAACGCGCTGCGCCTGTCTGTCGGTGATGCTGTTGGTGACTGAGTAAGGTGCAAGGTGAATCGCGTCATCTATAGGCGTTGTCGATGTCAGGGCGTAGATCTCGATAGCGCTGGGGAGCCACCATTAAGCCTTTATTTGCTAAAAAAACCTCGCTCGTCGCACGGTTTTTAATACTCACTTGTCTGTCTGTTGCTTTGATGCTGGTGGATGCACGTTTCGATGTGTTGAAGCCGGTACGCAGTGGTATGGGCATGGTATTGACGCCGCTGTATTGGTTGGGCGACTTGCCGGTGCGAGCTTGGAGTAATACCCAGCAGATTTTTAGTAGCCGCACCGATTTACTCGCCGAGAACGAGCAGTTGCGTTCAGAAACCTTGCTGATGCAGCGCCGTCTACAAAAACTCGCCACCTTAACTGAGCAAAATGTTCGGCTGCGCGAATTACTCAACTCTTCCGCTTTGATTGATGACCGGGTGTTGGTCGCCGAATTGATTGGCGTTGACCCCAATGCACATACGCACCGTGTGTTAATTAATAAAGGCAGCAGCAGTGGCGTGACACTCGGTCAGCCGGTACTGGATGCGCGCGGGGTGATGGGGCAAGTGATTGAAGTGATGCCCTTTACCTCGCGGGTCTTGTTACTCACCGACACCAATCACAGTATTCCGGTAAAAATAAACCGCAACGGTTTGCGCGCCATTGCCAGCGGCACCGGTGATGTTGACGCGATTGAGTTGCGTTATGTGACTGATTCAGCCGATGTGCGCGAAGGTGATTTGCTGGTGACTTCAGGGATGGGGCAGCGCTTTCCCGTAGGTTATCCGGTGGCGATTATCAGTGAAGTACAGCGCAATACCGGACAGCCTTTTGCCCGCATCCAAGCGTTGCCTGCGGCCAGTTTAAATCGCAGTCGCTATTTACTCTTGGTGTTCAGTGACGGTAAAGATCCGGCGCAGAATCTTGAGCAAGAAGTACAAAACGCTCTAGAAGATGCCAAGCAATTGCAACAAGCCACCGAAACAACGGCAGCAGAGGAGTTATAGCGTGAGTGTGTCCTTGGGTAAGGTGACCGTTACTATGTGGTCAACGCTGCTTGTGGCATTGCTGCTATCTGTTGCGCCGATGCCTGAGCATCTCGATGTGGGACGTCCGCTGTGGTTAGCTTTAGTGCTGACCTTTTGGGCCATCAACTACCCTTATTATATTGGTTTGCTCACCGCTTGGAGCTTTGGTATTGCCCAAGATGTGTTGTACGGCACTCCGCTAGGGCAGCATGCAACGGCTTTAACCTTGATTGTATTTTTAGTCTTAACTTTACAGCAGCGCCTGAAAGTCTTTCCATTGTGGCAGCAGTCTTTTGCCTTGTTGGTTATTTATGGCCTAGCACAGTTGGTGTTGTTATGGTTGAGCACCTTATCGGGCATGCGTCCTGACTTGCGTTTTTATTCAGTGCCGGTTGGGGTCAGTGCTTTTTTATGGCCGTGGCTCTATTTGCTACTGGATAATGTTAAACGCTGGCGTGGTTTTCATTAGGTTCAGCAAGGTTAATAGGCTCGGTTGGATAGGCAGCCTAAGTTTATCTAAAGCAGGTGCCGATTATTGATAAGCTACTTTGAGTGATGCATTGCCTGTATGTTGCTGTGGTGTCCTGCGCAGCCGACAAAGACTCCCGCCCCAGATTGAGAACAGCATGAGTGAAGAAATTTTAATAAATATAACGCCGATGGAATCACGGGTTGCTGTGGTGGAAAACGGTGTCTTACAAGAAGTGCATGTTGAACGTACACAGCGCCGCGGTATTGTCGGCAATATTTACAAGGGTAAAGTGGTCCGCGTGCTGCCTGGTATGCAAGCGGCCTTTATCGATATTGGTCTGTCGCGTGCGGCCTTTATTCATGCGGCAGATATCACCGCGCGCGAAGGTGTCACCGGTGAAGGGATCAGCGGTTTAGTGCACGAAGGTCAAGCATTGGTTGTGCAAGTTACAAAAGATCCTATCGGCAGTAAAGGCGCGCGTCTCACCACGAATTTATCGATACCATCGCGCTATCTTGTGTATATGCCCAGCAGCAGTCATATCGGTGTATCGCTGAAGATTGAAGAAGAAGCTGAGCGTGAGCGCTTAAAGCAAGCGGTGAGTGAGTGCTTGGCCAGTGAGGGTTTAGAAGATAAGGGCGGTTTTATTATTCGTACCGCTACTGAAGGTGCAGATATTTCGGCTATTTTGCTTGATATCCGTTACTTACACCGCTTATGGGGGCAGGTGCGTGAACAGATTAAAGTCTGTGGTGCGCCCTCGGTGATCTATGAAGAATTATCTTTGCCCTTGCGCACCTTGCGTGATTTAGCCGCGGAGCACACAGAAAAAGTACGCATCGATTCGCGTGAAACCTTACTCAAAGCACAGCAGTTTGTCGCCGAGTTGATGCCGGAAATTGCCGATCGGATTGAGCATTATCCCGGTGAGCGGCCGATTTTTGACTTATACAGTATTGAAGATGAAATCCAGAAAGCCCTTGATCGTAAAGTACCGCTTAAATCGGGTGGTCATTTAGTCATTGACCCGACCGAGGCAATGACCACTATTGATGTCAATACCGGTGCCTTTGTTGGGCACCGTAACCTGGAAGAAACGGTTTTTAAAACCAATTTAGAAGCGGCATTAACCATTGCCCGCCAGTTACGTTTGCGTAATGTTGGCGGCATTATCATCATCGACTTTATTGATATGGAAGATGAAGAACACCGCCGGCAGGTGTTGCGCACCCTTGAGCGCCAGTTGGAGCGTGATTACGCGAAAACCAATATTATCGGGATTACCGAGTTGGGTTTAGTGCAAATGACGCGCAAACGCACCCGTGAAAGTTTGGCGCAAGTGTTATGCGAGCCCTGTGCAACCTGTCAAGGGCGCGGGCAAGTGCGTACGCCTGAAACCATTTGTTATGAGATCTTTCGTGAGATTCTGCGTGAGGCGCGAGCTTTTCAGGCCGATGGCTATATGGTGCTCGCCAATCAAAATGTGGTTGATCGCTTGCTCGATGAAGAATCGGGCAATGTGGCTGATTTAGAATCTTTTATCGGTCATCCGATACGTTTTCAAGTCGAGAGTATCTACTCGCAGGAGCAGTATGATGTGGTGCTACTTTAATATGTATCAGGTTTAGGCACGGCTGATGAGTGCTGCGTGGGTGCTGGTGCATCGCTTGCTGCGCTGGGGGTTGTGGCTGCTAGCAGGCGTGCTCATTGTGGCGGCTTTGTATGTCAGTCTAGGCCGGCAGTTGGCTCCTTTAGTGGCTGAATACCGCGTTGAAATAGAGCAACAACTGCAAGCGACGCTGCAGCAAGAGATTAAAATTGAACAGCTGGAGGGTGGTTGGCGTGGTTTTTCGCCGCTGCTGACAGCGCGCTATGTCACTTTGGGTGAAGGCGAGAATGCCATACAGGTCGAGTCTTTGTATGTGCAGCCAGATGTGATTGCCAGCCTGTTGAACGGTCAGCTGCGTTTAAAAAACCTAACCTTATCTGGCTTGCAGGTTCAAGTGCAGGAAGACTCAGCAGGTCGCTGGACGCTGCAAGGTCTGGTGTTGCAAGAAACTGAAGAGCGTGCGTTTGAGCTCAATGAAGTGTTAGCCAAGCTGGGGCAAATCCAGCAACTGAGCGTATTAGACAGCCGCATCATTATTCAAGCCGATGGCCAAGAACCCTTAGCCTTAACTTATGCAGGCTTTACTTTGCGCCAGACGGGTGCACAGCAGTATTTAGCGCTACGTGCAGTGTTGCCTGATGGCGAAGTTTTGCAGCTGAGTGCGCAAGCGCAACTGATGCAAGATGATTGGCGTCAGAGTCAGTTAGCGCTTTATCTGAACACCCCCAGTACCAATTTGGCGCCATGGATTGCTGCACGTTATTTGCACGAATGGCAATTGAATACCCTCAAAGTCGGCGCGCAACTCTGGCTGCAAGCGGAGCATGGGCAAGTACAGCATGCGGCGCTGCAGTTCGATACCCTAGAGCTGCACGGGCAGCACGCTGATGCAGAGCCGGTGCAGATCAGTAGAGATGCCGTCAGTGCTTTTTATCAGCAGCATGAAGGCGAGCAGACACTTTGGTTTGAACGCTTAGCGTTAACAATTGATCAGCGTCCTGAGCGCGATCTACGTCTGCGTGCCAGTTATAGCAATGCCGACGCAGCACATTGGCAGTTGGCGATGGCGCAGCTGGATGTCGCTGATGTGCACTATATGGTCGAGCGTGTGCTGGCATTGCCGGAGGTGGCAACGGATGTGTTAGCCAGTATGCAGCCGGCTGGAGTGTTAGAAAATCTGCAAGTGGACTGGTATCCCGAGGCGCCTTTAGCTGAGCGTTTATCTTTTGTCAGCAATGTGCGTGATATTGAGTTTTCTGCTTGGCATGATGTGCCCGCGTCCAGTGGTATCAATGGCTATGTTTCGGGTGGGTTACTGCAGGGTGAATTGCGTTTGGCCAGTGATACTGGGTTTAGCCTGCACTTGGCTAATCTGTTTGCGCAGCCCTGGCAGTATCAACGCGCTCATGCGCAATTGTTGTGGGCTTTTGATGATGAAGGTTTTACTCTGCAAAGCCCTTATCTGCAGGTCACTGGTGAAGAGGGTGACATAGGCGGTGATTTTCTAATTCGCTTAGTCGAGGATGCAACACAAGAAGACTATATGGATTTGCGTGTGGGCTTGCGCGATGGTGATGCCAGCTTTACCACTAAATACTTGCCTTCACGCGTCCCGGATTTTAGTGACGAGCTAGAGCATTGGCTCAGTACGGCGATTCAAGCGGGGCATATTAACCAAGGTTACTTTCAGTACCAAGGCTCATTAAATAAAGGTGCTGCACCTGAATCGCGTTCGTTAAGTTTGTATTTTGATGTGCACAACGCGCAGCTTGAATACCAACCGGGTTGGCCAGCTTTGACTGATGCGACGGCGCAGGTGTTGATTGAAGACAGCGGTGTACGCATCAGTGTTGATCAGGGCAAGATTCTAAACTCGCCGGTGAGCAGCGCTTATGCTGAAGTGACCTATGGGGCAGTAGGTGCTATTCCTGTGTTGCAACTGCATGCGCAATTGCAAAGCAGTGTGAGCGATGGTTTGTATTTTTTACAGAAAACCCCGCTGGCATCCACTGCGATCGAATTTGCACAATGGCGAGGACAAGGTGCTTTGCCGGCTGTTTTAGATTTAACTGTGCCTTTAGCGGCGCAGCAGCCAGTGCATATCAAGGTGGCTTTAAATGCCCACAAAGCTGAGCTGGATATTCCAGATATCAATGTGCAATTGCGCAATTTAACCGGTCAGTTTGTATTCGATAGCCAGCGCGGGCTCAGTGCTAAAAAAGTCACAGGCTCTTTTTTAGGGCAGGCTTTTAGCGGTGACATCGCCGCGCAAGGCCGTGCCGGTGCATTAAGTACACATATTGATGTGCGCGGCT
>SMEQ01000651.1_pt1 | contig 10149 bp, 8 predicted proteins | sample 2456281 | NCBI WGS metagenome assembly SMEQ01 (sample SAMN10132596, study PRJNA489261) | soil metagenome | isolation source: day1 antibiotic-loamy sand soil ammended with raw manure from dairy cow... | place: USA | collected 2015-04-01 | reverse complement strand
ATCCGTTTAGGATTGTTTCCATTTATCAACAGAATGCGGAGTGATGAAATATGCCTAAATTAAAAGTACATAGTGGTGCTTCCAAGCGCTTCAAAAAAACCGGTGCTGGCTATAAGCGTAAAAGTGCTTATAAAAGTCATATCCTGACTAAAATGACAACCAAACGTAAGCGTCAACTACGCGGTACCAGCTTGATTCATCCAGCTGACCAAATATTAGTTGATCGTTTACTTCGTTTGTAATTATAGGGGATAAGAAATGGCACGAGTAAAACGTGGGGTTGTAGCCCGTCGTCGTCACAAAAAGATTTTAAAGCAAGCGAAAGGTTATTACGGTGCACGTAGTCGTATCTTCCGTGTAGCGAAGCAAGCGGTTATCAAAGCCGGCCAGTATTCATATCGTGACCGTCGTAATAAAAAGCGTACTTTCCGCTCTTTATGGATTGTGCGTATTAATGCGGCAAGCCGTGCTAACGGTATTAGCTATAGCCAGTTCATCAACGGCTTGAAAAAGGCAGACATTGCCTTAGATCGTCGTGTATTAGCTGACTTAGCAGTCCATGATAAAGCTGCCTTTAGCGCAGTGGTTGAAAAGGCTAAAGCTGCTCTAGCTGCCTAACATCCACTACTGTTTATGCAGTTTGTAAATGAGGGAAAGGCTGAGCCTTTCCCTTTTTTTTCTGTAGAGATTAAAGAAAGTAAAGGTAAACGCATGGAAAATCTGGAAGCACTCAAGCAACAGGCACTTGAAGCCGTAGCCGGCGTGAATAATTTAAAAAGCTTGGATGACGTGCGCGTACATTGGTTAGGTAAGAAAGGGCAGTTAACGGATTTGCTAAAAGGCCTAGGCAAATTACCTGCCGAAGAAAGACCCGCAGCCGGTGCAAAAATTAATGTTGTAAAGCAGGCGATTCAAGAAGCCATCGATGCGTTAAAAGAGCAATTAGAGCAAGCAGAAATTAATCGAAAGCTGGCAGAAGAAGCGATAGATATTAGCCTGCCAGGCCGTAAGCAAGACGCCGGTGGTTTACACCCGGTAACGCGCACTATAGAACGCATCAGCCAGTTTTTTGCTGATCTTGGTTTTAGTGTGGTAGAAGGGCCTGAGATCGAAGACGATTACCATAATTTTGAAGCCCTGAATATTCCAGCCCATCATCCAGCAAGGGCGATGCACGATACATTTTATATTGATCCAAGCACTGTATTGAGAACGCACACATCACCCGTGCAAGTGCGCACAATGGAAAAACAAGCGCCGCCGATTCGTGTTATTTGCCCTGGTCGTGTCTATCGTTGCGATTCTGATTTAACCCATACGCCGATGTTCCATCAAATGGAAGGTCTATTGGTGGATAAAGATGTTAGCTTCGCCGATTTAAAAGGCGTGGTACAAGATTTCCTCAATGTGTTTTTTGAAAAAGAATTGGCCGTACGTTTCCGTCCTTCTTACTTTCCCTTTACCGAACCTTCTGCCGAGGTCGATATTGCCTGTGTCATGTGCAATGGCGAAGGCTGTCGTGTCTGCGGACAAACCGGTTGGTTAGAAGTGATGGGTTGCGGTGTGGTACATCCGAATGTGTTTGAGCATGCGGGCATCGATAACGAACAATATACCGGCTTAGCGTTTGGTATGGGCATAGAGCGTTTAGCCATGTTGCGCTATGGCGTTAATGATTTGCGTTTGTTCTTTGAAAACGACATCCGTTTCTTAGAACAATTCAGTTAAGCAGGAGCAAAACGATGAAAATAAGTGAACAGTGGCTACGTGAATGGGCCAACCCTGCGATTTCAAGTGAACAATTAATGGCTGACATTACCATGGCCGGCCTTGAGGTCGATGGTCGTGAAGCAGTCGCTGAGGCTTTTAGCGGTGTGGTTGTCGCAGAAATTACCAGCATAGCCGCGCATCCTGATGCCGAAAAGCTACGCGTATGCCAAGTATTCGATGGCGAAAACACCAGCCAAGTAGTCTGTGGCGCAGCCAATGCTCGCGAAGGTCTGAAAGCGCCTTTTGCACGCGTGGCGGCGGTATTGCCTGGCGATTTTAAAATCAAAAAAGCCAAGCTACGCGGTGTAGAGTCCTTTGGCATGCTTTGTGGTGCATCCGAACTTGGCTTAGAAGATAAGCTCGACGGTTTAATGGAGTTGCCAAGCGACGCGCCAGTAGGCACGGATTTTCGCGATTATTTAGGCTTAGATGACTACCTCATCGAAGTGGATTTAACGCCTAACCGTGGGGACTGCTTAAGCACTTTAGGCTTAGCCAGAGAAGTATCGGTACTTCACGAAGTGGCATTGAATACGCCAGCCATTGAAGCGGTTGCTGCACAAACGGATACAGTTTTCCCTATTAGTATCAGCGCGACTGACGATTGTCCAGTATACGTAGGCCGCGTTATTGAAGGTATCGATATCAGCCAGCCTTCGCCCATGTGGATGCAAGAGCGTTTGCGCCGTGGCGGTATTCGCAGCATCGATGCCGTTGTCGATGTCACCAACTACGTGATGTTGGAATTAGGCCAGCCCATGCATGCCTTTGATAAGGCACAGTTAACAGATGGTATCGAAGTGCGCAAAGCGGTGGCAGGTGAAAAACTTGTACTGCTCGATGGTGAAGAAATCACATTAACGACAGACAACCTTGTAATCGCTGATCAAGAAAAAGCCTTAGCGCTGGCCGGTATTATGGGTTGTGAAGGTTCAGGTGTTAGCGAAAACACCCAAGATATCGTGCTTGAATCGGCATTTTTTGCCCCCTTACAGCTAGCGGGTCGCGCACGTAAGCATGGCTTGCATACCGATTCATCACATCGCTTTGAGCGCGGTGTGGATTGGCAAGGCCAAGTGCGCGCGATAGAGCGTGCAACCGCCTTATTGATGGATATGGTAGGTGGCAAGCCTGGCCCTGTAAAAATTGTAGAAACAGCTAGCAAACCAGCACAAAACACCGTACATCTCAGTCAAAAGCGTTTGCAGCAAGTATTAGGCTTGGCTTTAGATACGGACTTAGTGAGCGGTATTTTTCAGCGCTTAGGCTTTGTTGTTACAGTGCAAGATGCTGGCTGGGATTGCCTTGTACCGAGTTGGCGTTTCGATATCAGCATTGAATCGGATCTGATTGAAGAAGTGGCGCGTATTTATGGCTATAACCGCTTGCCGACTCGCAAGCTCACTGTGCCCGTTGATTTTGTTCCAAGGCATGAGGGCAAGCGCTCTATACAGCAAGTGCGCCATCAATTAGTGGCTGCAGGCTACCAAGAAGCGATTACCTATAGTTTTATTGAGCCATCACTGCACCAGCTATTTAGCCAGCAAAAACCAATCGCTGTACAAAACCCTATCTCCGCTGATATGTCAGTCATGCGCACCTCGTTGCTGCCAGGTTTGGCGGCTGCCATGGTGCGTAACCGTAAGCGTCAACAAGCACGAGTACGTTTATTTGAAAGCGGTTTGCGTTTTGTACAAACAGAGCAAGGCATAGAACAAACAGCCATGTTAGCGGGCCTAGTTTGCGGGCCACGCTTCAGCGAGGCTTGGGCGCATGACGAAAAAGAAGTCGATTTTTACGACATCAAAGGGGATGTAGAAAACCTACTGGCCATATGCGGCCATAGCAATATCCGTTTCAGTGTTGCCACTGAGAAAGCACTGCATCCAGGCCAGTCTGCCCTTATTCATGATGCCCAAGGCCAGCAAATAGGCGTGGTTGGGGCATTGCACCCAGAGTTAATTAAAAGCTTAGGAATAGTTGGTGCAGCCTATGTTTTTGAGTTATCTTTAGATCGTTTGTTGCAGGGAAATGTACCTACATTCGAAGCGCTATCAAAGTTTCCGCAAATACGACGTGATCTCGCTTTATTAGTAGATACTAAAATCAGTGCACAAGATATTATGCAGTTAATTCAACGCGAGGCCGGTGAATTGTTGCAAGATAGCTTTATCTTTGACCTTTACCAAGGTAAGGGGATAGCCGAAGATAAAAAGAGCCTCGCATTAGCGCTTATCTTCCAGCACGCTGAGCGTAGTTTGCAAGATGATGAAGTGCAAGGTATTGTTGATGGGCTACTTGATACGCTAGTAACACAGTTGGGCGCAACATTAAGGATTTAACTATGGCAGCATTAACTAAAGCAGGTATGGCAGAACATCTTTTTGATGAGCTAGGCCTGAATAAACGTGAAGCCAAAGAGATCGTCGAAGCTTTTTTTGAAGAAATTCGCCAAGCATTAGAAGAAGGCGAGCAAGTAAAGCTTTCGGGCTTTGGTAATTTTGATCTGCGTGACAAAAGTGAACGTCCTGGCAGAAACCCAAAAACAGGGGAAGAAATTCCTATTTCTGCAAGGCGGGTTGTTACTTTTCGCCCAGGGCAGAAACTAAAGGCAAGAGTAGAGGCACATGCTGGAACCAAGTCATAATAACGAACTGCCGGTTATTCCCGGTAAACGCTACTTTACCATTGGTGAAGTTAGTGAGCTATGCTCTGTAAAGCCACACGTACTGCGCTATTGGGAGCAAGAGTTCCCACAATTAAAGCCTGTAAAGCGTCGCGGTAATCGCCGCTACTATCAGCGACAAGATGTGTTGCTGATTCGTCAAATCCGCAGTCTTTTATACGATGAAGGTTTCACCATTAACGGTGCTCGTCAGCGCATAGAAGGTGAAGAAGTCAGTGACGATAGTTCGCATTACAAGCAAATGATACGACAAATGATTTCTGAGTTAGAAGAAGTGCTAGTGGTATTACGCACGCATTAATACCAAACAAACGCATGTAAAATAAAAGCCGAGTCCATGACTCGGCGTTTTATTGCCTACAAATTCGAAAAAGAGCTTTAAATACAATACGATATCCACTATAATTCGCAGCCTTGATCGGGGCGTAGCGCAGTCTGGTAGCGCACCACACTGGGGGTGTGGGGGTCGCAGGTTCAAATCCTGCCGTTCCGACCAATTTCCAATTGTTCTTCACTTGCTTGGATTGCCGGCCTAAATTCAAGAATTTAGTTGTTCGATGAGGCACAAGCAGTACTTGCGCTTATTCTCATCTCACCCTGCCGTTCCGACCATTTCTAATTACTCTTTTCTAGCTTTATTCACTGTAGCTACAGGCTGTTTAGCTGTGGGAGTCGATCTTATCGACGATATCGACGTCAGGCGATTGTGAAATCTAAAATCGCGAAAAAGTTTCGCTCCCACACTTAGTTTTACAACGTCTAAAGATACTCAAGCGGCTCACAATTGCGGGTACATCCGCGGGTACTTTGCTGGAAAACAAAAAGGATAACCGCAATTTAGCGCCTATTTAACAAAGATGCAGAAAGAAGCCATGCGCTTTCAATGTTAGTATTATCTTATAACCCAATGATTCAGGTAAAACCAACATGATTTTTTCACCGCATCGTTCGCCTTACCAGCAACAAGGAAAAGTACAGTCTTCTACCGCTGTATTTATTGCCATTATTTTATTGGTGGTCATTTGGATAGCGAGCGGCTTTCTGTTTAAAAGCGATGCCTCGAATGGCGAAGAAGCGCAAACACTAATCCCCACAGTCGCGGTTAAAAAAAGCAGTGCCGTGACCGTGGCGCGTAAATTAACTTTGAACGGTGATATAGCGCCCAATCAACAGCTGAGTGTACGTGCGCGTACCGACGGCATGCTAGAAACCATCGTTGAGAGTGGCAAAAAAGTTAATAAGGGCGATGTGATAGCCACCTTGTCGATTGATGATAGAGAAGTACAGCTCGCGCAGGCTGATGCGCAGATGAAAAAATCACAAAGTGATTTTGATGCAGCAAAGAAGCTACGCTCACAAAACATGATCTCTCAATCAGAGTTACAAGCATTAGAGGCACAGCTAAAAGCGGCTAAAGCCCAGTTACGTCGGGTAACTTTTGATATCGAGCACACCAAAATAACAGCACCCGTACGCGGCGTAATCAACCAACGCTTTATAGAGCAGGGCGCTTATGTATCATCCGGCAATCCGGTGTTGGAAATTATCGATAACGATCCATTAGTGGCGATTATTCATGTGCAACAAAGCCAAGTGCATAGGTTGCAAACCGATATGCCCGCCACGGTACGTATTATTGGCGACGAGCAACGCGAAGGCAAAGTGAGTTTTATAGCGCCCATTGCCGATGCGCAAACACGTACTTTTAAAGTGGAAGTAACCATCCCCAATAGCGAGCAACCCCTGCCATCAGGCATGAGCGCAGAAGTCACTATACAGACTAACGAAGTCCAAGCGCATAGGATTTCGGCCGCGCAACTAAAAATCGACACCTCCGGCCGTATGGGTGTACTCACCGTGGATAGCAATAATATTGTGCAGTTTGAGCCAGTGAAAGTTGAACGTGCCGATGTGGATGCACTGTGGATTAGCGGCATAGCAGATGAAACGCGTTTAGTGATTATCAGCCACGGCTCGTTATCGGCGGGGCAAAAAGTAGAGCCAAGATCCGTTCCCGAGGCTTATCAAAACGGTGAGAATCTGTAATGGAAACGATCATTGCTAATGTGTTTTCACGCAACCGTGCGGCCATGCTTTTACTGGCATTATTATTTGTTATGGGCAGCATTGCCTATTCCACTATTCCTAAAGAAGCCGCACCGGAAATCGATATTCCCGTCTTTACGGTGTTTGTTAGCTATCCGGGTATTTCTACTCAAGACAGTGCGCGCTTATTGGTCGAGCCACTAGAGCGCAAGCTACAAAGTCTTGATGGCTTAGACACCTTAACCGCGCAAGCCGGTGAAGGCTTTGCCATGCTGCAGCTAAAGTTTGATGCAGGTTTTGATAACGACAAAGCCCATCGTGATTTACAGGATGAAACCGAAAAAGCCGAACAAGATTTACCCGCAGGTGCGGATAAACCGGTTATTCAAGAAATTGATTTATCCTTATTCCCCATCTTAACGGTTGCGCTATCGGGTAATATTCCCGAGCGTGACCTAATCACCTTAGCACGCAATTTAAAAGACAAGCTTGAGGCCTTAAATGGCGTGCTAGAAATTGATATGTCTGGCGATAGGGATGATTTACTTGAAATCATTATCGAGCCTTTAGCGATGCAGTCGTACAATATTTCCTTGGCACAAGTATCGCAAGCTATCAGCAATAACAATTTACTGATAACCGCAGGCGCGATGGATACCGGCGCGGGACGCATCAGTGTGGCCATCCCCGGGACGATAGAATCCTTGGTGGATGTGCTAGAAATGCCGGTAAAAGTGGTCGGTGATAATGTGGTGCGTGTTAGCGATGTGGCTGAAGTGCGTCGCACCTTTAAAGATTCTGTCAGTTACGCACGCATCGACGGCCAACCATCAATCGCCTTGGATGTTAAAAAACTCAGCAGCGCGAATATCATCGATGTGGTCGATAGAGTACAAGTGTTGGTTGAAGAAGAGCGATTGGATTGGCCCTCCACCGTTAAAGTCGCCTATATGCAAAACCAAGCAGAGGATATTAAACAACTACTCGGCGATTTAGAAAATAACGTGATTTTTGCCATTATTCTGGTAACGCTCACCGTGGTTTTAGCCTTGGGTGTCAAAGCCTCGCTATTGGTCGCACTGGCTATTCCGGGCTCTTTCTTAGGCGGCATTCTGATCCTGCAAATGCTTGGTTCTACATTGAATATTGTGGTGCTATTCGCACTGATACTGGTTATCGGTATGTTGGTCGATGGCGCCATAGTGGTGGTAGAACTTGCCGAAAGGTTGAGGCTGCAAGGTGAGAGTCGCCAACAAGCCTATTTACAAGCATCGCAACGCATGGCGTGGCCGATTATTGCCTCCACCATGACTACGCTCGCTGTGTTCCTGCCCTTATTGTTTTGGCCTGGGGTTGCAGGACAGTTCATGTTTTATTTACCGCTGACCGTTATCATTACCTTATTAATGTCTTTATCAATGGCACTGCTTTTTGTGCCCATTATCGGCTCTTTGCTCAAAGGCGATGCTGCCGTCAGTGCGGCCAACGCGGAGGCCGCTAAAACGAGTGACTCGAAGCTGCAACGTTTGGTCTGCTATATGGTAGACAAACCGCTACTAGCCTTATCGCTGAGTATATTTGCCCTGTTATTTTCATTTTTCCTCTACGGTCAATTAGGCCAAGGGGTAAGCTTTTTCCCCGATGTCGAAGCCGATAGGGTGCAAATTCAAGTGCAGGCCGATGGCAATTTATCAGTCACAGAAGCCGATGTTTTAATAAAACTCGTCGAAGCAAAAGTCGCGCCCATTCCGGGTATTGAACGTATTTATGCACGCACCATAGGCTCCGTTGAAGAACGCCTAAAAGCCAATCTGGATTCCGAAGTTATCGGTACCATCCAAATCGATTTGCTCGATTGGCGCGAGCGCGGTAAAGCTAGTGATATTATCGAGCATATCCGCCGCGAAAGTGCGGTTATCCCAGGGATTGGTTTGAATGTGCAAGAGCAGCAGGGTGGCCCTTCATCCTCACAGCCGGTAAAAATCGAAGTGTCCGCAAGGGATCGCGCCTTACTACCGGAAGCTGTTAATAAGCTACAAGAGCTAATGAAGGCATCGGATGATTTCACCAATATCTCCAGCAACGTAGCGACGCCTAAGCCGCAAATACAAATCGATGTGGATAGAGAAAAAGCCGCGCAATATGGCGTTAACGTCGCCGACTTAGGCGCATTATCACGCTTGCTAACCGATGGCGTATTGGTCGGTACATATTTGCCGGAGTTCGCCCCGGAGCAAGTGGGTATCCGCATTCGCTACCCGTGGGATGGCCGCTCGATGACGGATTTAGCCAATCTACGTATTCCCACCGCGCAAGGCTCTATGCCGATCGAAAACTTCGTCAAACTATCGGCCACCCTAAGCCCGACCATTATTACCCGGGTGAATTCACGCAATGTGCAAACGGTAGAATCCGGCATGGCAGCTGGCGTTACCGTCACCGAGGCAATAAAAAGGCTACAAGAGAAAATCGAAAAGAGTGACTTCTCACAGGAAATCGATTTTAACTTTACTGGTGAGCTAGACGATCAAAACGAAACCATGGGCTTTTTAGTTATGGCTTTTGTTCTGGCGATTTTCTTGATGCTATTTATTTTGCTACTGCAGCTAAACAGCTTCTTCCAAAGTGCCTTGGTGCTATCGGCCATCGTGTTTTCTTTGGCAGGGGTATTTATCGCACTCGTTATCCGCCAAGAGCCTTTTTCTGTGGTAATGAGCGGTATCGGCGTGATGGCCTTAGCAGGCGTGGTGGTGAACAACAACATCATCCTAATCTATGCCTATAACGAATACATCGCTGATGGCCTAAACCCTTTCGATGCTGCAATGAAAGCTGCGGTGCAACGCTTAAGCCCAGTGTTGCTAACAGCCACCACCACCATCATCGGTTTGCTACCGATGGTATTAGGGTTAACTGTCGACTTCTTCGGGCGTGATGTGTTCTTAGGTGCACCATCAGGGCAATACTGGACGCAGCTATCCACCACCATTGTTGGCGGCTTGCTCGTGGCGACGTTTATTACTTTGCTATTAACACCAGCGATGCTGGCATGGAATGGGCAGCGGATAGATAAGACCAAGTAATGGCGTTTTGATTGATGATCTGTATTTTGGAAGGCAGGGATTTAAAGTAGAAATGAGCTGTCTAATTATACTGACAGCTCAATAAGGGCGAGGCTTTAAGCCCTGGCGAGAAGGAAGAACTAGCCAATCACCCGAATCACCTCCGCATCATCCGCATGCTCAAGCAGTAAAGCCTTCACACGCGTTTGCCAAGCTGCACCGAACGCTTTTAGCTCTTCAGGACTTGCTTCGCCTGCTAGGCATTTGGGCATTAGCGCTCGGGCAACAGGATGCATGGGAACAGATTCTAAGTGTGCTGATACTTCAACGCTGTGTTGATTATCCATGCGCGTAAAGCGTACTTCGTTTTTGATCGGCGCATCAAAGCTAACTAAATCACGGCGTACAAAGCGTGGCGCTAAACCACTAAAACCATTATCGCCTGCAGCGCCGGTAATTAGGCTGGCTACTTGCGATTTTACCCCGGTGACGCCGCCTATTTGGCTGTCGCGCCATTCCACTTTTATCCAGCCGCGCTCGGGCACAATATCGGGGTATAAGGCACGCAAAGCGGCGCGAGTCATT
>SMEQ01000650.1_pt1 | contig 10151 bp, 7 predicted proteins | sample 2456281 | NCBI WGS metagenome assembly SMEQ01 (sample SAMN10132596, study PRJNA489261) | soil metagenome | isolation source: day1 antibiotic-loamy sand soil ammended with raw manure from dairy cow... | place: USA | collected 2015-04-01 | reverse complement strand
AAACTCATCTGAATAACGGTAGCCTTTGCTCATGTTTAACCCCTTATGGTTGTTCATCTTTTTACCATAAAAAGTGTCGGGGTTAGTCAGGCCTTATCAATTAGTCATTAGTAAAAATCTCTAAATTTAACTCTACTTTTTGACCTAGCCAATATGCAAACTCTGTATGATCTTTTAAGTTGTCTCCAGTCAGAGCGTGAACTAGCACGCTAAGCCCTTCTCTATTAGCATCTAACCAAGAAATATAACTATCAAAATCTTTTGACTCGAACGTTACTTGGCAACTCCAGCAAGGATGCGGACCCACTAACTTCTGATGAAAACGTCCAACATTAAGACCATATTCCTTAGCTGAAATGTCACACAATTTCTTTGCAATAACTGCAGTATTTTCGTCGAAATAGATATGTGCGTGATAGTTTTTATGTATATTAATTGGCCTTTGTGTTTCTTGCATAGCGTTAGATCTCTAATTTATGTACTGCGGCACACTTATTGAACCATAGCATCCACGGGAACCACTCCGCAGCGAGTGGATCATCTTCAGTCGCCATGACAAAGGATGGGAATTTCTGCTCTAACGCTACTATCAGTGCTAGCTCTGTTTGACGCTCGTTCACAAGCGCAATACCAGTGTCTAATTGTAAAGCGTTGTATTCATTCCAATTGTGTTCACTCACATAGCGCGTAAAGTGAGCACGCCAACTGCTCAGCGCATTGGTGAAGCCAAAGTGGCACTGAAACATAATATGCAGATCTAAATTTTTAGCGGTGGGCGTACGCGGTAGCAAGCGGTAAAGCTCTATTAGATGCTTGGTATCAATCTCTTCTGATGGTTGACACAAGGTGGCACGCAGCCCCGTTTTAAGTAACAAGGGAAAACGTTTTAGGTCATCGGGCTCAAGAGCCAACGTTGCAGATGATATTGCTGTTATTAAACGCTTTACCGTAGCAAAGTCATTTTGGTAATACGCCACTGCTTGGGTTTCAAGGGATAACGCAACCCACTCAGATACGGAGGAGGCCACAGGTGTCACGCCCTTAGTTAACAGCTTAAGCTGCTCAATACACTCATCAGCACCATAGTTCCAATCAAAAAAAACACTATCTTGGGGCGTCAGAACCTTATCGAACATATCTTATTAAGCCTCCGGCTCTCTGCTCAAGCTTTTACTAACAGCCAGCGATTTTTATTCAATGGCGTATGACGCACAAAACCTGCACTAGATGTGCTCGCTAACAGGAACATCACCTCATCGCATATTGCTGTTACGGCAACCATATGCCCTTTATTCTTAATCGATACTACAGTGCCTTGGTCAAGCTTATAAGCTCCGCGCGCGCCACCGGCTAAGTAAATAGTCTCCTGCAACACGTCACAACCAAACCAGGGGATATCTGGAGTCCGAAGCATGACAGAAAATACTTTTTCCTCTTGCTGGCTTAATATCAAACCAATATTAGACACTGCTAACAGCTGCCCATTTAAGATTGTTAAATCATTGATCGGTGTATTGGTTGGTACCGACTCATCAAACACCGAAGTTTGCCACTGTCCTTCAGTGTATTGCATTAACTGCCTGTGATACCCCATCAAAAAGTAACAGCCGTTAACTTCTTTTAGCCTAATTGGCATTTCCATGCCTGGATACGTTACAAAATCTTGGCCATCATAGTGGATCAATTCCCCCTCATGAGTTGCAATCCACAAGTCATCATCTTCACCAATAATACAGACTGGCGTACCGTCAGTGACTCCCTGAAAAGACCAATCTAATGCATGTGATTGGGGAACAAGCTCATCATACAACTTGGTCCCGCTAAGATTAGGTTTAGAGCTATGGAGGTGACCAAAGATATCTACCGCCCAAATAGTGCCAGATGAGGATATCGTCACGTCAGTCAAAGTAACATTTGTCGTATATAACGTTTCTTGGTGCGCATGCTGTTCATGCAAGGTGAGCTTCTTGATCGAGGAGGGACGTCCTAACGGATCACCTTCGTTCTCATACGACAATAAACAGATGATATCTTTTCCTTGAGGAAGCACCTTATTTACTGTGATGTAATCAAATACTCTACTCATAGCTTAAAACTCAACATAGTCATTATCAGCGCTTGCCAATTCAGGAAGCTCAGCTCCAACCTTAAGGTCTGCTATTTTATTACTCAGCAGCATCGTCATCGGCATCTTTAGTTTCTCAAACTGCAGCTGTGCTTCTTGTCTAATACAAGATGCGATCACTCTCGCTTCTGCTTTGCTATAAAATCGTGGCAATGGCTTCTCGTCGCTACACACTCGTACGACAGTAAAGAGCTCATAGGTTGCTTCTTGTACTTTGTCCAACCACTCTAACAACGTCGCCTCTCGCCGCTCTGCTCTAAACTGACGTGAAATCTTAACAGCTTGAATCGTGAGCAGGCGATGTTCAGTACCTTGTGTTTGGCCATCTTCTACAGGATAAGTTAATGCGCTCAATTCAGTGTAATCACCCACCCCCTCGCGTAAGGGCACTTTTGAGCGGGGCTCTCCGGTATGCTGTGACCTTTCCGTAAAACAAGAGTGCGGAATGATATGTTCTCGCTCTTGCCCTGGAAATGACTGACGTTTTTGTCTGCTATAAGTATCGATAGGCCGGCAGATCGAGCGCAATATTTCACGCCTAACCACGCTATGAGACAGCACACCTTTTGGTATTTTTTCAATATCATAAGTGAGTCGGTCACTCGTACTTTCTGTGCCTTTACTCATGTAATCAGATAACAAATTGAGAGTGACTAACTCTCCTTTTTTATGTGCTGCCTTTATCGTCTGACGAGAGGGAGGTTCGTAAGCTCTACCTGCGGTTCTTATTTCCTTTTCTTGGTCTTCACTGTACTTCTCACCCTTTCTGCTAGCCGTTAGCACGACATGCATGCCGTTATCGAAAATCAGTACCTCTTGGCCATACCTAGATTTACTAACTTTGGGCGCCAGCGTGACAGATAAGTGGCCACTTGCATTGATACGTTCATGCAATGGTAAATCTATTCTATCAGAACTACTCAGCGCGATATCAACCAGTGACTTGGTCATCATTTGCACCCTCTTTCGGCGGGTGCTGGCATCATCGAGGGTGCGAGATTTAATACTTTCAAACAGCTCATAGTAAAGCAGCTGTAATAGTCTGGCCCGCAACGCGGGCGGAAGATTAGCCCATCCTATTTGTGAAACAAGCGCGAGTAACGTGCCTAAGTCGCTGGGGTTAAAACGATAAAGTAGCTGCTCAATAAGTAACAGAGCTGCTTGAGCACGCTTTATGTCTTTTCCTGAGCCGCTGCTGCGCGGATAAGTAATGTATCCCATTACTTATGATTTATCTGGCTTGCGACTGATCGCTATTTTACCACTACTGCTTGCTGTTACAGGCGCTTGATACAGCACTTCAGGATCAGACCAACTTAAATGCTGTAGCGCTTCCCTTGCTTCTTTACCGTATAACTCTTCAAAGACGGCAAGAATGGGAATATCAGGAGAGAGTGAGCCAGCCTCAACTAAAGCTAATAGCGACATAAACTCGAGGTTCCAATCTAGCGTTGCCACTTTATCTAGCTCTCTCTGTAAAATGTCGTACGTTTCACGCCCCTCTTTTGTCATGACGACTTCGTCCCGCTCTGTCGATATTGATATCAACCCACTCTTTTGGATTAAATCTTTAATAATATCGGCGGCAGTTGAGGGACGCCCCACTTCAAACACATCCATGTCATGCATAAGCGCCGTTAACGACATAGCTTCAGGCTCTTCACACAACGAAATCTCCATCGTAAAGTCACCCTTTTTTATGGCTTCCAGATCAGCTTTTGAAAGACACTCTGACTGCTTAACATCAAAGTATGCTCCTAATGGCCCAGCTATCCAGCCGGCTTCCATCGCCATATTCGTTTGCAAGTGCACGTAAATTGGCGGTTCGTCTTCTGCCCTATCCAATGCAAGTCGTATGTTTTGTCGCATAAAGTGCGCCGCACCTAACTCATCACTCACTTGCATATCGTGGATGAGCTCATAGACGTTACGCGCATCAAGGTTACTAATTTGTTCTCGTACATCGTCACCGATGAGCGAAATATCATCATGGGCGCTATTACTCAAGAATCACCCTCATATAACTGTTGTAGGATCCGCATGGTCGTAGCAGGTGTCATCCCATGCCGCTGCCATGCCAATGACATGACTTCAAACGTTGAGCGATTGAACGGTTCATACGTAATGTCCTCGCTCTTTACATCGACAAATTGATAGTTTTGGCTTCGAGCAGCTATTGGGGTACCAGTCTCATTAATTTTATCCGCCACACTCTTTAAGTATTGCTCTGGCACATTAATGATCTGCCCTATCACTTCACGCCCATTTACTGTTAACTTCACATTGAGTGTGCTCGACTTACGCTGTTTCACATTTGCTTCTTGCCGCGCTATCAAATCTAAAATCACCGCTTTTACTCGTCCCATCCCCATGGTGCCAGCATGTCCATAGTCCAGTTTAGAGCGCAATAACTGCATCATAAACTGAGCCAGCCACCGGTCAATCACCTCACGGGCAATCTCTGCTGAGACTTTAGATTGGTCAATAGGCCGAGCATCATCAAGTGCCTCAAAGACCGCCTCTTCAGTTATCGCTCGCAAGGCGACGCGCTCAAATTTATGCATCAGCTCAGGAGCACGTTGCTGCGTGGCATGCAGTAAGTGCCAAGCGATCGCTTCCCCTACATTGTCATCATCCGTCGCTAAGTATATTTTATCTACCCGAGGCCCTTCAGCTAAGATGACGTTAAGCGTCTGCTCTCCATTTGCTAACAACTTATATTGAGGACGTAGTTGCTGCCCCGCAGTTTCTACCGAGGCTTCTTCAAGACCAATGTTGGTAATGGCTCCCCCTGTTGCGTGCAGGATATAGTCACTTTTTAATATCTTCTTTAGTGGCCCAAGCTTACCCGGCGCTTCAACGATAAAAAGATAGTTTGGAAACAGTCGCACCCCAAACGTGGCCATATACCAGCCCAAATAATGAACAGAGTTGGTGGAGTGAAAGCTAGGCTGATTGATAACTTCAGGATCATTAAGGCGATATAGCGAGGGGCATAAAAACGCAATAAATGACTTTTTTGCTCGAGAGACGGCTACGTTCAACAGGTGCGACTGCGCTTCAAAAAATAAGGTGGCATTATCTTCGTGGGCCTGCACCCCTGAGTAGATAACGATGTCTTTTTCCGCACCTTGCAAGGTATGGATAGTATTAATCACCGTATTATTAATTTCTGACTCAGGGATCGGCAGCCCTTGCTCGATATTCTCTGCTAATAGCGCCTGACGTATGGCTTGGGGCTGCTGATTGAACGGCGTAATGATGGCTACCATATCTTGTAACCGGGGCCTATTACCTTCCTCTCCAAGCAGGGCTTGCCAAGCGGCATAACTACTCACCACCAACTGTGCAATCATGTTAGCTTCACTAACATTTTGCTTTGATTTATTCCCCGCCCCAGCACTAGACAATCCCGTTGATTCAACATATGCCATCGCCGGTAGCCCCTGCTCTTTTTGGTCTTTATTTAATGGTGGAATATAGAAAAGCTTGTTGTCGTACACCAGCTGATTGCAGTATTCAATGATACTTTGATAACAGCGATAATGGCCGCGTAACATGAAGCCTTTACCTTGATAGTTGAGACTAGACGCGGTTTGGACCACATGTAAAAAGCTACCATTAGAGACAGCGAGTTGCTTTTGAAAAACACTCGCCACTCTTTCCAGTGAGTACCCATTCCTTAACCAGATAAGGTACTCATCAAGTGCAGACACTTCAGCTTTGGTGTCAATCACAGGCGCCAGCTGTAATACATCACCTACCGACATCAGACGCTTCGTCAAACTTGCCAACGGCAGCGCGCCCATAATAGTGGCTTGCCCTGATTCATCAGTGATCAACAGGTCAATACCGCCATAGACAAAGCTTCGTTGTATCGCACCAGGCGGATAGCTGGTTATCTGCAATAAGCTAGGTAGTCGGTTCACGGTTGAGATAATCACAGGCGTGATCATGCAAATACGTCTTAAACCAGCAATTACATTTTCCTCTGTGCGAGAAAAATGCAAGGCGCTGGCTTGATCGATAATAAACTGCCCCTCCCAATAGCGCGCAGCCAAATGAAACAACTGCGTGCGATACTCCAAGTCAACACATTGTTCTATTAAGATATTCAGCGCGGCTTTACGTAAAACCGCACGGTAGTCCGCGGGTTTAATAGCCTCGTCGCGTATTCTTTCACGACAGACTTTCTCATAAATAGTTGGGGTATCATGCTGATAGAGCGCAATCAACTCTTCCCGAATAGAGATAAAAGCAGACAAATGGGCGCCTTCTGAGAGGATGGGAAACACTCGAGTAAGATCTGCGTGCTGATTAAATAACTGTGCTCTCGCCACATGAACCGCACTCACCATTTTACGATAAGTGGCACATAATAATTCATGCAGGCCATCAACTGTCTCTTTGACACTGTTAGGCTCAGGCAGCGCTTGCTGTGTAAAGAACAACCTTGCTTTAGCTAAGTAATAATCTGCTAACGCGCCATTAGCATGTAGTTCGTTGAGCTCAGCGCCTACTCCCTGCCAACCAAAGTTATAAGGTTGCTCTTGGCCTGCGCTGATCAGTAGAGGCGTGATACGCCGCTCTTTATCGCTTAGCTTGCTAATCGCATCTTGTGACGCATAAAAGCTGCCGTAGGTAGGGCAGTATGGGATCCAGCGCTGGCAGCACAGTAGATGCTCACTGTTATCTTCTTGTACTACATCTGGAAACGCTGATGTGACATTTTTGACAGCCTGGTTGGTGGCTCCGCTTGCCACAATAATGGGGCAAGGTTCTTTAAGCAGCGCCGCTTTTACCACATAGTGGGCCACTACCGCCTTCAGCATGGATGTCTTACCACTGCCCGGTGGCCCATTCACCGCCAATACGCGGCCATAATGCGTATTATTGGCGTAGGTATTATCCAAGTGGGCTGCAGCCAAAGAGGCATGACGTTGGGTATTGTCCAGCGGAAATAACTCGCGACTGGCTGCGAGAGAGCTGGGCTGATCGCTGCTTTTTTGGGTGTCCATGTGACCCAGCAAATACGGCGTCGCGGGATCGTACTGGTGCTCAGCTGTCGCTAAGTAACCGTCATACATATCATCAGTACTGCACTCCACAGCCATTGTGCTGCCATCATAGACTGCCAACAGCTTAGGTAATGCAGTCTCATGATACGCCTGAGGCCCATCTGCGAGTAATCCTTCATACAAACGCAATAGGTTTAGCTTGGCGCCGTTATCCGGCTTAGCAACAAGGGAAAGTTGAGGTCGTATTTCTTGATCGTTAAGTTGTGCTTGTACCTTGTTTAACACGGCCTGTAATGACGAAACCGAGCAGCTTGCATACAAATACTGACTGGCAGTTTCAAACCACGTTTGTGCGGTACCCACACACAGCGAGTGCGACAAGGCCTCCTGCGGTAACGCAGCGTCATTGAGCAATATCGCTGGGGTGTCGTGATTGTGTTCACCCAAGTAGTATTCGGCATTGAGTGCAATGCTTTCAGCAATGTTAGGCTGTAAATATATGCTCTGCCCCTGATCTTTGTCAGGTACATCAACGGTAACCGGGATCGCTAATACAGCATAGCCGCTGGTAGCCCCACGCTTTACAAACTCCAATAGCACGTAATAGCGCTCATTTTGCTTATAAGCGTTATTACTATTTGTTAGGATTTTGCTACTGAGCGATGTTGACCAAGATTCAATATCATCGGGAAAAGGCAAGACGGTCCGCTTACCAGTAAGCAGTTTACTGATAGAGTCAAAGTTCATTTGCTCATAAAATACTTGCAGTGCTTTGCTCATTTTACACTCGCTGAAATAAGCTCTTTAACGTAGAGACCGGCTGGATGGTGCGTGATGCATATTTGATAACGATACTTGTCTAGCTCGGCTATGTTACTTAACTGGCCTCTTCTATCAATAAACTCGACCGTATCCTCACTGTCCACAATAGAAAATAGATATCTATCTTCCGTATTTTTGGGTGGCACTCTTTTGACAAAATCAGCCATGACGTAAGCGCCATTATCCACGTAAGTAGAAGGTGGCTCCTCACTCAATACGATGTCAGCACATAAGATAGGGATGGAGGTGGTATCAAATACAGGAAACTCGATCTTTTTAAATGCGACCAACAGCGTGTCATCGGCCGCCAAAGTGCGAAACCCATTGCCTGCTAGTAATGATACGGGGATCAGTAACAAAAGCTCTGCGTATTCGGTACTGATTGATGCTATGCAGTGATTTGCAAAGGCATAGCTCTGTCGACTTCGTGCGAGTCTGGTTAGGTAGTCAGGCTGGTTGTCATAACGACTCCACGGCATGAGGATGGTACAGGTGCCTTGGTAGCTGGCTCCATCTTTTATACCAGTAAACACACCTTTTCCTATTTCTACTATTTCCCACGGCTTAAACTTAGTGTCTCTTGTTATTTCCAAATGTAAAACAGTGCTTGGATTAATTGCATACACGCCCTGCTTCACCAAGGCACTTCTAGGAATGAGTACGCGATCATGGGGTGACTCAATGGCTTCCAGTAGCGCAACATACTCCTTATCTACCTGCTTCATGACCATACACCGGAATAACTCACTGTAATGGTCATTTAAAGCAATGGGTAGCTGGAAGTTGCACCACCCTGTGTCTGATATCTGAAAAGACAGGTGAGCTTGAATGCATAGGCCCTTTTGCAGTAACGCCGTATCATCGATGATGTAATCAAGCTCATTAGGCCAGACAGAGACAGACAAACTAATGCCATCGATCAACTCCGTTTCAAATTGATAAACTACTTTTCCGCTATTAATTGTCTCAGCGCCAAGGAAGGACAAGTTGGCTTGAGGTGTATTGTATTTTTCTAGTACAAATTCAGGATCCCATGCTGGGGTAACAACCGCTAGCTTTTTTTCATCATCGATGATGATGGTCGCAGCAATGCAAGCTTGCTCAGTGAGCGTCTGGATGCCCAACTTATTTATAGAACGAGGCCAGATCTTCACCGGCAGGTAGGTATCCGGCAGGTAGGTATTTTCAGAGACAAAGTATTTAGCATCGTACGGAGCTTTAGGATTAGTACTCGCTTTGGAGACAGATGTTAATATCCCACGTCCAATATTTTCAGGGGACGTTGTCAGCCACTGTTTAATGAAAAATCCATTTTGATCATGCCCAAAAGAAACTACGACTTCGCTATTGTGAAATATGCGATATGCGAATGGAGATAGGATTTGAGTAGATAGCGTCAGTCGACTCTCCTGGTCTTTCCCTTGCAGTACTACGCTGGCGTTATCGAGCCATTTGCAGCGATAAGTGGCCTCTGTAGGCTCTTTGCTCTGCTGCTCTTCAGACAGGACAATAAGTTGTTCTACAAACGCTTTGTCGTCATCGATAACATCAATACTTGCTAAGTAGCTGCGCTCAACAGTGACAACAGAATAAAAGTGTTTATTTTTTACACGCTGCTTACCGAGGTAAGCGATACGTACTGTGTCATCTTCCTCAAATTCAGCATAGAAGGTGCCAGTACTATTTCTCTTTAGCGTTACTTTTCTTAATATCCGTCTTGGCTGCACCGCTGGTCTGCTCCCTACTCATCTAGCACTTTGCTCTTGACTCATCGAGATACCATTCTGTTTGTTGAAGATTTAGCAACCCAACAACAAACCTTAGAAGAATATACCATTAAATCTCTGCACCAGCTTGGGTTGAAAAACATCGATGACGATAACGCGGGTCTCTACCGCGAAGTGAACTACTTATTGCAGGTGCCAACCATAAACCACCTCAAGCAGTGCAAGTGCACGAGCAAATGGAGGCGTTTATAGAATGGTACACAACTGAGGCACCAGCATTACACCCCGTTGAACATGCTGCCCGTGTGCATGGTGAGTTGTGAAGATACATCCTTTTACCGATGGTAATGGCCGTACTTCCCCTATGTGTCAGCCTAGTTGTCGCCTGAATATTTCAGAGGACAATCATGGCCCGTTATTCACCAGAGCGTAAAGAAGCAATTCTTAAAAAGATGGCAC
>SMEQ01002004.1_pt1 | contig 10176 bp, 8 predicted proteins | sample 2456281 | NCBI WGS metagenome assembly SMEQ01 (sample SAMN10132596, study PRJNA489261) | soil metagenome | isolation source: day1 antibiotic-loamy sand soil ammended with raw manure from dairy cow... | place: USA | collected 2015-04-01 | reverse complement strand
TCAGCAACAGTTTTTATTTAGTGGCTTTAATTTCTTTAGGAATACTCTCTTGGGCGTCTTTGAATTGGCGCTGCATTTCCTTATTCGCTTGAGAAGCCTGCGGTGGTTCAGCATTTCTGTTCTTATCCAATAATCCTAGACTGGCTTGACTAAGCCATGACTTGGAAGCGGTTTCTTTAAACTGCGGAACGAACTCACCGGTTACTAAGCTTGAGTGTTCTGGGTGGTTGAGCATTAATACGGCTAAGCTTTTGTCGGCTAAGTCGTCAAAACCCAAGGTTTGGTAGCTTTGTACCATAATAGCTAGACCGTCTGCGACTGCGGGTGAGCCTTGAAAGTTTTCTACTATGTAGCGACCACGATTGAGTGCGGCCACATGTGCTTGGCGCTTAATGTAATAACTAGCCACGTGCACTTCATAATCGGCTAGCAGGTTGCGCGCATAGATCATACGTTGTTTTGCGTCGGGGGCGTAACGGCTTTCAGGAAAGCGGTTCAGCAACTTGGAAAATTCATTGTAAGAATCACGTGTTGCACCCGGATCGCGCTGGGTCATATCAAGGGGTAGGTAGCGTGCAAGAAAGCTGCGATCTTGATCAAAGGCAGCTAAACCCTTCATATAGTAAGCGTAGTCAACGTTAGGGTGTTGTGGGTGCAGGCGCACAAAACGATCAGCAGCTGCTTCTAGTGCGTCGTAGTCGCGAAATTGGTAGTTAGCGTAAATTAACTCAAGCTGTGCTTGTTCAGCGTAACGACCAAAAGGAAAGCGTGATTCTAGTGCGCGTAACTTGCTGATAGCGGTTGAATAGTTTCTTTTGTCTAAACTGCGCTGTGCTTGCTCATAGAGTTGATGCTCAGTGAGGTCTTCATCAACAACATTTTTTTTGCTTGAGCAAGCAGTTAACAAACTAAAACATACTAAAAAAAACAGGTGTTTTACACGCATATTGTTTTTGCCTATTGGAGGTTAGGGTGTGTGCGAGACTCATTCTTGAAACGTCTGACTCGCTGCACAAAATAATGTTCAAGCACTGCTTGTGCATATTGTTGGCACACCAAGCTAGAGCCTTGTTAGAATCCTTGTTCGGGTTGCTCATTTAAGCACAAGCGGCCATTGTAACTAAAGCACAACTATAGTGATATAAAAGAGTATGCCAAAAAATACGACAAAAACCATCGAGCTTTGCGCTGAAATTCCGACTGAATTAGGTGGGCAACGCTTGGATCAGATTGCCGCGCAAGTTTTTACTGAACATTCTCGATCTAGGCTAACGGCCTGGATCAAAGAGGGACGCTTAACCGTGGATGGGCAGACGTTGCGCCCGCGCGATACCGTCTATAGTGGTGCCATGCTGAAGTTGGTAGCCGAGCCAGCAGAGCAAGGCGAATGGCACGCGCAACCCATGGATTTGGATATTATTTTCGAGGACGAACACCTGTTAGTAATTAACAAGCCTGCCGGTTTAGTGGTGCATCCCGCTGCAGGTCATGCTACGGGGACGCTACTGAACGGACTGTTGCATCATGCACCACAGCTGCGTGAAGTTCCGCGCGCTGGTATTGTGCACCGTTTAGACAAAGACACAACTGGGGTGATGGTGGTTGCGAAAACCCTCATTGCGCATACCAGTCTGGTAGAACAATTACAGGCGCGCACCGTTGGACGCACCTATGAGGCGATAGTGGTAGGGGTGGTTACCTCTGGAGCTACTATCGAGGCTGCTATAGGTCGTGATCCGCATCAGCGTCAGCGGATGGCAGTGGTAGCTTCGGGTAAGCCAGCAGTGTCACATTATCGAGTATTGCAACGTTTTCGCGCTCATACCCATGTGCGGGTGCAATTAGAAACGGGACGTACCCATCAGATTCGTGTGCACATGACGCATGTAGGTTTTCCTTTAGTTGGTGATCCTTTGTACGGCGGGCGTTTTCGTATTCCTACAGCAGCGAACCCAACCTTGGTTGAAGAGCTAAGAGCTTTTCCACGCCAAGCCTTACATGCGCGCTTTTTAGAGTTAAAACATCCCCTCAACGGCACATCCATGAAATGGGAAGCCCCTTTGCCAGACGATATCAGCTGGCTGTTGCAGTTATTGCGCCAGAATGATGAGGCTTTTATTGGATGAGTCGCATAGCGTCATGGCCGACAGATTGGATTTGTCCCGATTGGCCCGTAGCGGCCAATGTACGAGCCTGTGTTACCACTGCTAGTTTTGGTAATAGCCAAGGCGATTTCGCCCATTTTAACTTGGGCGATCATGTAGGTGATGAACTAGCGTCCGTGCAGCGCAACAGGGCCTGGCTGGCGCAAACGCTGGCGTGCACGCCGGTTTGGTTAGAGCAGGTGCATGGCGTAGAAGTGGTTGAAGCGAAGGTAGGTCAGTTATTGCAGGCTGATGCAAGCTTAACCCGTGAGCCTGGCATAGCTTGTACCATTATGACGGCCGATTGCTTGCCTGTACTCTTTGCAGCGCAAGACGGCAGTTGTGTAGCGGCTGCCCATGCCGGCTGGCGCAGCTTGGTGGCCGGCGTATTGGAAAACACTATCGCTGCTATGCAAATACCAGCACAACATATTACGGCTTGGTTAGGCCCTGCCATCGGCCCTCAGGTGTATGAAGTAGGACCGGAAGTGCGCGAGGCGTTTTTAGCCCAACATCAGCAAGCAGAGCAGGCGTTTATACCTAGCAAACGAATCGGGCATTGGATGGCTGATTTATACCAGCTAGCGCGCATTCGTCTTACTGAGTCCGGTGTCACCGACGTATACGGCGGTGGGTTTTGTACGCTTACCGACAAGCGGTTTTATTCCTTTCGCCGCCAACCCAATACAGGGCGTTTTGCTAGCCTTATCTGGCTTGAACAGCCCTAGTACTGCCTTCAGCGTGAGCTACCGCTCTAACACATGGCGTTACACTATAGTCATAGCGATCTCTACAAAGCTTTTCGCTGATGTATGCTCATAACCTAGGTTGTATACCCTTTAATTTTTATACTCAGGCTGCGGAGCTTTTTATGAGCGAACTCTTTTATAACGCCGTACCGCAAGAAACCCGTGTTGCCCCACCACGTAAAACCGCACGGGACTACCCAACCAGCAAACCGAGAACGGTGTACTTATTTGGCACCTGTGTGGTGGATTTGTTTTTTCCCGACGCCGGTATGGATGCGATCCACTTATTAGAGCGCGAAGGCATTAACGTTGATTTTCCGCAGGGGCAAAGCTGTTGTGGTCAACCGGCTTATACCTCCGGCTACACTGAGCAGGCGCGGGAAGTGGCGCGTGCTCAGATTGACTTGTTTAAAGGGGGGTGGCCGGTGGTGGTCACGTCTGGCTCTTGTGCTGGCATGTTCCGTGAGCACTATCCCGACTTATTTAAAGATGAACCGGAAACATTGGCTAAAGTGCAGAATTTAGCCGAGCGCACCTATGAGTTGGCCGAGTTTTTACTGCATGTCTGCAAGGTGCAGCTGGCTGATCAAGGCGAGCCGCTGCAAGTAGCGCTACATACATCCTGTTCTGCCCGTCGTGAAATGAATACCCATGTGCATGCCCGTGCCTTACTTGCCCAATTAAGCCATGTAGAGCGCGTGGACCACGACCATGAAAGCGAATGCTGCGGTTTTGGCGGTACTTTTTCGGTGCGTATGCCCGATATTTCAGGTGCTATGGTGGCGGATAAAACGCAAGCCTTACAGGCAAGTGGTGCACAGCAGGTGGTGAGCGCCGACTGCGGTTGTTTGTTGAATATTAATGGCGCCTTTGAAAAACAAAATATTCCATTACTAGGTCAACACCTAGCCAGTTTTTTATGGCAACGCACCCAGTCTAAACAGGAGCCGAGGGCATGAGTGACCAACGTATCCACGCCGTCGATGTCACTGCGCGCAACCTTAAAGCTAACGCACGCCTGTCGTTAAAAGATCAGCAACTGCGTACTAATATGCGCAGCGCCATGGACTCTTTAATTAGCAAACGCATTATTTCCATGCCCGATGAAGACGAACGTGAAAACCTGCGTGAGCTGGGGAATAAAATTAAAGCCAGTGCCTTATCGCAACTGCCCGATTTGCTGGAGCAACTGGAAAGCAATTTAACCAAGCAGGGTATTCAAGTGCACTGGGCCAGCACCACCGAAGAAGCCAATGCAATTGTTTTAAACATTGCCCAAGCTCGTAATGCCAAGCAGGTGATTAAAGGTAAATCCATGGTCAGTGAAGAAATGGCCATGAATGAACACTTGACTGAACACGGCATTGAAGCGCTTGAATCAGATATGGGCGAATACATTATTCAGCTAGATAATGAAAAACCCACGCACATTATTATGCCGGCGATTCATAAAAATGCGCAGCAGGTGGGTAAGCTTTTCGAAAACCGTTTAGCCCTACCCTATACCGATGATGTGGATAGTTTAATTCAGTCAGCACGCGGTATTTTGCGGGAAAAATTCTTTCAGGCGGATATTGGTATTTCTGGTGTTAATTTTGCTGTAGCAGAAACGGGCACTTTGTTATTAGTAGAAAATGAAGGCAATGGCCGTATGTCCACCACGGTGCCGCCGGTACATATTGCCGTAACGGGTATTGAAAAAGTCGTTGCCAATTTGCAAGACACAGTGCCGCTGCTGTCATTGCTAACCCGTTCTGCCTTGGGTCAAGGCATTACCACCTATGTGAATATGATTTCTGCCCCGCGCCAGTCAGATGAGCTCGATGGCCCAGAAGAAGTGCATTTAGTGTTGCTGGATAATGGTCGCAGCCAAGCCTTTGCAGACAGTGAGCTAAGGCAAACACTGAACTGCATTCGCTGTGGTGCTTGTATGAACCATTGCCCTGTTTACACACGCATTGGTGGGCAAGCCTATGGCACGGTTTATCCTGGTCCCATAGGCAAAATTATTTCGCCACATCTATTGGGTTTGGAAAACACGCCAGACCATCCTTCAGCCTCTTCTTTATGCGGTGCTTGCGGTGAAGTCTGCCCAGTTGTTACGTCGCTTGCGTGAAGAAAACGTTAAATCGCCCAAGCAGCAACCCCAGATAATGGATGGGCAGGGCAGCCGGTATTCCGCCAAGGAGCGCTTGCTGTGGAAAGGTTGGCAATACTTTAATAGCCAGCCGTTGCTGTATAAAACCGGCACATTCCTAGCCACGCGCATGGGCGGGCTAATGCCGAAAAACCTCGGTCCTTGGACACAAAACCACAGCGCTCCCAAGCTTGCAAAACGTAGCTTGCATGAGTTGGCAAAAAAGCATTTGGAGAAAAAATCATGAGTGCACGGGAGAAGATTTTAGCCAGCCTACGCCAAAGTTTAGAAGGCACTCAACCGCTAGCCGACCCTTTTGACGCTAGCTTAGTGGATAAACCTTGGCGCTATAAACCAGAAGAAAGAATCACCCGTTTAAAAGAATTAATGACTGCAGTACACAGCGAAGTGCATCTGACGCGCAGTGCTGAATGGCCGCAACTACTGCATGAACTGCTGACACAACGGCAAATCAATAGGCTGTTAACAGCACCGAGCACAACGCACGGTCAAGCCTTTAGTGCTTACTGCCAAATACAAGATAGCTCATTAAAACTGCTGGCTTATGACCGTCCCATTGAAGAATGGAAGCGCGAACTCTTTGATGACGTGCCTGCCAGTTTGACCGGCACGCTTGCAGGGATTGCCGCTACAGGCACTTTAGTGGTCCAGCCTAGTCCTGATGAACCACGCCTAATGAGTCTAGTGCCACCGCTGCATATTGCGCTGCTGAAGGTGAGTCAGATTTATGACAACCTGTATCAAGCACAGCAACACTGGCCCAAACCCATGCCGAGTAATTTATTGCTGATTTCCGGCCCCTCGAAAACCGCCGATATTGAACAAGTCTTAGCCTATGGCGCTCATGGACCAAAAGACTTAATTGTGTTGCTGGTGGAAGATGCGTGAGCTGGCACGCATCTTTTTTTACACCTGAAACCTTTCTACCATGCTTTGCATTTGACTGGCGAGTTTGGCTAAGTCTTCGCTGGCGGCAGCGATTTGCTCGGTGCTAGTCGCTGTTTGCTCAGTCACCTGACCGATATTGACGATGTTGTGGTTGATTTCTTCAGTGACGGCACGCTGTTGCTCGGTGGCGGTAGCGATCTGTGCATTCATGGACGTTACAGTGATGAGGTTTTGCGCGGCATTGTTTTGTAGCTGCACAGAGTTTTCCACCAGCTCGACACTATAAAGGGCATGATTACTGGCCTGCTGCATCACCTCGACAGCTTCAGTGACACCGCTTTGTAGACTGTTAATAAGGTTTTGTATTTCCAAAGTCGACTCATGGGTGCTGTTGGCCAGAGAGCGCACTTCTGAGGCGACCACGGCAAAGCCGCGGCCTGCTTCTCCTGCACGGGCCGCTTCAATCGCGGCGTTCAGTGCTAAGAGGTTGGTTTGTTCGGCGATACCACGAATAACATCCATCACGGTACCGATTTTTTGGCTACTCTTAGCTAGACCGCGCACTACTTGCTCTGCGTTTTTAATTTCTTGTTCTAAATTGCTGATGTTGTCTAAGGCATCATGACTGACCTTGTTGCTAGCTTGGCTTTGTTCTTCAGCTTCTTGTGCAGCGAGTGCCGCTTGTGCTGTATTTTGCGCGACTTCTTGCACAGTGGCTGACATCTGGTTCATGGCGACCACGGTAAGCTCGGTTTCCTGACGGTTTTGTAACATGCCCTGACTGGTTTGCACGGTAGTGGCGGATAACTCCTCAGCCGTGGAAGCAACCTGTAAAGCCGATTGGTGCATTTGTTTAATAGTGGTTTGAAATTTTTCTAGCATCTGGTTGAAAATCTGACTGGTGCGGCCAATTTCATCCGTTGAATTAACGGGTGCGCGCACACTTAGATTGTTTTGTTGTTCAATATTTTCGATGCTGCTTTGCAGGCAGTGAATTTGTTGTACCAGTTGGCGTGATAGCCAGTAAGAAAATAAGCCAGCACTGAGGAAAATAGCCAGACACATAATGAGCGTGAAAATAAATTGCTGTTGGGTTTTGTGTAATAAAGCTGTGGTGTGTTTGCCGAGTTCTTGGCTGAAATAGTGGGCAATTTCATGCAAGATATTGATTTTTTCGGTAGACATTGCAAACCAATCCGCCGTCTCAGTAACGAATACGCCAGTATTTGCGCTTTGGATAGCCTGTTCGCGCGCTTGCTCTACCTGCAGAATGACGGGCTGATTCAGTTTTTGCTCAATATAGAGTTGTTGTTCAGCGTTGGCACGCTCGATGAATTGTTTGGTGTGCAAACCCTGCTGCGCCATCAGTCGTAACACAGCGCGCAAGTTGTCAAAAGAAAGCTCTTTGCTGCTAAAAACTGCGCTGAGAATGGCTCGCTCAGTTCCTGCGTTTTCTGAGGCGTGCAAAGCTTGGGTGTAGGCAGCAGTGATATTTGAAATTTGTGCGCTGGCCTCTATTTGAGTCAGGGTGAGGGTGGCATTGATCAGCTTGGCGTTGAGCTGGCTATAAAACTCAATAGCTTGGTCGGCGGAGGTTTGCAGCGCTAAAATTTGGCTGCGTTGCTGTGGCAGCAGTGCGAGTTCATCCAGCACGTTTTGCCAGGTGTCAGTGAATTTTTGGCCGAATACTTGGGTGTCATGATCTTGCAAGTATTGATTGAGTTTACTTATTTGCTGATCAGTCTGAGCTTGCTGTTCTTGTAGTTCTTGGCTAAAACGATTACCCGCCGAACCTAAAAAGCTGGCGCTGCGACCACGTTCGCGTTGCAAATGCTGTAAGGCTGCAGCTGCATGGTTGGAAAGTGCGCTAAGTTGCTCAACGTTGCTGGCGGTTTGCCAGGATTGCATTTGCTGATTCATGATAAAACCAGCTAAAAAAACCAAGCCTAGTAGGGGTAAGACTAGGTTAAGAATAAGCTTGTGGCTTAATTTAAGATTATTAACTCGCATAATAGAGCGCCTATAAAAACCGACCTGTATACTGGGGTATTGTAGGTGTATGCTCCTTTAGTACAAGGAATAGCTGAGAGCTAAAAATGAAACTTGATTGCGGTCATGCGAGCGCTGGATGGTTCTTATAAGTAATAGCAATGTTTGGTAGAGGGTAGGAGGGTACAAAACTAGCTGTAAAGAGCAGTAGCCGCATTAAGTTGTGGGCTACTGCTTAAGGCACAGTAATAGGTTGTAATGGGTTATTTGCAGCGCTGTAATTTTTGATACGCCTGAATCAGTTTTTGCTGCGCCGGCAGTTGGCTTAATTGACTATCTAAAGGCGCTAAGCCATAAAAGCGGGATTCGCCTAACAGTACTGCGCGGCAGTCGGCAACCTGCTGTGCGCCATAGGCCAAGGTAAAAGCGTGCGCATACTCAACCCATGTTTGTGGTGTACGCGAGAGTTGAAATTCCAGCAGTGCTGCAAGGCACAGATAATGCTGGCGACGGGTTTTAGTAAAGGTGCTGGTGTTAAAGTCCAGCGTCCAGCGTACCCAGTCCAAAGCAGCTTGATGCGCGCCTGCTGCCAAAGCGAGCATGGCTTTGAGCTCACCAATACGCAGGCTGCTCCAAGGGTCGTCAGCGGTAACCGCCAAGCCTAAGAATTCAGCCAGTAATAGATCATCACTAAGGTTGTCTTCTTCGATAGTCTCGATTAGGCCTAGATAATCTTCCGCCTGTGCGGTTGTGCTAGGGAGTTGGCAAATCAGATCGCGCCAATCATTGCCAAGGTTATTATTGGCGTAGAACAGATCCTCGACGGGATAGATTTCTGACATGCCGGGCACGAGTATGCGGCAGGCATCAACGCCCAAGTGCTGGTAGTCGGCAATGTAGATGCTGAAACCTTGCTGCTCGATAAGCTGCACCAGATGCTCGAAGGTGGTTTGCGTATCGCCTTGGAAATCCCATGCGCAGTATTCAAAGTCCGTAGTTTTGCGCAGCGAGTCCCAGCCAAATAAGCCGCTGGAATCCGTAAAGTGGGTTTCTAAATTGGTCGGATCAGCAATTTCGTCATTAGCAAAACTGGGTGCAGGGAAAACATCCAGCTGCTTTAAATTGCGACCCTGCAGCAGTTCGGTAACAGTGCGCTCCAGTGCAATGGCAAAGTTTGGGTGCGCGCCAAAAGAGGCAAAGCAGCCGCCATTGTCAGGATTAAATAACAGCACGCATACCACCGGAAACACACCGCCTAAGGAAGCATCGAGGGCTAAAGTGGGGAAGCCTTGCTCTGCCAAATAGGCAAGAGCCGCATGGCTGTTAGGGTGCTGAGCCAATATATCCGCAGGTATGTGCGGCAGACTTAAAGCCTCGGTTAACACGCGCTGTTTGACGTAGCGCTCACAAATTTCTGACAGGGCTTGCGCGCGCGCTTCATAACGATTATTACCCGCTGACATACCGTTGGAGACATAGAGATTGCCGATAATATTAACCGGAATAAACACCTGTTCTAGGTCGTTCTGGCGGACAAAGGGTAGGGCGCATATCCCACGCTCTTCATTGGCGGATTGCAGATCAATCAGTTGGCTGGCTGCCAGTGGCGCCTCTTGCTGATAAAAATCCAACAAGTACTCGTCGAGTAAACCCTCAGGCAAACTGTCGTCTTCTGTGAGTGCAAACCAACGCTCGTTGGGGTAATGCACAAACTCGCTATGGGCAATGTGCTCGCCCAGATAAAAATCCGCAAAGAAATAGTTGCAGGATAAGCGTTCAAAAAACTCACCTAGGGCAGAGGCCAGAGCAGCTTCTTTGCTGGTGCCTTTGCCGTTGGTAAAACACTGCGGGCAATCACGATCGGCAATGTGCACGGACCATACGTGTGGCGCAGGATTAAGCCAAGAAACCTCTTGGATAGTAAAACCAAGTTGTGTGAGTTGTTGTTGAAAACGAGCAATACTGTGCTCTAAAGCGGCATCTTTGCCAGGAATTAGGGTTGCGGTAGACATAAAATCCAACTGCGAATGCAGGCTGTTTAAAGAAGGTTCTGCTGTGTTTTAGCAGTGGATATGAAAACGCACAACCTGCAGCGATTAATCTGCAGGTTGTGCGTTAAGTGGTATTACAGCTTGTGCCAGTACATCAGCACATCAAGCATACGGTTACTGAAGGCCCATTCGTTGTCGTACCAAGACAGTACTTTAACCAGTTGGCCTTGAACGCGGGTTTGCGTGATATCGGCAAC
>SMEQ01001002.1_pt1 | contig 10177 bp, 11 predicted proteins | sample 2456281 | NCBI WGS metagenome assembly SMEQ01 (sample SAMN10132596, study PRJNA489261) | soil metagenome | isolation source: day1 antibiotic-loamy sand soil ammended with raw manure from dairy cow... | place: USA | collected 2015-04-01 | reverse complement strand
ACCAACAAAGCAATATTCGCCACCAACCCAATTAGGTAAAAATAACTTCTTGGGCTAGGGTTTTTCTCGGTGGCTATGGCGTAATACAAAACCATATGGATAATTCGAGCAGCTGCAAATACCCAAATTAATGTGCCTACCCAAAACGCATCGGCACCAACAAAAATCGCTAGAAACGCTGCACCAATAAAGGCTGGGAAGTTCTCTAACGAATTCATAAAGGTTCGGTTAGAGCGATAAACAAAAGAGGAGTGACTTAAACTAGGGTCCATTTTTCCAGGAACCGCTCCTTTCTGCGACGCCTTAGTGGAAGCAGCTATCAGCGCTTGTGCCACCAAAGTTAACAGATAAACCAGTAAGCCTAAAAACGCTGTGCTGTATATTTCCTGCATAATTTAATTCCTGTGGGTTTTGTTGGTTTGTTTTTATTCGTTACGTTTTCAAGCTAGCAGTCAGCCGCAATTGACACAAGCATTCTGTTAACTCGAGCGTACTTATTAATAAACTGCTATGTTTTGGCCTTCGATACTATGAGCTTGAAAATGTATTTTAATAATAAAGTAATTTTAATTGTAGGTGCGTCAACCGGCATAGGCCGTGCGATGGCGTTAAAGCTAGCGAGAGCAGGTGCGACGCTGATTATTACCGCCCGCAGCCAAGACAAGCTCGATAGCTTAGAAAACGAGATACTGAATAATGGTGGTCAGTGTTTAGCCATAGCCGCCGACGCTTTAATTGAGCAAGAGGCTGCAACGGTAGTGCGTGCTGGCGTTGAACGTTTTGGCCGTATTGATATTGCATTACTGAATGCTGGCGGTGCTCCGGCTTTAGATATGCGCAGCATGACGGCAGCCGATGTTAACCATTACATGCGTACTAACTACGATGTTACCGTTAATTACTTATTCCCTGTGCTTGAACAAATGAAACAGCAAAACGCAGGCTTGGTTGCCCACACTAATTCATTAGCAGGTTTTTTAGGTGTACCACTGCAAGGCCCCTACTCTGCTGCTAAAAGTGCTACGCGCATTTTAATAGATACCTGTCGATTAGAATTTGCAGAGTTTGGTATTAAGTTTGCCAATATTTACCCGGGCTTTGTTGCCACAGAAACCTCCAGAAACGATGGGCTAAACACTCCCAACGAAATCTCAATCGAACAAGCCGCAGAACATATTATTTATGCGCTGCGCAAAGAAAAAGCCAACTACATGTTTCCGCTGAAAATGCGCTGGTTAATTAGACTGGCACTGCTGTTACCGCAGCCGGTGTTGAATTGGTTTTTGAAAAGGGATGTGCCTGGATACAAACACAGTAATTAACTAGGTGTTTATGCCAACCTTAACGGTTTCTTCGTCAGAGCGTGCTTGCACTAATTTTAATAACTCAACGTCTTCAATTAGGTCCATCATTGCTTCATAAGCTTGAACAGGTACGCAATAAAAAGCGGGCTTATTTCTATTTAATATAGCAACGGGAAAGCCTTCGCCGCTGGCTATCACTTTCATAGGGTCTGCTTTTAACGCCGCGATACTGGCAGTGGCATTGGTTAATACTTGGATAGTCATAATAATTCTCAAGCGACAACAAACAGCTATTAATACCCAATAACAGAACTATTAACTGGTTTTGTAAGCTTGGCAGTCTCTATGAAGCTACCAAACTCACTCAAGAGCTAAACGCTTAGTGTGCCTGTTCCCAGTTATCACCAGTGTTGACATCAACCACCAGCGGTATTTTTAAAGTAGCGGCTTGTTCCATCACTTTTTTAACCGCTTGGGCAAATTTGCTGGCTTGCTCGGCTTTTACTTCAAATACCAGTTCGTCATGCACTTGCATCAGTAGGTAGGCATCGTAGTCGCTGCTTTTCATCCAAGCGGCGACGTCGCGCATGGCCATTTTGATAATGTCGGCAGCAGAGCCTTGCATGGGTGCGTTAATGGCGGTGCGTTCTGCGTGTTGACGGCGCTGGCCGTTTTTACTGTTAATTTCGGGTAGGTATAAACGACGACCGAAGATAGTTTCTACATAGCCCTGCTCTTTGGCCTGCACACGGGTGTCTTCCATGTATCTTTGTACGCCTGGGTAGCGTTCAAAATAAAGGTTTACGTAGTCTTGCGCTTCGCCACGCGAACAGCCAATTTGTTTCGCCAAACCAAAGGCAGACATGCCGTAAATCAAACCAAAGTTAATCGCTTTAGCGGCACTACGTTGGTTATCACTCACTTCCATTTCGGTTAAGCCAAACACTTCGGCAGCGGTATGGCGGTGAATGTCACGGCCGGCAGCAAAGGCATCAAGTAAACTTTTATCATCAGACAAGTGCGCCATGATGCGCAGTTCAATTTGGCTATAGTCAGCGGCGACTAGCTTAAAACCTGGGCGGGCAATAAAGGCTTGGCGAATTTTGCGGCCTTCTTCACTACGCGCAGGAATGTTCTGCAGGTTAGGGTCGGTAGAAGATAAACGCCCTGTGGCGGCTATACCTTGTTGGTACGAGGTGTGAATACGGCCAGTGTCTTTAGCCATCAGTAACGGCAGCTTGTCTGTGTAAGTGTTTTTCAACTTAGCTAAACCACGGTGTTCCATTAGCAGCGTGGGCAGTTCGTGGCCATCATCGGCTAATTGCTGCAGCACTTCTTCTGCGGTTGAAGGCGCGCCTTTGGGGGTTTTCTTAATAACGGGCAGCCCAAGTTTTTCAAACAGTATTTCACCCAACTGCTTAGGTGAGGCTAGGTTAAATACTTGGCCGGCAGCATTATGCGCTTGTTCTTCTAGCTGTTGTAAACGCTGGCCTATTTGTAGGCTTTGTTCGTGTAGCAGGTCGGCATCAATTAAGGTACCAGTTTCTTCCATGGCAAACAGCACAGGCAGTGCGGGCATTTCTATTTCAGTAAATACTTTTTCGAGCGCAGGAATGGCTTGCAACTGTGGCCACAGCGTTTGGTGCAAACGCAGGGTAATATCGGCGTCTTCGGCGGCATAAAACCCACCGGTTTGAATATCAATTTGGTTGAACGTTAATTGCTTAGCACCTTTGCCGGCTAAGTCTTCAAAGCTGGTTGTTTTATGGTCTAAGTGTTTTAACGCCAAGGTATCCATGTCATGACGGCTGGCGACGGAGTCGAGCACGTAAGACTCCAACATGGTGTCATAGGCTACGCCATTAATGGCAATGTCGTAGTTGGCTAATATGTGCATATCGAATTTAATATGCTGACCAATTTTTTTAATGCTGTCGTCTTCTAAAATGGGCTTTAGTTGTGCCAGCACGCTGTCTAAATCCAGCTGTTCGGGCGCACCCATATAATCATGGCCTAAAGGCACATAAGCGGCTTCAAACGGCTCTACTGCAAAAGAAAAGCCGATTAATTTAGCTTCTTTGTAGTTAAGCGAGTTGGTTTCTGTGTCAAAGGCAAACAACCTTTTTTGTTTGATTTTTTCAAGCCAAGCATCCAACGTTTTTTGGTCAAAGATAATGTCGTACTTTACTTCTGACTTAGGTGCGGCTTCTTGGGCAATCTCTTTAGCGGCTTCAGTTGGGCTTTCTTTGGTTGTGCTTTTTGCTTTAGCTGCGGCGGATATGCTACCACCTAACTCTGTAACCCAAGTTCGGAATTCCATCTCGGTAAATATGTCTTTTAATTGCTCGGTATCTTGTTGGCTGCTTTTTAAATCTTCTAGGGCAAATTCTAATTCAACGTCGCACTTAATGGTGGCTAATTCTTTCGACAAGAAGGCTTGTTCTTTATGTTCTACTAAACGTGGCGCTAGGGTTTTGGCACCACGGAACGACAAAGTGGCTACTTTATCGAGGTTGGCGTAAATATCTTCAACACTGCCCAAGCCCGACACCAGTCCTACCGCTGTTTTTTCACCTACTTTAGGTACACCGGGAATGTTGTCGGACTTGTCGCCCATTAGGGCAAGGTAGTCGACTATGTAACGCGGTTTTACGCCGTATTTTTCTTCAACACCTTGGCTGTCTAATAGCTCATTGCTCATGGTGTTAATTAACGTGACACGGCCATTCACCAGCTGCGCCATGTCTTTATCGCCAGTCGAAATAACGACATCGATTTCTTGTTTCTTCGCTTGCGCTGCCAATGTACCGATAACGTCATCGGCCTCAACGTAGTCAATAATTAATAGCGGCAAGCCCATGGCTCTGACAATTTGATGGATGGGTTCAATTTGGTCACGTAACTCGTCAGGCATGGGCGGACGGTTGGCTTTGTATTCGGCATACATGTCGTTGCGGAAGGTTTTGCCCTTGGCATCAAAAACAATCACAAGCTGTGCATCTGGGTAATCTTTCTGCAATTTGCGAATCATGCTAATCACACCACGCACGGCGTTGGTTTGAAAACCTTGGCTGTTGGTTAGTGGTGGTAAGGCGTGGAAGGCACGAAATAAGTACGAAGACCCATCAACAAGAACGACTGTTTTTGTCATAAAATTTGCTCGGTTAAATATGTTTGTCTAAGTGATGTTATACGTTAATTCTTACTGATTTAAACACCGGTTTTAATACAGCAACAGCACTGGCAGGCAGTATAGTCTAAGCTAAATGCTAGGCGTGCTTGTTTCAACAACGTACAATATCAAAAAGAACCAATAATAACGGTGGAGTTTAACATGAAGCGAATCACCCGTCTGGCCAGTCTAGCTTTCTTTGCTTTGGCAGCCTCGGCAGCTTTCGCTGCTGAATTTGACGGCGAAACCATCACCATTCGTAACGATGGCGACACCACCTACTATGAGTTTCGCATCAACGGCGAAATCAGTGAAATCAAAGTAGTACCGAAAAAAGGCCCTGCTTATTACCTAATTCCTGCTCAGGAAGAAGGTGTTGAAGGCGAGTTTGTACGTAAAGACAACCCCAATATTCGCGTCCCTAAGTGGGTCATTTTCCGCTGGTAAGAGTGTTTTATGTCTGTTTACACCTCCGTTTCCCAAGACGAGCTGATTACGTTTTTAAAGCAGTTTGATTGCGGTCATTTTATCAGTTTTAAAGGCATTGAAGCTGGTATTGAAAACACCAACTATTTTGTTACCACTGACCAAGGCGAGTTCGTGTTAACGCTGTTTGAAGAACTACAAGGTTCAGACTTAGATACCCTGTTAGGCTTTGCTCATCATTTAGGCGAACAAGGCCTATTAGTACCAGCACCCATTGCCAATAAACAGGGCGAGCTACTGCTACAACTAAACAATAAACCGACCGTTCTGTGCCCACGTCTGCAGGGTAAGCATGTTGCTCAACCCTCACCTGAGCATTGCTTTGCTATTGGTAAGGCATTGGCCAAGCTGCATTTAGCAGCGGCCAGTTTTAGTGAACGCAAAATAGACGATTATGGTTTTGCTTGGTGGCAGCTCGAAGGCCCTAAGCTCTGCACTACAGAAGAAGAACGCACCTTATTAAAATCAGAACTTGATTACCAAACTCAGCATTTGTCGTTATGGCAGGCACTGCCTAAAGGTTGGATTCATGCCGACTTATTCCACGACAACGCCCTGTTTAATGGCAGCGATGTCGCTATTTTAGACTTATACGCTGCCTGTGAAGGTGCGCTTGTGTATGACTTAGCGGTGGTGGCTAACGACTGGTGTTGTGATCTAAACGGCTATTGGATAGAAGATACAGTCGAACAACTAAAAGCAGGCTATAGCAGCGTGCGTCCGCTATCAGATACAGAAGAAAGTGCCTGGGGCATGGTGTTACGTGCTGCTGCTTTACGCTTTTGGCTAGGCCGCTTAGAAACGCAACTATTGCAGGCTAACTACCAAGGCGAGCTAGCACTGCAAAAATCTCCGGACGAATATAAAGTTAAGCTAATCAAACGCCAGCAAGAGTTTCCTATATAACTCCCTCTACTGCTTTCTCTGAAGGCTCACTTTCTGAGTCTTCGGTTAAATCTTCTGTTACTTCTTCAGCACGCGGGTCTAGCTGGTTAATAACCACTGAGGTACGCGGTACTGGGATGTAATCGCCCTGATCACTGACACTGACCTTCTTCGCACCACGTCTGCGTGCTTCAAGTAATGACAACACCATGGCTGTTAACGCCGAGAATAAGAACAAGCCACTGGTGCCGGTTAAATGCATTAAACCACTGGCAAGTAATGGCCCAACAGCTGCACCACCACTGTAAGCCATTAACAATACACCTGCGGCAGGCACTGATTCTTCTGGTTCAATACGGTCGTTGGCATAGGCCACAGAGATTGGATAAATAGTAAACGCCATACCACCCCATAAAGCAGCCAACACTACTGACCACACTTGGAGATGAGTCACAAACAACAAGGCAATACTGATTACCGCCAAAGCCGCACTCAAGACACGTAAAATAGTACGACGCTTAAAATGGTCAGATAAATAACCAAATGGCCATTGCAGTAACAAACCACCAAAAATAGTTAAACCCATAAATAAACCGACAAAGCTGGAGCTTTCTTGTTGTGCAAAGGCATAAGTAGGCCCTAATGCATAGAACGCACCAGTGACTAAACCTGCAGCCAAACAGCCATAGACGGCATGAGGAGCAACTTTAAACAAGCGCCCAATATTAAAACTGACGGCCTGCATGGGGCTTGGCACCATCGCACGAGTTAGGGCTACTGGCAGCAAGCAGAGTGCAAACAGTAATGCGCTGAGTATTAACAGAGTACGCGCATTTCCGTCGTCCAAACCGAGCATAAACTGACCACCACCAATGGCGGCATAGCTTACTACTAGATAGATAGCGAACACCTGTCCACGCATTTCCGTGGTGGCACGTTCGTTAATCCAAGACTCAATCACCATGTAGGTTCCCATCATACTAAGACCCATAACAAAGCGTAATAGCGCCCAGACAACAGCGGTGTCGGTCATAGAGAGTATTAATGTGGTCGAGATATTAACCGCACAGAAAGCCGCAAACGCACGTATGTGCCCGACCCTTTGAATAATGCGTACGCTCACCCAGAATCCCGCCACTAGACCAATATAATAACCGGCCATAACGACTGCAGCGGCAAATGGGCTGGCACTGTCTTGCGCTAATTTTAGACCCAGCAACGAGCCCAACATACCGTTTGCTAACAACAGCAATAATGTAGAAGAAAACAAGGCCGTTAAAGATGTTAAAACACGAAACATAGCTGGAAATCACACAATCAGTTTAAAGGTCTGCGTTTAATCGCAGTTTGGCGGGTGCTGAAATTCATTATAGCGTTCAAATACTAACGATTGATAGGAAACGCTTGGCAGATAAGGCTCAGGTTTATACCTTTACACAAAACTTCGCTTATCAAGTAGGCTGTGTAATTGCTGTTTAAGTTCGGTTTCCGCCCAATAACCTTGAGCGCCGTACCAAAGTATCGACATATACTCCATTTGCGCCTGCGCCAAACGCCAGCTCTGATCGGGCATAATTCCGTAGCTGCTGAGTAACTCTTGTTTTTCGCTATTACCAATCTTTGCTTGTTGCAGCAAAGCAGCGATATCCCACCAAGGGTGGCCAATGGCGGCGTATTCCCAATCCAGTAGTACCAGCTCTCCGCTAGCAGTTTGTATCCAATTAGCTGGGGTTGGATCCATGTGGCAAAGCGATAATTTGCCAGCAGGAAAGCCCGCGAGGTGCTGTTGAAGCTCTGGACGAAGTGATAACAAGTTTGCAGAGTATCAGTTGCGGCGTTTCCTGCAGTACGGGCAATTGATGTATTTGTTTTAATGTCCGTACCATTAGGCGTAAGTTTGGCATGGTTAAGTCATCAGCAGTTAGGCTGCGGCCTTCAACATAATCTCGTAGCCAGTAGCTGTTGTCTGGCGCTTTATAGCGCACTTTGGCGGTTAGTCTTGCTTGGGCTAAACATTGCTGAATTTGAAATTCAGCTTGGCGATTAATATCCAGTTTTTCGCTGTTACTACTGGCAATACGCAACACATAATTACCACTGTCGAGCTGCAGTAAAAAAGCTTGATTGGTTAGCCCTGCTGGCATCGCCTTAATTTGCTCGGCACTAGGCGGCTGGTTACATAGCTGCCACTGTTGCCAGTCGGCCAATATATTAAGCAGTGGCTGGGGTAAGTTTTTCATCTTTCTGCGCTTTGTAATCGGCCTGCCATTGTAACCAGCCAAAGATAATCATTATTAAATAAACCGCCATTAAGGCTGCAGTTAAGTATAAATCCCTTTGGATATATAAGTATAAAGCCGCGCTGTCGATAACCAGCCAGTACAACCAGTTTTCTAACACCTTGCGCGCTACTAACACTGTTGTTATTACTGCTCCCCAAGTAGTGAAGGAATCTAAATACGGTAATGCCGCTTGAGTGTTATGGGTTAACCAATAACCACTGCTTAAGGTAAGAATGATGATGGCCAAAAAGATACTGCTGTGGTACTGCCAAGCTAAGCGTTGAATGGGCAAAACTTTGGCTTCTTTACCGCCCCGCCATGACCACCAGCCATAAACGGCCATCAGCAAATAAAACACATTAAGCGCTGACTCCATCGGCAAGCTAGCATCCCAAAACAACCAGATAAAAATACTGGTGCTACCAAAAGCGGCATACCAGCCTAAGCTGTTTTGACGCATTACTAAGGCTAAGTAAGCAAAGCCAAGCAGCACAGCGACAACTTCCCATGGGCTCATGGCAACCAACGCTTCAAGGATATTCTGGAGAATGCTATCGAACATAATTTTCAGCTTACCCGTGAGGTTTTAATGCAGGGTCTAAATTACGACCAAGAAATTTACACACAAAGATACTGCGACCAAATTCATCCCAACTGGCTTTAATTTCTTTTTTAAGGACGTCCATGACTAAGTCATAATCACCAAACATCTGGGTGCTAACGGTGTTACCTACCACGCTAATACCTTCGGTACTTTCAAGGCGGTCGATAAAGCCTTTTACGTAGGCTAAATAATTTTCCGTCAGTGGATACATGCTAATTTCTACTGAGATTTCCATAGTGTTTCCTTAATTAAGTCTAGAGCCTAGGGCCGAGAGTCTATTGGGTGCCTGAATAACTTCAAAAGCACGCCTGACTCCCGGCTCTCGGCTCTCGGCCAAAAAAATTAAAACTTATACTTGCCTTCAAGCATAACTAAACGAGGTTCGCCTAGTTGGACGTATCTTGTGCTGTTAGGGTTGTGACTGTCATTGTTAAAACCACCAAACCCACGTATGTCGGTTTCTTTATCGCTCAAATTACGACCGCTTAGAGCAAGTTCATAATTGGGCTTTTGATAACTTAAGCGTGCGTGGTAAATCACACGGCTTCTAAGCGTAATGACAGACTAGGGATTACTTTATAAGTAATGGCAGTAGCCCCACTATGCTTAGGCGCATGGGCTTGCGCGCGGCCGGTTTTATTAATATGCACATTATCTTCATTGATATAACTGTAATCCAAAAACTCGGTATTCAAATAGCCGTAGCTTAATTCCCAACTAAGGTTTTCTGTTAGCTGCCAGTTGCTTTCTAACTCTAATCCATAGTTACGACCTTCAGCTGCATTAGCTAAATATTCCTGAAAACTGGCAACAGGAGATGATTCATCTTCATAATAAACGTATGAGCTTTTTACTTGCTGGTCTAAGCGTTGAGTATAAAAAACAGCCATACGTGTTGTTAAACTGTCATCCAACATAGAGGATTTCAAACCCAGTTCATAGGTGTTGTTATGCTCGGTATCAAAGGTACGGTTGTCAGCGCTCACATCAGGGTCAGAGTTAACACCACCGGCTTTATAGCCACGCGCATAAGAAAGATAGGTTAAATGATCTAAGCCGAGCATCTGCTCAAATGTGACTTTACCGCCTCCAAGCCACTCATCTGTGCTGTCTGTCACTGCTTTGCTGGTATTAAAGTCGTTCTCCCAATGTTCAGCACGCACACCATAAATTAAACGGCTGGTTTCACTAATCTGAGTCGATAGTTCTGAATAAAACGCGTAAGAGCTAGTACTCAGTTTGTTATTATATTTTGACCAACCCGCTGGTTTACGGCGATTACGCTCTAGCCGTTCGTTACGGCCCATAGCGTAAACACCTACTACCCAGTCTGTACTGTTATTTAAAATACGACCTTCTGTACCCGACAGTAAGCGCACATCAAGGCTGCCGCGGTTAAACGTGCGTTGGTACGCATCAAAATAAGAGCCCCAGAGCTCGCCAT
>SMEQ01000647.1_pt1 | contig 10181 bp, 8 predicted proteins | sample 2456281 | NCBI WGS metagenome assembly SMEQ01 (sample SAMN10132596, study PRJNA489261) | soil metagenome | isolation source: day1 antibiotic-loamy sand soil ammended with raw manure from dairy cow... | place: USA | collected 2015-04-01 | reverse complement strand
ACTGTTGGGCTGGCACGGGCTGCAAGGCAATATCGACGAACAGCTCGCCACCTGGCACAACCTGGGATTCGAAGAAAAGCGTTCGTACCACGAGCGCACTGCTGAATCATTCGAGCGTTATCTGTTCGAGGGCAAAGCCCCCAGCATCGAACTGCAAAGTTATTTCCAGCAGTTTCGCGCATGGCTCCTGAACGTCTACCGTTCGATGAAAGACTTCCTGGAACGAAATCCCGAAGCGGGGCAGTTAAGCGACGAGGTACGCAGCGTCTTCGACCGTATGCTGGCAACCAACGAGGAAATCGAACTGGCCGAAACCGGCCGGTCCATGATGCCTTTGTTCCGCACCCAGGCCGAAGCCGATAACATCGGCATGACACCCGACGAGTTCGCCGCGTACCAGGCGCAAGACCCCCAGGCCAGCAACGATGCGGTGCAAGACCTGCAGGCCAAGGGGTTACGGGATCTGCAGTGGATGCGTAACGCCCACAACCGCGAGGTGAAAAAGTTACAACGCCAAGCGGCAGACCTGCGACGCGAAGCGCGGATCGAAGCGCGTCGCGAGGTCATGAGCCAGCCCGTTTACCGCGCTTGGGATTTTCTAACACGCAAGCTGGAACCCGAAGACCGTCTGGCTTCCTCACAACGCCCTAAGTCAGATCCCAATGTTGTGGACCCGTCGCAAGACTCGCTGCTTGTCGCGGTCGCGAAATTGGGCGGCATACGCAAAGCCGATGTCGTATCCGAATGGGGGGTGGACCCTGCAGAGCGCCCTGCGTCTGGGATCTTTGGCAAGCCGGTGCTTCGTGCTACCGAAGGCCTTGGCATCGACGCCATGCGAGAGCAGCTTGCCCAGCACGGTTATCTGGACGGCAACCATAATGACCCGTCGTGGAACCCGAACGAATTTGAAGAACGCTTCGATGCTGAACTGCGCGGCGATTTGCAATACTCCAATCAGGTCAGCGCGGAAACGCTGATGCCCGACGACGTTCGAGCGGGCGAAGGGGTGGATATGTCCACGTTGGCTGGGGGGCGACTTGATCTCCCTAGCCTTCGCGAAATGGGTTTTTCTGAGGACCAGATCAATGCGCTCAAAGCACGGCGCATGACAGCAAGCGAAGGGCTGCACCCTGACTTGGTTTCGGAAATGCCGGGTATCGAAATGACTTCCGGCGATGAACTGGTGCAAGCGCTTCTGGAAGCGGATTCCCCGCAAGACGCTATCGAGGCGTTAACTGACGCCCGTATGTTGGAACAGCACGGTGAACTGGCGTCACCCGATGCTATCGAGCGCGAAGCCGATCGCGCTATCCACAATGAAACCCGCGCACGCATGGTCGCGACGGAAGCTAACGCCCTGGCACGCGCCACCGGGCAACGCCGGATACTCACGACCGCTGCCAAGCAGTTCGCCCAGGCGATGGTGTCCCGTATCAAGGTGCGCGACATTCGCCCTTCCACCTACGCCAACGCAGCCACCCGTGCAGGCAAGGCAGCCGAACGCGCCAGCCGCGCCGGGGATATTGTTCAGGCAGGTGCCGATAAACGCACCCAACTAGTGAACGTGTACGCCACTCGTGCGGCGCACGAAGCCCGCGAGGAAGTCGATAAAAGTCTGCGCTACCTGGCCAAGTTCAACAACGACGGTCCGCGCAAGGGGCTGGACGTGGAGTACCTAGACCAGATCGACACGTTGCTCGAACGCTTCGACCTGCGCAAAGGCCAATCCCTTCGCAGCATCGACAAACGCCAGGCGCTGTCGCAATGGGTCGCGGATCAGGAACTGGCAGGCCTAGAGCCGGACATCCCAGAATACCTGATGCACGAAGCGAACCGCACACACTACAAAGACCTGACTGTTGAAGAATTTCAAGGCCTGGTGGAGTCAGTGCGCCAGATAGAACACCTAGGGCGGTTGAAAAAGAAGCTGCTGACTGCGAAAGATCAGCGAGAACTTGACGTGATTGTTGGTGAGATCAAGACGCGCATTGAAGAAAGCAGCGATGGCCGCGAAGTCGACAACGAACGCCGCGCCACGTTGCCTTCCCAGGTATCACACTTCGGTCGATGGGTGATGGCAACACACCGCAAGGCGGCGAGTGTTGTGCGCGAAATGGACGGCTTTGAAGAAGGCGGCCCGATGTGGGAATACTTTATCCGCTCGATGAACGCAGCCGGGGATATGGAAGCCGACATGCGTGCGAAAGCCGCACGACGCTTACACGAGATATCCAAGCCGATTTTGAAGGGTGCGGAAATGGGCGGCAAGGGCCGGTACTTTCCGTCCGTGGAGCGCAGCTTTAACCGTGGTGAGCGCCTTGCCTTGGCCCTTAACTGGGGTAACGACGGCAACCGGCAGCGCATGTTGGGCGGTCGCAACTGGACTGGCACCCAAGTGCAGCCGGTGCTCGATACGCTTACGGCCACGGACTGGGCATTTGTGCAGAACGTATGGGACTTCTTTGAGTCCTACCGGTCAGAGATCGGCGCTAAAGAACGGCGCGTCTACGGCAAGGAACCAGACTGGATCGAGCCTACCCCCTTTGAGGCCCGTACAGCCGACGGGCAAATGGTGCAGATGCGTGGCGGGTACTACCCAATCAAGTACGACCCCCTCCAGTCTGGCCGCGCTGCTGAGTTTGCAGAAGGTGAAGACGCCAAGGCTATGTACCGCGCTGCCTATACGTCAGCGACTACCCGACGCAGCTTCGCCAAGACCCGCGCCGAAGAAGTTCACGGGCGCCCTGTCCTGCTCACGTTCGACGGGATATGGCAAGGCGCTAACGAACTGATCCATGACCTGTCCTGGCACGAGTGGGCGATTGATGCGAGCCGACTGATCAAACGTCTGGACGACCCTATCCGCACCCACTACGGTGCCGAGTACGTGGACGTGCTGCGTAATTCCATTAAGGATTCGGTACGGGGTGACATAGGCGCCACCAATGCCCTAGAGCGGTCCTTGAACCATGTTCGCGTCGGCGCGACCGTCGTGGGCCTGGGATGGAACTTGACGACCGCGATGTTACAGCCGCTGGGCATATCACAGTCGTTCGTGCGCACAGGTGGCAAATGGATCATGAAGGGACTGGCACAATACTACGGTTCGCCCTTGCACATGGCCAGGAAAGCCCGCGAGATCCGCGCCATGAGCCCGCTTATGGAAAACCGCGCATTGACCATGAACCGCGAGATCAACGACGTGCGTAACCGTCTTGAGTCTCGCAGTAGTCTGAAACTGAGAATGGAAGCCACGTTCTTCCTTCTGATACAGAAGCTGCAGGCGGCGGTAGATTACCCCACCTGGTTAGGTGCGTATGAGAAAGCGATGTCAGATCCCAAGAATGACGAGTCCCGCGCCATTGCCTTGGCAGACCAGGCCGTAATCGATTCGCAAAGCGGCGGGCAGATAAAGGATTTGTCCCAGGTCCAGCGCGGCCACCCAGCGATGAAACTGTTCACAAACTTCTATTCTTACTTCAACGTCGTCATGAACCTGACGACCGAACAGACTAAAAAGCGGTTAAAGCAAAAGGAGTACGCGGCGCTGGCCGGGGATTACCTGCTGCTTATGGTCGTGCCCGCGGTGCTGGGCGGCATAGTGCGCCAAGCATTGAAGGGGCAGGACGACGAAGACGAGTACATCGAAGCAGTATTAGGTGAGCTGATCGGATACCCGCTTGGCATGTTTGTGGGCGCCCGCGAAATGGCCGGTGCCGTATCTAAGGTGTTCGGAATTGACACCCAGTTCTCGTATCAGGGTCCAGCCGGACTTCGATTCTTCGCAGAGGTGGATAAGCTCGGGCAGCAAATCGGCCAGGGCGAAATGGACAAGGCTTTATTCAAGTCGATGAACAGTGTGGGCGGCTTGCTTTTCCACTATCCGGCGGGCCAGGTCAACCGCCTAATTGACGGCACGATCTACATGCTTGAAGGTAAAACCCGCAATCCGTCAGTGTTGCTCGGCGGGATCCCGTACTGAGGGGTGTACGTACAGATCAAGTCCGGCTCGACAATGGTGTACGTTCAGAGAGATAAAGACATGCGCCATGACTATCGATTCTTCAGTTCGACGGGCCGGACCGTTTGCGGGTAACGGCTCGACTGATGCTTTCCCTTTTGGGTTCAAGATTTTCCGCCGTGACGATATCCGCGTTACGTTGGCGGATGCAGATGACGTTGAAACGATTCTGCAATTGGATTCTGACTATGTAGTATCGGTCAACCCCGACCAGGCGCAAGCCCCCGGGGGCTTAGTCACGTACCCTGTCACTGGCGCTCCCATGCCTGTGGGCTATCGGCTGACGCTGTCCGGCGCACTGTCGTATGAGCAACCCACGTCCATTACCAACCAAGGGGGCTTCTACCCCAAGGTACTAGAAGACGCGCTCGACCGCGCCACCATACAGATCCAGCAGTTGGCCGAACAGCTTTCCCGTTCGCTGCAAGTACCCATATCCGGTGGCCTTACGACTGACGAATTGATCGCACGGCTGGAAGCGCAGCTCGCGATGGTTAATGCTGTTTACCTTGAACTGGACAGCATACGAGCCGTCGCCAGCAACGAAGCGGACATTGGTACGGTGGCCGATAACGTAGGCGCCGTGGTCTCGGTAGCTGGGGACCTGGGCGGGACCTGGGCATCGGGCGTTGCGTATGACTTCGGTTACGTCATGGATCCACCAGTGGGCAATACGTCGCCCCCTGGCGGCAACATCGTCGTGGTGTCAAACAGCATCGACAACGTCAACATCGCCGCCGATAACATTGACGTTATAAACACCATCGGCAACCTAGCACCTGAAGTGAAGGTGGTTGCCGACAACATGCCCACTGTGCAAGCCGTTGCCAGCAACAAAACAAACATCGATGCGGCGGTCGCCAACGAGGTGAACATCAACGCTGCTGTCGCTAATGAAGCGAACATAACTGCAGTAGCTGACAACGGTCTAAACATCAACGCTGCTGTCGGCAATGCCAGCAACATCAATGCGGCTGTCGGCAATGCCAGCAACATCAATGCGGCTGTCGCCAACGAGGTGAACATCAACGTTGTCGCAACAGACATAGGTAACGTCAATACGATGGCCGCGCTTAGCGCTGACATCCAGACAGTATCCGGGATCTCGACCGACGTCACTAACGTCGCAGACAACGAAGACGCCGTGGTGGCCGTGGGCAGCGATTTGATGGGTCAGCCCATTGTTATTGACTATGGCGACCTGACACCCGCGACCAATCCAGCCGCACCTTCCGGGGTGCTGGGTGCTGTATGGGCCAACGCAGCAAACATTGCCGCTGTCGCTGGGGAAATTGCAGCCGTCGTGTACGTGTCAACGCACCTGTCCGAGATTTTGGACGCTTTAGCTGGTGCGCTTATCACCACGAATAACCTATCTGACCTGGACGACCCGGCAACGGCTCGTGCCAATCTTGGCCTGGCCGACCTTGGCGGCATTACCTAACTAGGAGTTAAAACCAATGAGCACAGCAGTTCAATTCCGAGGGGGCACTACCGCGCAACATGCCTCGTTCACCGGTGCGCCGCGTGAAATAACCGTCGACACTACGACCCATACGGTCGTAGTCCACGATGGCGTGACACCGGGGGGGCACCCCTTGTTGCCAGCCAGCCAGAACGTTTTCCTCAAAGCTGATTACAGCACGGTCGCGTTCAGCAAGACGGGTGCGCAAACGCTAACTTTAAAAGTGGGTACGGTGTATGCGACCGGCGGTCAGTTGTATCGGTCAGTTGCCCCGGTACCCGTGACTATGCCAACGCTGGCGGCTGGTACGGACTATGCGATTTTCGCTAATCCCAATGGGTCGCTGCAAGCTGTCGCAGACCCCTTCAGTAGTCGCGCAACACCCCCTCAACCAGGAAGCCGACAGATCGGCGGTTTCCACTTCGGCTTGGTAGCACCCAGCACTACGGTTGCCGGTGGTGCATTCGCGACCAGTGGTACCGGTATGCGTTGGGCTCAAGCCGATGTGAACCGAATCGCGGGTATCAACGAGTTCAGCGTTTGGGATCTGTGCTTCCGAGCAACAGGTGAACAACACGGCATGGCGCTCGACCCATACACAAACTTGTTTGGGGCGATTTACTTCTGCGGTACAGAACACATCGCAAACGGCATCAGCAAGTACAACACTGACATTGCCAGTGGTACGGTGCTGCCGAAAATCCCCCTCGCGTACGGCGGAAACGGCACGTCCAAATACACGGCGCTGAACTGGTGGGCGGCTTCAGAGATCGCACACAGTCATGGGTGCCGCTTGATGTTTGAACGCGAGTTCAGCAGCGCGGCCTATGGCGTGACAGAAAACCAGTCGCTGGGCGGTGCTGCGTCTACCGTCCCTGCCACCATTCGTCAGGCTGGGTACACCAGTCGCATTGGTCTTGAGCAAGCAACGGGACACCAGTACACCTGGGGGCAGGACTCCAGTTTCATTTCGGGGACCGGCGCTGTTGGGTGGGTCGATCAGAACGGTGGTCGTGGACAAATTTACTTAATGAACCCGGTCGGTTTGGCTCGGGTTCGTCTAGGCGGCCACCGTAACGAGGCGGAGCACTCTGGCTCCCAGTCGTCCAATTGGTACAACTACCCGTGGAGCTCGAGCTGGCGCAACTCGCTCCGTGCCGCCAGTGACCTGAAAATTTCAAATGGCATTGGGTAATTAAACATGGCGATGGTCCTTTCATCGCCCTCGATTTTGTTGCCTTTCGGGGCATCAAAAAGGGTAAAGCAAGATACAAGCGGCAACCGTAACGAGGCGGAGCACTCTGGCTCCCAGTCGTCCAATTGGAACAACTACCCGTGGAACTCGAACTGGAACAACTCGATCCGTGCCGCCAGTGACAATTGGCAATCCGCCTTTGGGCCGTCCGCTCTCAAAGGCACTTTGGTCAGCTTGCTTTACCTGCTTAGGCAAATACGTTTAGGGGTTCGGAAAACGGCGAGTAGTGAAAATCGAAAGCCGCGCCGACTTATTGATATGGGTAAGAAACACAAAAATTTATTTGAACAGATCGTGGACCCGGATAACCTGCGCAGGGCCTATCGAAAAACATCGAAGGGCAAGCGCGAGACCCGAGGGTACAAGATGTTTTCCCGCAGCCTTACAGGCCGACTGAATTCAATGCAGCGCAGCCTGGAAACAGGCCGGTACCGCCAAGGTAAGCCGCGCGTGTTCCCGGTGTACGAACCGAAGAAGCGGATCATTTCCGCGCTACCGTTTCGGGACCGCGTCGTACAGCACGCTGTCAACAATGTCATCGAGCCTATTTTCGAGCAGGTGTTCCTGCCACAAAGCTATGCGTGTCGTATAGGAAAAGGCACGCATGCTACCGCCCGCGATGTGCAAGCCGAACTGCGCCGAATGCACAACATCGGGCATAAGACTTGGGTGCTGAAAACGGACTTTTCAAAATACTTTCATAGCATTTCATGCAAGCTGTTGCACAAGGAATTCCGGCGCAAGATTTCGTGCAAGCCGACCTTGCAGTTGCTGGAAAAACTGATACCGCCCAACCGCACTGGAATCCCGATTGGTGAACTCATGAGCCAGATTTCCGCAAACTTGTATGGGCACATCGTAGATCGCTGGCTGGTGCACACTAAACGGGTCCTTCGGTTCTTCCGATACATGGACGACATCGTGGTGATAGGGTCGTGCCGCCAAAAGCTGAACGTGCTGCGTAAAGATCTGGAAGCGTTCTCGCTCACCCTGGGGCTAACGTTCTCACATTGGAGTATCCAGCCCGCGGCGCGTGGCGTCAACTTCGTAGGCTACCGCATATGGCGTACCCATAAGTTGCTGCGCCGGGACTCTGTCCTACGCGCCAAGCGAAAGATCAAACGATACACCCGTCACGGCGAGGCTGAACGTCTTCGGATGTTCCTGGCCTCCTGGCGCGGCCACGCGCAGCACGCTGACACCCATAACTTACGAACTCACTTAGGAGTGACCTGATGGACAACACATTGAACGACTGCTACAGCCCGCACACGGGTGAACACATTGACAACGCCACCCCTGCCGACTGGATGGTCCGCGCGGGCGTTATCGCCCCTGCCTACGACAACCAAACCCAAGGGCTGTTCTGGCGCGACGGGGCCTGGGTGGTGGCAGACGTTGTTCCCGAACCAGAGCCTGTACCGGGGGAAGTGTCTCCCGCGCAAGGCCTGATGGCGCTACACGCACTCAAAGGGATAACCGAAGACGACGTACTGGCCGCCATTGACACGATCGAGGATCCAACGTTGAAGTACCAAGCGCAGATTGCGTACAGCAAGGCGACGAGCTGGCAGCGGGTCAGTGTCACGATGCAAACCACGGCGGCGCTGCTAAACCTGACCGAAAAAGACATGGACGACCTGTTCACCTTAGCTGTGACGTTCGACAACATCTAACAAGGAGTTGGTTATGGCTGAACCTACGTCCAGTGCAGCATCGGCGGGCATCGCTTTCGGGGCGGTGTGGATCACTTCGATGTTGCCCGGGGTGAATGGTGACGCCCTAATTGGGGCGTTCGCCGGGGCGGCATTATTTGCACTGCATGCTAAAGACCTACCGATCATGAAGCGCATTGTGTACATGGTGATATCCATCTTGATCGGATACCTAGGCGCGGATGAAGTGCTGCGACAGACGTGGTTGGAGTCGCATACCCTGGCTGCGTTCGGGCTTTCTGCCGTGATCGTCACATTGGCGCTGGCAACTATCGATCGCATCCAGAACTTCGACATAACGCGCTTTTTGAAGCGGAGGTGAACAATGGACACCTTAATTGTTGTCATTGCCGTACTGGCTAACGTTCTAACTGCTGGGCGGCTTATCTGTTATCGCCGGGGGCTTAGTCGGTACCGCCCAGGTGTGTCATTGCTTGCCTATGTGCTTATCGCGTGCGCTGGGGGCCAAGCCATAGACACACTTGCAAACTCGGCACAAGTAACGCCGTGGGAAGCAGGCTTCGCCGCTGTGATCACGATACTTGTGTGGCGCGCGCGAGGAAACGTGGCTGACATAGTGAGGTGCAAACATGCGTGAACTAATCAGTCGGATTCTTTCTACCTTAACCACCCCAGTCGAACCAAGCGTCGTTGCGCCACCTTTGCCGGGCACCGACGTGTCCTTCGACGTGGCGTTTGAACGATTGATCGGTCACGAAGGTAAGTTTCAAAACCACCGCAGTGACCGGGGCAACTGGACGAGCGGCAAAGTTGGCGCGGGTGAACTGAAGGGAACGAAGTTTGGCATAACCGCCATGTCCTACCCTCACCTAGACATCAAGAGCATCACGCTGGACGAAGCCAAGGCGATTTATCGGCGCGACTTCTGGGACCGCGCCGGTGCTGACGAATACGACGGTGTTATAGCGTACCAAGTGTTCGACGCTGGGGTGAACCACGGCATTGGAAACGCCGTGCGGTTCTTGCAACGTGCTGTTGGAGTGGCAGACGACGGATACATCGGGCCGGTGACTTTGAAGGCCGTGCAGGCCATGTCTGTTACGGACGTCCTTATGCGTTTCAACGCTGCCCGAATACGCTTCTACACCAAGCTTTCCACCTGGTCTGATTTCGGCAAAGGCTGGGTGTTACGTATTGCGGGGAACCTTGATTATGCCGCTGACGACGCTTAAAACCTTATGGTCAAGAGTGTGGGGGTACGTGTTGCTGGCCGGGGCACTGGCGGCAAGCCTGTTCGCGTTACACCGATCCGGCAAGTCAGCGGGCAGACGCGATGTTGAAAACGAAATGAGGGAACGCGATGATAGAGCCAGACGCCAGGCCGCTGACGTGGCCCGTAAGGTTGATCAGATGGACGATGATTCTGTGGCTGACGAGTTTGACCGCCTGTACAACGATCGTCGCCGGTAACTTCTGCGACGTGTACCGGGTGGTTGATATGCCCGGTGAACAGGCAAAGCGGCTGGATCGAAAGTACCAGGATCGAATCCTGTCGAACGAGAAATTTCAGTTCGAGAATTGCCCGTAAAGCTGTACCATTGGTACGGCACGGTACTAATGGAATCAAGTACTTAGAACGTCAGCAATGCCGTTTCAATGGTACAGTTTGCGCTTCCTAACTGATTGATTTATAATGGTTTTTAATAGTACAGATAACTTGGCTACGAACCAAGGGGTCGTGGGTTCGAATCCTGCCAGCCGCAC